>ENA-UPWU01000380-UPWU01000380.1-human-gut-metagenome-genome-assembly--contig:-NODE-380-length-20119-cov-6.420567_pt1 | contig 20119 bp, 15 predicted proteins | sample MGYA00250058_ERZ773392 | MGnify/ENA primary metagenome ERZ773392 (study PRJEB29103, sample SAMN06112084) | human gut metagenome | biome: human gut; feature: ankylosing spondylitis patient; material... | reverse complement strand
GGACGTTATTTCCAAGATAAGCGTGAAGTCCATCAGCCACATCACCGGCGGCGGATTCTACGAGAACATTCCGCGCGCGCTTCCTGACGGCGTTGCTGCAAAGATCAGCAAGAACAGCTACGAGGTTCCTGCTATCTTCAAGCTCCTCCAGCAGACCGGCAATATCTCCGAGCACGACATGTACAACACCTTCAACATGGGTATCGGCATGATGCTCGTAGTTGACAAGGCTGACGCTGCCAAGGCAGTCGAGATCCTCAAAGCAAACGGCGAGAACGCATTCATCATCGGCGAGACCGTTGCAAGCAGCGAGGGCGTAATCATCGAATAATGTTCGGTTTATTTAAAAGAAAGACCGCCGCTCCCTTCACCGGGGAGCAGTGCGCGGTCGATATTTCAAAAGACGGCATGGTGATCAACGGCACAAAGCTTGACGTGCTCGTCCATCTCGAGGCGGCTGAAAAACTCCTCGGCACGCCGCGCGGCAAGAAATACCACACTTCCGCCGAGACAAAGGAATTCCTGGAAAACAGCTACGGCGAGGGTATGGTCACAAACTGCGTCAACTACACCTGGGACGACCTCGGAATATACTGCTACACCAGGAACGGCAAGGTTATAAGCAGCTTCGGCTTTATGTTCCGCAATACGCTGGAACTGAAGCACTCCCCCAAGAAAATGTTCAGCGGAGTTCTGACGATAAACGGTCAGCCCTGGCAGGAAGCGATCATGCATGGCGTTGACAGCGAGTTCTTCCGCGAGCTGGTTCTTGGAGGGTACACCGTTATTGCGGAATACACAGACCCCTTCTCCGGAGAAACTCCGGACGACGGCGGATACAACTGCGTTGAGATATCCCTGACCGGGGAATAGCGGAGGTAATTTATGAAAAACATTGTTGTGCTTGTTTCCGGCGGAGGAACTAACCTTCAGGCACTTATCGACGCTGAAAAGCGCGGTGAGATCAGAGGCGGAAAAATCACCTGCGTCATCGCCAGCAAAGCGGACGCTTACGCGCTGACCCGCGCCGCGGACAACGGTATCAAGACCCGCGTGCTGGCGCGCAGGGACTTCCCCGATGTCAAAAGCTACAGCAAGGCAATGCGTGACGCACTTGTTGAGGAAAACGCTGATCTTGTCGTTTACGCCGGATTTATGACGATACTCGACGAGCAGGTGTGCGACGCATTCCCGAACAGAATGATTAATATTCACCCCGCGCTCATTCCCATGTTCTATCCGGGATCGTTCAACGGACAAGACCTCGGATTATTTGGAAAGTTTCTGGACGGACACTACTACCGAGCATTCAACCTTTTGTAATTGGAGGAAGACACCATGAAAATACAGAGCATGTTCCAAAAGGACATCGACCGTGACATCAACGGTGTTGTGCAGGTATCGCAGGACGACCAGCGTAGTGTGAAGCAGGAACTTGACGAGTATATTATCACGAAAGAACTACGACGCCATTTTGCCACGTTCTTTGATAACTATGTTAAAGCCATCGATTATCCGACAGGAAAAATAGGCGTTTGGATTTCTGGTTTCTTTGGAAGTGGTAAATCTCACTTTCTGAAAATGTTGTCTTACCTTCTCTCCAACAAAGAGGTGGATGGTAAACACGCTATTGATTACTTCACGGACAAATTCGACGACCCGATGATGTACGCCGATGCAGCCAGATGCTCGTCAATGCCGACTGAGACAATCCTGTTTGATATTCTAAAACAGGCACCAGTGAACAAGGATGAAACTGCAATTCTACGTGTTTTTGCAAAGATGTTTTATCGGCACTGCGGCTTTTATGGGGATGATCTGAAGGTTGCTCGGTTGGAGCGTTTTATCGAAAAGCAGGGTAAAACAGAGGCGTTTCGTGCGGCGTTTGAAAGTGTACATGGTGCGCCGTGGGTGGATGATCGCGACGCATTTGCCTTTTTTGAAGATGATCTTGTAACAGTTTTGCAAGATGTACTTGGAATGAGCGAACAGGCGGCACGTAATTGGTTTAACGGAGAGGAGACAAATGAGTTAAGCGTCGCTCAGTTGGTGGACGACATTGTCGCATATGTTGACACCAAACCGAACAATTTCCGGCTTTTGTTTATGGTGGATGAAGTCGGCTTCTTTATTGGAGACAACAGTGATCTGATGGGAAATTTACAAGCTATTGTTGAGGAAATTGGTAGACGATGCTCTGGCAAGGTGTGGGTCATGGTCACAAGTCAGGAAGCGATTGACTCCGTTGTGAAAGTATCTGGCGATGACTTCTCCAAGATTCAGGGACGCTTCAATACTCGGCTGAGCCTGTCTTCCTCGTCCGTCGATGAGGTCATCAAAAAGCGTGTTCTGGCGAAGACGGAGGACGCAGATCTCCTCCTGCAGATGGAGTATGATAAAGAAGCTTCCGGCTTAAAGAGTCTGTTCGCATTTGACAATCCGATTCTCGATATCAAGGGCTTTACCAGCGCAGCAGAGTTCAGCGCGACCTTCCCCTTTGTGCCGTATCAGTTCATTATCATCCAGAAGGTGCTTGCAGAAATCCGCAAGCACGGTAACTCCGGCAAGCACCTTTCGGGCGGTGAACGCTCCATGCTGTCCGGCTTCCAAGAGGCGGCGCAGAAAATCGAAGACAAGGACGAGAACGCCCTTGTGCCGTTCTATCAGTTTTATGACACGGTACATACTTTTCTTGAAAGTACCATTCGCCGAGTTATCGACCGCTGCCAGAATGCGGCGGATGCCCACGATGGCTTGGAACAGCAGGACGTGAACGTCCTCAAGTTACTCTACCTTGTCCGTTATATTGAGGATGTCAAGGCGAATATTGAAAACATCGCCATCCTGATGATTGATGATATTCACACGGACAAGATTGCCCTCCGTGCGTCCATCACGGCTTCACTGGAACGCCTTCTGACACAGAACTACATCTCCCGCAACGGCGATACCTATGCTTTCCTGACGGACGAGGAACAGGATATTGCCATCGACATCAAGAACACGCCGGTTGACAGCGCACAGATAGTCCAGAGCATTTCTCAGACGGTTTATGGCGAAATCTATCCGGCAAAGAAATATAAATACGGCAAGTACGACTTTGCCTACGATCAGTATGTGGACGAGACGCTGAACGGCGCGTCCACTGGCGGAATGCGGCTTCGCATTGTCACCGTGGCAAGCGACCTCTACGGCGTTGACACTCAGCGGCTTATCTTGGAATCGCAGGTCAACAATGCGGCAATCGTTGTCCTTTCGGCGGACACGCCCTACTTTGATGAGCTGGAACAGGCGATGAAGATCCGCAAGTATGTCAAGCAGCGGAATGTGTCGCAGATGCCAGAGAGCATCCAGCGGATCATCCGCGACCGCAATGACGAGGCGCGGAAGCTGGAAAGTCATGCCCGCAGTCTGATCGAAAAAGCTATCGTCGAGGGCAAGTCCTATGTTCACGGAGAGATTCTCGACCTGAAATACGGCTCCGCAAAGGAAAAGCTGGACGAGGCGATGAAGAACCTTGTCGAGAGCGTCTATTCCAAGCTCAACATGGTTAAACAGTTTGTGGACAGTGATGCTGGTATTCTCGAGATTCTCAACAGTACGCATGAAGAGTTCGGCTTCACCGGACTGGGCGCGAACAACGAAGATGCTCTCAATGAAATCAGCCAGTGGTTGGAGCTGCAAAATCAGAAGATGCTCACGACCTCGATGGGCGATGTGCAGCGCCGGTATCAGGCGATCCCCTACGGCTGGAAGGAGATCGACATCGCAGCCCTGATTGCCCGTCTGATCGTCCAGCAGAAAATCCAGATCAACTATGGCGGCGCGGCTGTTGCCAAAGAAGAGCGCCGCTTGGTGGACTTCCTGCGCAAGAAGACCGAGATTGACAGAGCCATCGTTGTGCGGCGTATTGCGCCCTCCGAAGAGCTGATTCGCAAGAGCATCAACTTCCTGCGCGACTATCTGGGCGCAATGGACATCCCCTCTGATGAGGATGGACTGATTCGCTTTGTCCTGAGTACCTTTGAAACCAAGCGGAGCCACTATCAGAAGCTCCTTGATGATTTCTACACCAAAGAGAGTTACCCCGAAAAGGAAACCGTCACTGCAGCCCGCAACCTAATGAACGATGTTCTGAGCCAGCGCAAGGATAATGTTGCGCTGCTCAAGTGGATGGTGCAGAAACAGGACGATCTTCTCGATTCCGCCGAAGATATGGAAGGCGTGGAGATGTTCTTCAAGACGCAGTGGACTGTTTTCGCCAATGCTAAGAAGCGCCTTGCCAGCATTCTCAAGGAGAAAGACTACTTTGCAACAGATATAGATACGTTGAACGTCATCAACACGATGTCTACGATTCTTGCCATGCCGAAACCCTATTCCCGCATCGGAGAGCTGCCGGAGCTTGTCCAGAAGGTCAAGACCGCCTATGACGGCTTGATGGATATGAAGCGCGATGAAGTCGCCGAGAACATCCGCCAGTGTATGCAGGATGTTCACCAGCTTGCCAGTGAAGCGTGGGACGCTGGGACGCTGCTCCATCAGGCGGACGATTATTTTGTGTGCAAGCGCGAAGCGGCGAAAGTTTCGACATCCCTCACCGAGCTGGATGCCATGATTACGCAGCTTCTGAGTTACAAGGACACGATCTGCCGCCGCATGGAGGTCATGTCTGCCTCACATCAGCAGGAAGCACAGAATCCCACGCCCGCAGCGACCGGAACGCCCGCGCCGAAGCCCCCGAAGATCATGACCGTGCGCCGATACGACCTATGCTCGGTCAAGCGTCTGCAAAGCAAGGAAGACATTGATAAGTACGTCGAGGCGATTCGCGAAAAGCTCTTGAAGACGCTCGAAAGCTGCGACGGTGTGCAGATCAACTAAAGGAGCATAAGAAGATGAACAAATCAAAGATTCAAAAGTTTGCCGTGGACGGGCATAAGCTCCTTTACAAGCAGATTGCCCAAAGAGCTTATCAGTACGGCATTGAAGAAGGAAACGTCGGCAAGGCGGATGCTACCGAAGTTCGCGGTCGCATTCTCTCCCCGCTTGAGAAGAGCCAGCGAGCGGCACTGATTGCTGAAATCAATGCCAATGGCTATCCGCAGACTATCGAGCGCGTCACCTATATCTGGTTTAACCGCATTGTTGCGCTTCGGTTTATGGAGGTCAATAACTATCTGCCCTCCCACATCCGCGTGTTCTCGGACGCATCCGGCGCATTCAAGCCGGAGATTTTGAACGATGTCCTTCACCTTGAGATGGAAGGCTTGGACAAGGCGCAGGTCGCGGAGTATATTGAAAATAATAACACCGAAGAACTGTATCGTTACTTGCTCCTGACGCAGTGTGCGGAACTGAAAGCAGCGCTGCCGGATGTGTTTGGACTTGCGCAGCGTGATAAAGATTACACAGAATTGCTTTTTCCGAATAATATGCTTCACCAAGATAGTTTTATCGGAAAAGTTGTAAGCGATATTGATGAGGTAGATTGGGGTACTGCGGAAAACTGGCAAAACAGTGACAGCGATCATTTAGTTCAGATTATCGGCTGGCTGTATCAGTATTACAACACCGAACTGAAAGACGATACCTTTGCACTGCTCAAGAAAAATGTGAAGATCACAAAGGAGCGCATTCCTGCCGCAACGCAGCTTTTCACGCCGGACTGGATCGTCCGCTATATGGTGGAAAACTCCCTCGGCAGGCTTTGGCTGGAAGGTCACCCCAATGCCGAACTGCGGGGCGGCTGGAAATACTATCTGGACGAAGCCGAGCAGGAGCCGGAGGTGGAAGCGCAGCTTACAAAGCTCCGCGAGGAATACAAGACCATCAAGCCGGAAGAGATCAAGGTCATCGACCCCTGCATGGGCAGCGGTCATATCCTTGTCTATGCCTTTGATGTGCTGATGCAGATTTATACCTCCGCCGGTTGGAATCAGCGCGAGGCGGTGCAGAGCATCCTCAAGAATAATCTCTACGGTCTCGACATTGATGACCGTGCGGCGCAGCTTGCCTATTTTGCGGTCATGATGAAGGCGCGGCAGTATGACCGCCGCCTGCTCACGCGCGGCATTCAGCCCAATATCTTCGCCATCCGTGAGAGCAACGGCATTCAGGCAATGACCATCGAGTATTTCCATAAGAATGATCCAAAACTGAAAGCCGACATCGAGAGCATTGTCACCGAAATGCGGGATGCCAAAGAGTACGGCTCTATTCTGAGCATCACACCTGTTGACTTTGCCAGACTGTATGCCCGATTTGCTGAAATTGACAATGACATCAATGTAATGCGGAAGCCTGCACTGGATGAACTGCTGCCGCTGGTCAAATGCGCCGAATTGCTGGCGCAGAAGTATGATGTGGTGGTGACAAATCCGCCGTATGCTGCTGTATCCGGGCTTGCGGATGATATGAGCAAGTTTATCAAGGCAAATTACCCGGACAGCAAAGCCGACCTATTTGCCGTGTTTATTGAGCGCTGTGGCGAAATGCTGGTGCAGGATGGCTATCAGGCGATGATCACGCAGCACGCTTGGATGTTCCTGTCCAGCTTTGAGAAGCTGCGCACAAAGCTGCTGGCGGTCGATATTGTCAATATGGCGCATCTCGGCGCAAGAGCGTTTGAAGAGATCGGCGGTGAAGTGGTGCAGACCACATCGTTTGTCATCCGCAAGAGCCACATTGCGGACTATAAGGGCGAGTATTGCCGCCTGATCGAGCCAACTTCTCAGCAAGGGAAAGAGGATATGTTCCTTGCAGGTGAGAATCGGTATGCGGCAGACCAGTCCAACTTCTCCAAAATCCCCGGCTCTCCGATGGCGTATTGGGTGAGCGAAGCGTTTTCTAATATTTTTAGAGCTTTGACAGTTGCAGACTATGGATTTGCTGGTATTGGTATGCGTACTGGAGATAATGAGCTTTTTTTGAGACTTTGGCACGAAATTTCCCGCAATAATATGGCAGTAGCATGTCACAACAAAGAGGAACAAGTTGCAGTCAATAAGCGCTGGATACCGTATAACAAGGGTGGTGACTTCAGAAAATGGTATGGAAATAATGAATATGTCGTCAACTGGCTTAATGATGGTGAAGAAATCAAAGAAAACACCAGAAAGGTCTATCCGTATTTGGGAGACAATCTCGGGTGGAAAATAAGTAACGAGAGTTATTATTATCTGCCCGGTATTACATGGTCTGGTGTTACGAGTAGCAAAAATAGTTTCCGCGTGTATGGTTATGGATTTATTTTTGATTCTGGGGCAAATGGCTTCTTTCCTGATGATACATCGAAAATAAATGTTTTTACGGCGTATTTGAATAGTTGTGTTTCTCAGTACGTACTAAATATTATCAATCCAACAATCAATACAGGTGTAGGTACCGTCAAAAAGATTCCAATTATAATCTCAGACGATACCGAAAGTACCCCAAAAATTGAGCAGTTGGCAGATGATAGTGTAAATATTTCGATCACTGACTGGGATTCCTATGAAACTTCATGGGATTTCAAAGAGCATCCGCTCATTCGCTGGAGCCGCTGTCGGGGAGACGCGACATCAATCGGCGCGACGATTCAATATTTCTACGGTAGGCGCCTGCCCGTATTCTGTCCGTTGGAGCTGTGCTACCGGCTCTGGAAGGGCGAATGCAATAAACGATTTGAGGAACTTAAATCCAACGAAGAAGAACTCAACCGCATTTTTATTGACATTTACGGCTTGCAGGATGAATTGACGCCGGATGTGGCGGACAAGGACGTAACCGTGCATCGCGTGTTTGACAGCAAGGACGATGTGCCGGAGTCCATGAAGGGCAGCAACTACGTCCGTACCATGCGCGACGAGATTGTCTCCCTCATCTCCTACGCCGTGGGCTGTATGTTCGGGCGGTATTCTCTGGACGTGGACGGTCTTGCCTATGCGGGCGGCGAATGGGATGCCAGCAAGTACAAGACCATCATCCCGGACAGCGACAATATCATCCCCATCTGCGATGACGAGTATTTTGACGATGACATTACCGGGCTTTTTGTAGAGTTTGTCCGCAAGGTCTATGGCGAGGATACGCTGGAAGAAAACCTCAAGTTTATTGCCGACGCGCTCGGCGGCAAGGGTACGCCCCGCGAGGTGATTCGCAGCTACTTCTTGAATGACTTCTATGCCGACCACCTGAAAACCTATCAGAAGCGTCCGATCTACTGGCTCTTTGACAGCGGCAAAAAGAACGGTTTCAAGGCGCTGTGCTATATGCACCGCTATCAGCGTGATCTTCTCGCCCGCCTGCGCACCGACTATGTTCATGAGCAGCAGGAACGTTACCGCACACAGCTTGCCCAGATTGGTGATGCCATTGACCACGCCAGCGCATCCGAGCGCGTGAAGCTGACCAAACAGCAGAAGAAGTTCCAAGATCAAGCGGCGGAACTGCAAAAATACGAGGAAAAGGTTCACCATCTTGCCGACCGGAACATCAAAATTGACCTTGATGACGGCGTAAAGCATAACTATGAGCTGTTTGCCGACGTACTGGCGAAGATTAAGTGAAGGAGGCTCCCATATGGAATTGGTCGAAGAAATCCGAAACCTCATAGAACTTAAAATTGAGGGGGATTATTGGGACTTTAAGGAAATGTGGCATGACAACAAAGCCAGTCTCCTTCATGACATTATTTGTATGGCAAATAATCAGTTGGGGCGCGATGCCTACATCATTATCGGTGTAAGCGACAGCAGATGCCAAGACGGTGTCAAAATTAAAGGTGTTACAGAGGTAAATAGAAAAGATCAACAGCACTTGATTGATTTTTTGCGAAGTAAAAAATTTGCAGGCGGGCTTCGACCGCCTGTCTATTTGCAAACGATTTCACTTTGTGATGATGATGGTATTCCGCAATCAGTAGATGTCATCATCGTGAAAAACTCAGAAAAAACGCCTTTCTTTCTTGTGGATAATTTCAGAGATAGAGATAAAGAAATCCGAGCTGGATATATCTATACAAGGGTTGGTGACACAAATACAGCGATTGATTCAATGGCTGATATGGACAAAATTGAGTATCTTTGGCGGAAACGCTTCGGGATAGATTTGTCAGTTAATGAGAGACTGCTTCGCCTCTTAGATTCTCCAGATGACTGGGTTGGAGACTTGAATTGGGGAAACTCAAAATATCACAAGTATTTTCCAGAGTTTCAAATTCAAATTGAAGACATTGAGGATCAATCTCAGTTTTCCACAAATAGCATTATGCAAAATATTGCTGATTATCAAGCAGATAGGAGCTATTCTGTAAGCAATTTGACTATTTATTATCACTCAACAATTCTTTACAAAGAATATGTTATCTATTTAGATGGCGGACGGCATCTAATTCCTTTTCCAAAAACACATACTGTTTATTCGGACACAGTAGTTGGAGGAGAGCCTTCTCTAACTTATATTTATCTAAACATGGATAGTGTATCGGGAAAGTTATTTAGATGTTTTTGTTGTACAGAGCATAACTGGTACAATGAGAAATGGGACTTACGCCCCGGCGTTGCGTTCCTTATTTTCGATGATGAGGCGGTACAAGAGCAGTTTAACGATTTTGTGCTAAATCGCCTTTATGCAATCGAAGATGAATATTGCAAGGCGCTAACTGCAAAAAAATATGTTCGCAATTCACTAACTGATGAATACTATATTGGTGGTTGGTCAAAAGCAAATGAAATAAAATCATGGCATTTATATGAACAATTTTGGGACATGGTCGGGAGTGACTTGCATGACAAACTGCCAGAAATGCCAAAAGAAGGAATTTAACGAGGGAGCTAAACGCTATGACCACAGAATCTATTCAATTTAATTTGCGAGAGCGTTTTGCAGCTCCCTTGCCGGAGTTCTATCGCCGCAGGATCATCTTCTGGAAGGACGAGGATCGGGAATTTGAGAAGGACGTTGACGAGCTGAACTTGGAAAACGTCAAGATCATCAAGCTGACTGGCACAAACAACTTTGCCGTCAAGAAGTTGCTTCTCCACGACGATTTAGAGAGCGATTACCTCGTCTACTGCCCAATATCATACGCCGGCATCGAAGATAACTGGCTTCAGGACATTGAATATTATAGCGAGACCTTCCGCGCAGATTTTATCTCGATGCAGATGGATGAGCTGAATATCGCACCGTCTGCCACTATGCGGAAGGCGGTCAAACTCTATGCCAAGTTCCTTGAGAACAAGGAACGCCGTCAAAAGCTGCACAAGATCGGGCGGGACTATCAAACGCCCCTCCAGCTTCACATCGACATTATGGCGGTACTCGCCGGTTTGAGCGAAGGCTCTGTGCAGGATGTCATCATCGCTGTCCTTGCCGCAGGTCTTGATAAAGAGACAAACAGCGTTTTGCAGAATATCCGCAAGTTCGGCAGCATTGAAGCCTTCTGGCAGCTTGCGCGGAAATACACCGGCTATATTGAGGAAGAAGACAAGCCGCTTGGCTATTTTGCAGCGCACGTTCTGCTGGCTGCGCTTTCTCAGACGATGAATGCCTCCGTTCTGAAAGGCTTGGAGCGTTTCGTTTCCGAGACCAACAAGGCATACTGTTATAGCATCGTCCACGAATGGCGTTCCCGCGAAGATAACGAGGACTTGTATGAGCTGTGCCGTACCGTGGAGAACGAATTGCAGCTCCCGACGCGCTTTGACAAATTTGAGCCGGAAACGCTGATTACGGGTGATGTCTTCCCGTGCATCAACGAAAGCATCCTGAAACAGCTCTATGCCGAGATTAGCGACCATGTAGTGAAGGTCGATCTCATCATGAAGGTCTGTGAAAACAGGCGGACAGCCGGATGGTACGAGCGTTTTTCTGATTATTTTGACTGCCTTTTCTTCATCGGAAGGATGCAGAGCTTCTATCAGGAACACGGCGGCGGATTCCATATCGTTGAGCCGAAGAAAATCTGGAAGCTCTATACGAGTGAACTCTACCGAATGGATGCATATTACCGACATTTCCATTACGCTTTCGGCAACTCGCTCAAGAACGCAAATGATGTTCTGGAAGACGGCTTGAAGCACTCGACGGAGTTTATCGAGGCGTTGTATCAGAACTGGTTCCTGCGTGAATTGACCGCTTGCTGGACGAATGCGGTGTCAGATGACCTTGCTACGCTTGGCTATGTCTCGGAGATTGAGAAGCAGCGGGATTTCTATAAGAAATATGTTGTTCCTGCAAGCAGCAAGAACACCCGCGCATTTGTAATTGTCTCGGACGCGCTTCGCTATGAGGTTGCTTCGGAGCTTTCCGAACGCATTGTGCGCACCACAAAGGGAACTGCCGAACTTATGGCGATGCAGGCGATTTTCCCGTCCATCACGAAGTTTGGTATGGCAGCCCTTCTTCCGGGGAAAAAACTTTCTGTGAATGACAACATGGAAGCTCTCGTTGACGGCAATCCCACTCGTTCTACCGTAGAGCGGAACGCAATCCTAAACGCGATGCCGAAAGCCAGCGTTGCCATTCAGTACAATGACCTTCTGAACATGAAAAAGGATGAACGGCGAGAGTTGGTTGCCGGAAAAGATGTAATATACATCTACCACAACTCCATCGACGCCATCGGAGACAAAGCCACTACGGAGTCCAAAGTCTTTGACGCCTGTGAGACGGCAATTCAGGAGATTTCCGGTAACCTACGTCTTCTTGTGAACGAACTGAGCGGAACAAATATTTTCATCACAGCAGATCACGGGTTCCTCTATACCTATAAGCCTCTGAATGAGAGCGACAAGATCGACCGGAAAGCCTTCTCCGGCAATGTTTACGAGCTTGGACGGCGTTATGCGCTGACTGCTCCTGACACAACTGCTGACTTCCTGCTTCCCGTCAATCTGGAACGGGAATTGGACGGTACGCCCATCAAGGGCTATGCCTTGCAGGACACCATCCGCATGAAGGTTCAGGGCGGCGGAGAGAACTATGTTCACGGCGGTATCAGCTTGCAGGAACTTGTTGTGCCTGTAATCGCCTTCAAGAACCTCCGCACGAGCAATAAGAATTACGTTGAGGTTAAAAACGCGGAGCTGAAACTTCTGAGCGAAAGCCGCAAGATTTCCAACCTGATCTTCTCGTTGGAGTTCCACCAGCGTCAGCCCGTGGGCGATAAGATCCAGCCCTGCACCTACTCCATCTACATGACGGACGATGAGGGCGTGGTGATCAGCGACCGGCAGACGGTCATCGCGGACAAGACCAGCGACAACGCGGCAGATCGCGTGTTCCGTGTCCGGTTCAATCTGAAAGCCGGAACGTATGATAAGAAGAAAGTCTACCGTCTGGTGATCGCAAACGAGATTGACGTGGAAGAGATCGAGTTCCACATCGACATCGCGTTTGCGGACGATTTTGGCTTTGACCTGTGAGGTGAGAAGACTGGATGAGCAGAGAATGAGCGGCGAGACCGGTGATAAGAACGCAGTGCTCGACCAGAAGCTGCGGCAGTTCTTTGACGGAAAGATTGTTCGGAAAGACCTGACGAAGAAAATCAAGGAAGGTGCGAATGTGCTGGTCTATGTCCTTGAGTTTTTGCTTGGTCAGTATTGCAGCTCGGATGATCCGGAAGTCATAGAGAACGGTGTGGAGAACGTCAAGCGCATCTTGGCGGACAACTATGTCTGCCCGGACGAGGCGCAGAAGATTCTCTCCATGCTGCGTCAGCGCGGAATGCACACGGTCATTGACAAGATTACCGTCAATCTGAATATGAAGAAAGATACCTATGAGGCGGAGTTTTCAAACCTCGGCATCAGGAACATTCCCATTTCAGAGGATTATCCTGCGAAGTCTGAACGGCTGCTCTGCGGCGGTATCTGGTGCATTGTGCAGCGCGAATATGAGTTTCTGGAAGAAGAGAAAAACGCTCCTCCCATTTATATCCGAAAGCTCACGCCAATCCAGATGCACCCATGTGGACATTGAGGAATTAAAGGAAGGCAGAAAGAACTTCACCGAAGAAGAGTGGCTTGAGATTGTGCTGCGCTCCTGCGGTTATGAGCCGGATAAGCTGAATGAACGTGAACGCTGGCTTCTGCTTGCCCGTATGCTGCCGCTTGTTGAGAACGACTTCAACCTCTGCGAGCTGGGTCCTCGAAGCACCGGCAAATCCCATATTTGCAAGGAAATCTCCACGAACAGCATCCTTGTTTCCGGCGGTCAGACTACCGTTGCGAATCTGTTTTACAACATGAGCAGAAAAAACGTGGGCTTGGTCGGCTTGTGGGACTGCGTAGCGTTCGATGAGGTTGCCGATATCAACTTTAAGGACAAAGATGGCATCCAGATCATGAAGGACTATATGGCGTCCGGCTCCTTTGCCCGCGGCAAAGAGGAAAAAGCCGCGACCGCTTCTATGTTTTTCGTTGGCAACATCAATCAGAGTGTGGACGTGCTGCTGAAAACGTCCAGTCTCTTTGAACCATTCCTACCCGAAATGGGAACAGACACGGCGTTCCTCGACCGTATGCACTGCTATATTCCCGGCTGCGAAGTTCCAAAGTTCCGCCCGGAGCATTTCACCAACAATTACGGTTTCATTATCGACTATCTGGCAGAGTTCATCCGGGAACTTCGCAAGGAGCAGTACGGTGATGCTTTGGACAAATATTTCCGCCTTGGCAAGAAACTCAATCAGCGCGATACCATTGCCGTTTGCAAGATGGTCGGCGTATGATCAAGCTGCTATATCCGGATGGAGTGTTCACGAAAGAACAGCTTGAAGCAATCCTCAAGTTTTCACTCGAAATGCGCCGCCGCGTCAAGGAACATCTCAAGAAGCTGGGCGGCATGGAGTTCTACGATGTCAATTTCTCATACATTGACAACGACACCTTTGAGGAACATTTCGTTTCCGTTCCCGAACAGGGCGGCGGAAAGCGATCCCCGAAGGAATGTGCAATCCCGGTCAGGTCTATACGGTCTCGCAAGGAAAGAGCGGCATGATTGGCGTCTTCCGTTTGGAATCGCAGATGCTTCCCGGCAGTGGGAAGTTTGAGCGGAAAGGGCTGAACTCTGACGGCAGGTGCAAGGAAGCGGCAAACACCGCCTTCAACTATCTGAAAGCGAATAGAAACCGCATCAGCGGCGCGATAAGCACGACAACGAAGGACTATATCATCAATTATCAGGATTTGCAGGGAATAGGCATGACCGAGAAACTTGCGCTTCCCACGCTGATTGCACTCTGCTCGATTGCGCTTGGGAAACCGACCCTCAGCAGTCTGGCTGTGCTGGGAGAGATCAGCATCGCGGGAACGATGCTTAAAGTGGACGAGCTTGCAAACGCGCTTCAAGTCTGCCTTGACAGTGGCGCGAAAAAGGTGCTGCTGCCTATTACATCGGCGATTGATCTTGGACTTGTTCCACCCGACTTGATTGGCTGCTTCAATCTGGTTTTCTATCAGAGTGCAGAGGATGCGGTATATAAGGCATTGGGCGTTGAGTAATTCCGATAAAAAGCGATGCGGGCAACCAAAACTGGACATTGACAGAGGTACTTCGTTCGTTTTATGGGCATTGAAAAATGAGAACATATTAGTTGCCAAACTTTTTTGCGCTGCAAAGCAAGGGTAATGGTGAAGTAGTTATCGCTTATGTACAGTCACTTTGCGAAATACTGAATTGCTATGGAGTGAATACCATTTCTCTATGAGCGCGTATATTTGTGTCCGTGCAAAACACCCCACAAAGCCGTAAAATCAACAGTTGGGTATTTCGATGCAGAGCCTAAAACTAAAATCAGCTTACATTTGCAGAAAGAGTGCATTTTAATGCGATAAATTCCGGGTGTCATATTGAAAACAGCTCTATCCTTGTGATATAATGTGTGCACACACTTTCAAGGAGGTGCAGCATGGCTACACCAAAGCTGAAAAAACAAGATGTTATTGATGCCTTGAACTTTATCGACGAGAACGGAGTTCCCGAACATAATACAAGCGTAAAATATATACTTGTGTCCGAGAATGGGAAAAAATATCCGCCGAAGTATGTGGTAGCCGTTGCTGACCATTTGGCAAACAGCACGGATATTTCGACAGAATCCTTTAACAGCGTTGACGCAAAGAAATATCTGGAAAGTCTGGGCTTTACCATCGAGACAAAGCCGCAGGAAAAATTCGAGTTATCCATTACTGCCGAGAGTATAGCGTCGACGGACGAACGCTTTACCATGGACAATCTGAACCTCGGGGATAACTATAAGCCGCTGGATGCTTATTTCAAGAGGGTAAATGGAGATGTAATCAAGCGAGCTTACAGCAAAGGAGAAAGAAGAAATTCTAATCAAACTTTGCCGCGCATTGTCTGTCAGGTGTTTGAAAAGCAGCTTGCCGCATTATCGGTTGATGAGAAGGAGAACTTTCCTGTCTGCAAATATAACCCGGACAGCGACGTAATCAGAGGTATTTATGCGAGTGTTGACGATTTCAAAAAGCACCGCAACACGATAGAGTACCTGACATACAGCTATGACAATGGACGTCAGTTTGTTATCTATTGCTGGAATATCTTCTCTACGATTATCTTCATTCAGGAATGTTTGAAGCGTTTCGGTGAACCGGGAGATCAGTTCATTTTGACATACCGCGAAAAAGATGAGAAGGAAACCGCAGCGGCAGAGACGGAAGCTGCTGTTCAAGAAGAGCTTGTTCAACAGTTCAAGGGATACCGAAATCCGTTTTCTTCCATGCTGATTGAATCAAAAAATCTGATTTTCAGAGGTGCGCCCGGTATCGGAAAATCTTATCTTGCCAAAGAAATCGCTACGGACATTATCAGCAATGGGTACTTTGACGATTACACACTTCTTACTGACGAGCAGAAAAAACAGGTTGAGTTTGTTCAGTTCCATCCGTGTTATGACTACTCTGATTTTGTTGAAGGACTAAGACCAAAACTCAATAAGGATGGGACAATGGGCTTTGAATTGCAGGATGGAATTTTCAAGAAGTTTATTGCCCGTGCCAGAACGAACTATGAGGACTCCAAAAAATCCAGAGAAACCGTAGAAAAGGAAGTTACGGTTCAAGAGTCCATGACAGAGTTTTTCTCTGGGATTGAGTTTGGCGTTGATCCATTCAAGACGATTAATGGAAATGAATTTACCATTACCGACGTGGATGACGGGCATATCCATATTTCCATTCCCGGAAATGCATCTGTCAACAGTCTTGCTCTGAATCTGGATGAAGTTAGAAAGATGCTGGAATCCGGGCAGAAGTTTGAAAAAATAAAGGATATTACGTCCTTTTTCGGAAAGACGTTTGCTACGCAAGGATACTCCTATGACTTTGCTATCTATAAAGCAATCAAAGCGAAGAAAAGAACAGTTTCAAAAGTAAAGGCAAAACACGAGAAACTAAAAAAATACATATTCATTATAGATGAAATCAACCGCGGCGAGATTTCAAAGATTTTCGGTGAACTGTTCTTTACAATAGATCCCGGTTATCGCGGAAAAGCCGGCGAAATCTCCACGCAATATTCTAATCTGCACCCTGATCCTGACGAAAAATTCTATATTCCTGAAAATGTCTATATCATCGGTACCATGAACGATATCGACCGCTCTGTGGACAGCTTTGATTTTGCCATGCGCCGTCGCTTCCGTTTCGTGGAACTTAAAGCGAATGAACGCCTTGAAATGCTTGCATCACGGGAAAACGAGGAATTAAAGGCAGAGGCAATCAGAAGGATGACAGCGCTCAATAGGGCAATCACAGAGGTTGAGGATCTGAATGAAAATTATCAGATTGGAGCATCTTACTTTTTGAAGCTGAAAACACTTGATTTTGACCAGCTATGGACTGATTATCTACAACCGCTCCTACAGGAATACATTCAGGGAATGTACGATGAGGAAGGAATTATGAATCGGCTCGCAAGGGCATACGGCTATCAGAAACCTGCCAGAGGTGATGCGAATGAAGCTGCTCAGGATCAAGGATAACTCCCAGCAGAAAAAAGATGCCTTTTCTCAAGTAGCGAGGCTGACAGGCAAAATTGCAGATAAAACATTGGAACAGCTTGAGCGTGAAGGTGTATTCGTATTTCCTGAAACCGTAAAGGATGCAGGAGATATTACACAAGACCAGATGATCCTTCAAAGCGTCAATGACACCTATCGCACCAGTAATGTGATGGGCTTCCTCGGCTGCGGAGATGAACGCCTGATTATCGAATCCCGCTTCTGCGGGGATGGTGAAGATTACTTTTTCCAGTATCTCCTGGACAGAGTTCTGGATTTTCCGAATATCGTGGATTTTGAGTCCGATGTCAATCAAAATAACCGGTTGTTTAATTTCCTACTGTTCTTGTTTCCATATTATCTCAAGAAGGCTATGCGGAAAGGATTATTCAAAAAGTATATCCACCGCAGATACAATGACGGAAATGTAAAAGGCACTATCAATATCGCACGCCATATAAAGCAGAACACACCATTTATAGGAAATGTAGCATACAGTCAGCGCGAGTTTTCTTATGATAACAGTCTAATGGAACTGGTACGACACAACATTGAATTCATCAAGAGAAAGCCTTACGGGAACCAACTCCTCATCAAAGTGAAGGGCAAGGTCAAACTCATAATAGACGCAACTCCGGGATATGAACCGTATGAACGACAGAAAATCATTGAACAGAACAAGAAGAACACTGTCCGCCATGTATATTTTGGAGAGTATCTTGCTTTGCAGAAGCTGTGTCTTCTAATTCTTCAACACCGGAAACATCAAGTCGGTTCGTGGTCCAAGCAGATATACGGAATCCTGTTTGACGGTGCGTGGCTGTGGGAAGAGTACATCAACTCGCTGATAGAGGATATTTTCTATCACCCGATGAATAAAGCGCATAAGGGCGCACAGTGGCTCTTTGACGGAAATGTGGGTCTTATTTATCCTGATTTCATCAGTCGCAACAGCAAAACGCGGATGATTGCCGATGCCAAGTATAAGCCGATTGACAACATCGGTAATCGTGATTATCTACAGGCGCTTGCTTATATGTTCCGTTTTGATGCCAAAACCGGTTACTATTTCTATCCGGAAGTGGGAAATCACGATGCTCTGAGATTATGTATGAATCGGGGTTCTACCTATGAGTCTAACGTCAGCCCACGAGACAATATCAGTATTATCAAGCACGGCCTAAAAATCCCTGTGGACGCACCGGATTACGCCGTTTTTGTCACGAGGATGGCTAATGCCGAGCAGGATTTTATGAAAGTGTTCTCTATGTAAGAGATGTACTATAGGTAACCTCTAAAAACCCCTATGAAAAAGAAGAAAAAAGTGATATAATAAGGATATGAAACAGAAAACACTATTAGATGAAGAAAACAGATTAGAGCTGCTAAGTCAGTTAGGAGATCCATTAGAAATATTGAACAGAGTAATCAAGTGGGAAAAGTTCCGCAGCGTACTGAACCAAGGGTGTCGTAAGGAGGACACAGGAAAGGGAGGACGCCCGTCGTATGACGTGGTAATGATATTCAAGATACTGGTATTGCAGCGGCTGTATAACCTGTCAGACGATCAGACAGAATATCAGATCAATGACAGAATGAGCTTTATGAGATTTCTGGGAATAAACCTATGCGAAAAAGTCCCTGATGCGAAGACGATCTGGAAATTCAAGAATGACCTTGCAGAAACAGAAACAGTAGACAAATTGTTCTGTATGTTTGACGAGCATCTTGAAAATAAAGGACTGATCAGCCACAAAGGTACGATAGTTGATGCAACGTTCGTTGACGCACCTCGACAGAGAAACAGCAGGGACGAGAACAAAAAAATCAAAAACGGTGTGATTCCCGAGGAATGGGAAAAGCCCGAAAACAAAAGTAAACTCGCACAGAAAGATACAGACGCAGACTGGACAAAGAAGAACGGCGAACGACATTTCGGATATAAGGACCATGTAAAATGTGATGCCGACAGCAAGCTGATAACAAACTATAGCGTAACCAGTGCGTCAGTGCATGACAGCCAGCGCTGCTTAGTATTTATTGGACAAGAAGATGAAGTGCTGTATGCAGACAGCGCATATTCAGGAAAACCAATTGCCTTAGCTCTGCCTGAAAACTGTAAAAATCAGATTTGTGAAAAAGGATATCGCAACTCTCCGCTGACTTCAGAGCAGAAAATGAATAACCGCAGGAAATCCAGAATCAGATGCCGCATTGAACAAATCTTTGGCTTCATGACAGGGGCTATGCATGGTATTACAATAAGAAGCATAGGCATTACACGTGCATGGATGAATATCGGAATCACCAATCTGGTATATAACTTTTGCAGGTACAGTTACTTAAAACGAGCCTCTGCCTGATATGGGATAACTGTGCCCTTTTTCAACTAAAAGGTAACGATCAAGGTAAAGTTACCTTTTCAAAGCATTGTTTGCAGGTCAATATTTGACCGATTATGCTAAATGCCTCTATTTGCCTTAATTTTTGTGGGTTTTTAGAGGTTACCTATAAATATCGCTGTTCCGTAATAATAGAATGATGTATCTGAAAAACTTAATACAAAGTTGCTCCTTACTACCTGCATGGCGGTAAGGAGTTTATTTATACCCATATACGTCATAACGATGCATACGGTCTCGTTATGAGGAGTGTGCAAAAATGCACACTGTGCGGGTGCATCGTTAAGGAGTAACAAAACGCTCCGTTGCACTGTATCATTTTAGATACGGCAACTGACCCGCCTTACAATATAGGCGTTGCAACAAACGTGAAAGGAAAAGATGTTGTGAATGCGTGGGACAAGATAGACGGCTACATCAACTGGTGTGTTGAATGGCTCACGCTGTGCTCAAAGAAACTCAAGCCGAACGGCGCGCTCTATTTCTGGCACAACGACATGGGGCAGATAGCGGAGCTTCTCATGGAAATCAGGAAGCGCACGCCGCTGGTTTTCGTATCGTTCTGTATCTGGGATAAGGGAGATACATACCGCGCAAAGACATGGCACCGGCGTGATCCCAATGGCCGCGGGTCTGAAAAAACAACTGTGTAAACGCGAATAATCCCGAAAAACGTACCAAAGCTAAAAATGCAGCAAAACAGGGC
>ENA-UPWU01000373-UPWU01000373.1-human-gut-metagenome-genome-assembly--contig:-NODE-373-length-20238-cov-5.486484_pt1 | contig 20238 bp, 18 predicted proteins | sample MGYA00250058_ERZ773392 | MGnify/ENA primary metagenome ERZ773392 (study PRJEB29103, sample SAMN06112084) | human gut metagenome | biome: human gut; feature: ankylosing spondylitis patient; material... | reverse complement strand
GGATTTTCCGTCGTGTTGTACCATTTTCGCGGGCCGCCACTGTTATTATAGTCATAAGTGCAGGCCGAGCCGTTGTAGGTGACGGCTTGATTGAAGAACACGTCGGGGAAGGCGTTGCCGCTCTTGTTACCCCAGTTCGCGCTGCCCGATGCCCAGTCCTTTTCGGTGTTACTGCCACGCTGATAAGGCACGCAGTAGCCCAGTACGCCGAACGTGCCGCCGGTGGGGAATGCGTCGTGGAACGTGCTCCGGGTGAGCTTCTCTTTTATTCTTCACCATGTGCTTTGGCTTTCTCAAATATCCCAGTGCAACATAATCAAATCCCGAATCGGCAAGCTTTCTGAAGTCAAATGCACCGTGCTCCTCATCACCGCCATACATGAGAAGTATATTTGCAGCGCCCTCCTTCTGCGGCTCTATCCCTTCTGCAAAATTCTCCTTGTATGTCTCCTGTCCGTAGCTGAATCCAGTGATGCAGGTATCTATATCCTCAAAATACGCATTGTTGAATTCACCAGCAGGAAGTATCACTGTATTTGACTTAAATTCAAATGTCTCCGATGGTGAATCCTTCTCTATATAGTCGCTGCTTCCCGCAACTATGATCGTCTTGGTATTCGTGAGCTTTGCCAGCTTGCCATCCAGCATGTCTAACTCAATAATCCCTGGTGCCTTATGAAAAAGATCTCCCGCCACAAGAAGCAGATCGACCTTTCTTTCTTCCGCAATTGCCAGGATCTTATCAAATGTATCTTCTATTTCCTTTGCACGGACACCACTCCACGCTTTTCCCTTATCCGGTGTCATTCCCAAATGCACGTCCGAAATATGTATAAACCTCATATTCTAACCTCTAATCGCATTAAACTGTTGTCTTCACTGCGCATACACCACGTGTCGGATCCTATGTGCAGCCAACAAAAGTTTACCCCATATCGGAGAAAATTACAACACACGAGGTATTAAATCTTTGTGATCATCTGCTTATTCCGCCTTTGTTCCTCCACCTCGTGTTCATGCAGATACTTTTCCCTGGTAGCAAGTCCGCCCCTTATATGTCTCTCCGCCTTATTTGCATCCAGCACGACCCTCGCCTGAGCCGCCAGCATCGGTCTGATCCTTATAAGTCTCTCTGTTATATCTTTGTGAACCGTTGATTTGCTTATTCCCATCCTGTCCGCCGTCTGTCTGACCGTTGCTCTGGTATCAATGATATAATTTGCTGCTTCTACCGCCCGTTCTTCTATGTATCCCTTCAAAGAAAAAGCCCCCGCATATTCTGTTTTATACAGTCTATGCAGGGGCAGATCGTTTATGTATATTTAATCCGCTTATCAACTATTTGAATATAACCAAACCGTTGGCTGGCACACATCCACCACTTCATCTATTAACATGCAGGAAATCTCACAACAAATCTTGATCCTATGTCTTCTCTCGATATAACTTGTATGGTACCTCCGTGGGCATCAACTATCCATTTAGCGATGGACAATCCCAGTCCCGAACCTCCTGTCTCACTGTTGCGTGCTTCGTCTGAACGGTAAAATCTGTCAAATATGCGGGCTAGATCGCCCGGATTCATCCCGGTTCCCTCGTCCTCTATCATATAACTGACATAACCGGGCTCCTCTTTTACGCCGAGTATTATGGTCGTGCAGGGTTCAGAATACTTCGCCGCATTCTGGACAAATATCCTGACAGACTGCTTGATCATCGCCACATCGCCAAGCACACACGCCTCATTCTCCGTACCATGGAATTCATATCTGTGGCTCTCATCTATCATCATGGACTCCTCCCACACCTCGCTCACCATGCAGTTGAGATCCAATTTTTCCATGTTCAAATGCTGTCTTCCGCTGTCCCCTCTCGCCAGAAACAACAGCTGCTCAACCAATTCCTTCATGTGCTGGGACTCATTCTTGAGCGCTTCTATGGATTCTCCCAGAACCTGCTCATCCTCCTTACCCCAGCGGTCAAGCATATTTACATACCCCTGAATTACAGCTATAGGTGTCCTAAGCTCATGGGACGCATCCGACACAAACCTCATCTGTCGTTTTTCATTCTCCTTCATGTTTTTCAGCAAATTGTTAAGCGCAATTTCTATACTCTGAAGGTCCTTATCTCCAGTGTGTATTACCTGCTCGTCATCATCCGCGGACAAATGCGATATCGCTTTCTCCAGATCATCTATTTTGTTGTGATCCATTGGTTCTTTGCTGAGTTTCTCCGCCTTTACAGCCAGATCATTCAGAGGCTTCAGACGTCTTCTGACATCCGCCGTTCTGAACAAAGCTAGAAACAGAACTATAGTTTCCATGCCCAGCAATATGATTCCAGGGATCTCTATGATATCCCACAAGATTTTCACATCATACCTGTACTTCTTCTTGTCAGACCCCTCTATGATATATTCATAGCCCCCGCCGTCTTCATTCTTATCAACATAATATTTCATTCCTCCTACGTCCTGCGGAAGCTGCTCTCTTCCCCACCAGGCAAATGCCCCAACAATAAGAAAGGCAATGACGATATCAATAAGTATCACATTGCCCACCTCTTTGAGCCAGAAACTCATATTGATCCTTCTGGCTATCGACGACATTCTTTTGTTTTCGTTAGTTTTCTTTCCCATGTATTTTCTCTCTATCTATGCGTATCCGTGTCATGCGGCGCTGGCTTGTCACATATCTGTCTACTCTGCTACGATATCCGGCTTGTCACATATCTATCTGCTCTATCCTGGCATCCCAAATGGTCATTCTCTGATAACATATCCCACACCTCTTACGGTGGTTATGAGTTTTACGCCAAACCTGTCATCTATCTTGGTTCTCAGATATCTCACATACACATCTATTATATTTGTCTCTCCCAGATAATCGTATCCGCACACTGCGCTGAGCAGTTTTTCCCTGTCCATCACGATGTCCTTGTTTTCCATGAGTGTTCTCAGCAGCTCAAATTCCCTGTTTGTCAGCTCCACACTCTCTCCGTCCACTGTAACCTCATGTCTGTCAGTGTCCATACACACCCCGCGGATCTCTATCCTGTGAGTGTGAACCTCCACAGTTCCGCGTCTCTTCAGCGCAACCCTTATCCTGGCAAGCAGCTCCTCTATGGCAAATGGCTTGGTGAGATAATCATCAGCACCGGCATCGAGCCCTGACACCTTGTCCATGACTGCATCCCTGGCAGTGAGCATGATAACCGGCACATCACTCTCCTTGCGGATTCTTCGAAGCACCTCCAGACCATTGAGTCCCGGAAGCATCACATCCAGCACCACAAGGTCAAAGTCACCTGTCAGAGCTTTGTCCAGACCTGTTCTTCCGTCAAATGCCTTCTCTACCTCGTATCCCTCGTGAACCAGTTCCAGCTCAACGAATCTCGCAATTTTCTCTTCATCCTCCACAATTATAATCTTCTGTGCCATATCTTTTTCCTTTCTTTTATGACGGACGCTGATATAGTTTGGTTTTGAAGTAAGCCTGTGAAATATACCTCTGCAATTACGCCTATCTTCCTTCGCTTTGGCTTGCTTCTATCTGCACTCGGCAAGAAGCACCAAAGCTCAGTCGCCACGGCTACCCATTGCAGGGATGTGTCCAACAGACATTACCCTCTTCGCAACAAACGATATCAGCTGGTAATTAACAGAATACCGTTAAAAGATATTCTGTTTTTCATTTTTTACTTGTTATTGACGTCGGACTTAAGGTTGTCTACTGAGTCTGCCATTTTGTCGCATGCGCTATTGAGATTTACGTTGATGTCGCCTATTCCCTCAAAATGGTACCTGCACTCACAGAACAGACCTACAACAAGAAGTGGAAGCACTACCCAGAATGCAAGTATGAGTGCGATCACAAGCACCAGAACCGGAACGTTTATCATAGTCTGGCCTCTGCGTTCTACTATGAATGTGCTGTCCACACTCTTCTTTAACACCTTGCCGCACCATTTGAAAAATCTGTCCATCATCTGTCCAAACGTCACTTTATTACAATCATTTGTATATGTCTGCTGTGCCTGTTCGAACTCTGTTGATGTCTGCTGCTCTGCGCCTGTGGTAAAGCTCTCCACCTCAGGAGCCTTCACCTTATCAAGCTTCTCAAGATAAATGATTGCATCCAGCAGATCGTAATCACACGCCTCAAGCGCATTCTTTGCATCCTCGTAACTTACACCTGTTTTCGCTCTTAACTTTTCTACCTTTTCAAGTTTATCCATAATCATTACACCCTTTCTCTTCATCTTAGTTTCATCATCTTCCGATGATCTGTTATCTTTCTTATCGTTTGTTGCTGATATCATCAACTGATGTTGTTACTATACCAACCGATGATTAATCTAAAATATGAGAAAGATTAAAATCAGGTTAAAATTTATCACTACGTCTCCGCCGCAAGCTTCGCCGTGGACTTCTTCACGCAGTAGAGACATGTCGGCACTATATAGATGGTCGCTGTGACCCATGCCGTCTGATCAGCAAAACAGATGGCCGTAAATCCAAATGCTCCGACAAATCCCAGGCTCACTATGATCCTGGCTGCCATCTCTGTAACACCTGAGAATATGGCTCTTCCTGAATATCCAAGTCCCTGTGTCACCATACGCGCCACGTTCAGTATACCGAGACTCCAGTAGAAGAATCCCATACATCTGAGGTATTTCGCAGAGGCATCAAGGACGTCGACTGCGCTCTTCTTTACAAATATCATTGAAAGCGGTCTGCCAAAGAATATCATGATAAGTCCTGCTATCAAGCCATATCCCACCGCGACTGCTATCGCCTGCCACAAGCCCTGCTTTATACGCTTTGCCTGTCCGGCGCCAAGATTCTGACTGCAGAACACGGATGCTGCCGTTGCAAATGCGTCAAATGGACACATCGTGAACTGCTTTATTCTCATACCGGCAGTAAATCCCGACACATACACACTGCCAAGTTTATTGTTTGCAGACTGCATGACCATACTGCCTATGGCTGTTATGGAAAACTGCAGACCTGTCGGAATTCCCATGACGAGAAGTTCCTTCACTGCAGAGCCCTGTATCTCCCTGTCCTGCGCCTCAAGATGCATGATCTGAACCTTCTTGAAGATATACACAAGACACAATATTCCACTCACCGCCTGTGCCGTGATGGTTGCTATAGCCGCACCGGCACATCCCCACTTAAGCACAAGTATGCAGAACAGATCAAGAAATATGTTGAGTATCGCTGAGAAAGCAAGGAACATGAATGGCGTTCTGCTGTCTCCAAGTGATCTGAGCACACTCGACAGATAATTATACATAAGTGTAAATGGGATTCCCAGGAATATAACTATAAGATATGAGTACGCCTTATCAAATATATCCTGCGGAACTGACAGAAGGTGCAGTATCTGATTGCAACATATAGCACATACCGACGTGACGATAAGTGCTATGATGCCAGTCAGAACCGCACCATTAAATATATATTTTCTCATCTTATGCATATCATTTGCGCCGAAATACTTCGCAACCGGAACGCCAAATCCTGCGCAGCATCCCATACAGAAACCAAGGACAAGAAACTGAATGCTGCTGCTTGCCCCGACTCCCGCCAGAGCCTTGTCACCCAGTATCTGTCCCACTATAGCTGCATCTATGATATTGTACGTCTGTTGAAGCAGATTGCCGAGCAAAAGCGGCAGGGCAAACTGCATCATCAGACTGAGCGGCTTTCCGGAAACCATGGACTTAGCCATGTCTTACACCTTCCTTACATTATTGATAGGACGGTGAGTTGCCAATTCTATCTTTGAACACAGAGCTTGCTATACATATCATTCGCTGGGTTGCTTCCGCTTATTTCGCCCTGCAGCGGTACTAAGGTGCCGCCTCACAGCGCCACCTAAGGACCGGCGGGCTCAAATTCCCTGCTCACGATATGTATAGCAACTCTGTGTAACAACTTTATTGTGACAACTCACCTGTTAGATGAATAATATCTACGTATGTAAGTCGGTTTCAGACTTACTTTATGTTTATTATCCTTATCTCTTATAACAGTTTTCCAGCTAAAGCTTCGAGCGCTGCCACATCCGACTGCTTGAACGCGGACCTTATGGTCACATGCTCATCCACGATCTCTATATCCTTCATCGCTGACATCTGCTCCTTCATGAGTTTCGCCGCCATAGGTGCCCATGAACCATTCTCGATGAATGCAACCTTTCTCTTCTGGTATGCCTTCATCTTCAAGTGGTTGATGAAGTCTGCCATGACAGGCATCACGCCGCCATCATATGTTGGGGCTGCCAGAACAAGTCTGTCGTATCTGAAGGCATCCTCTATACACTCTGCCATATCATCCCTTGAGAGGTCTGATATCGCAACCTTTGGTGCACCCTTTGCCTCAAGGATCTCCGCCAACTTCCTTGCAGCCTTCTCCGTGTTGCCGTGGAGACTGCAGTATGCGATGAAGATTCCTTCATCCTCAGGTGTGTAGGTTGACCACAGCTGATACTTGCCTATGTAATACTCAAGGTTCTCTGTGAGAATAGGTCCGTGAAGTGCACATATCTTCTGGATATCCAGTCCTGCTGCCTTCTTCAGAAGCGCCTGTGCAGGCATTCCATACTTTCCCACTATATTGAAGTAATATCTTCTCGCCTCGCATGCCCAGTCCTCGTCGGTATCCAGAGTGCCGAACTTGCCAAATGCATCCGCTGAGAAGAGTATCTTCTCACTCTGCTCGTATGTGACCATAACCTCAGGCCAGTGGACCATAGGAGCCATGAAGAACTGAAGCGTATGGCTTCCAAGTGAGAGTGTCTGTCCCTCCGCAACTGTCACGCTTCTGTCAGCCACAGGAACCTCGAAGAAATTTGGAAGCATTCCGAAAAGCTTGGCATTTGATACGATCTTGATATCCGGATACTTCGCAAGCACATCACCAAGATTGGCGGAATGATCCGGCTCAAGATGGGATATTACGAGATAATCCGGCTTTCTGTCTCCCAGCACCTCCGCCACATTTGCAAACCACTGATCTGCACACTTTGCATCCACCATATCCATGATGGCTATCTTCTCGTCCATGATGACATATGAGTTGTACGCTATGCCGTTTGGCACGATGTACTGATTCTCGAACAGGTCTATGTTCTTATCATCCACACCCACATAAAATACTGTGTCTGTTACATTCTTAAGCATTGTATATCCTCCTTTTGATCCTAAGTATCTAATATAAATAATCCACGTTGTGTCCACATGATATAATGAGCGTTGCGACAGTTGCACTTGTGCAGACTGTCATAACGACAGTTAATTATAACATACTAAATGAAAATAGAGAATCAGCACATAAGTCCTGATTCTCCATTTTTTGATAATTTTTTATTATTATCTGCTTACCCTTCTCTGTATCTTCTCCTGATACATGCTGTGATCCGCCTCCCTCACATACTCCTCAAGGGTTTTATCACCATCCGGGTCTGTTATAACATAACCTATACTAAACTCCAGGGCAAATGGAAGCTTCTCCTGCGCAACTATCTCCCTGGCTTTCTCAAGGATTGCCGTCTTTCTTTCCTCAGGAGGTTCCGCCTCATCGTATATAGATATGGATACAAATTCATCTCCGCCGTATCTGACCGGAATACTGCTTATTCCGCCTCCGCCTGCTATGGCTCTTGCGGCACTCCTTATAGCTTTGTCTCCGTACTCGTGACCATAAGTGTCATTTATATATTTGAGCTTGTCCATATCGGCAAACATTATGAGAAGCGCCCTGCCCTGGCCCGCAGCCTTGTCAAATGCCTTTGCGGCGATCTGTCTCATACCCTCCCTGTTGTATATCTGGGTAAGTGGATCCTTTATGGATATTGCCGTAAGCTCCTGATTGATCTGCTCGAGTCTCCATTTGTTGAACAGATTTATCATGGCTACATTCACTTCGCTCATTACAGTTGACCAAAGCTGCTTATCCATAAGGTAATATCCATTTTCGACACAGCAGAACCCAGCTGCCTTTTCTCCAAAATGAAATGGTGCAAATAAAAATATATTGCCGCCTACCTCATCATCCAGAAGAGGAAACATACTATGGTATGTATCGTCACCATCATCCGCTATGCCCTGCCTGTACACGATCTGCATTCTCTGAGGATAGCCTTTCACAGCAAATACATCTTCATCGTATGCTGCTGAGAGAGTCGGGCCAGCTCCCCCCATCTCCACAAGAGATCTGTCGACAACCATAACGCATTTCTTACACTCTGCCTGTGAATATGAGGACTGAACGCACGGATACAGTTCACTGTAATCCTTGCATTTGCTGAGCACATGCGTAAAGTCCAGGGTACTCTCATCGATCTCCTCGCGTTCCACAACTCCCATTATATAATTCTTCAGGTACTGTCTGCCGTTCAGCATAGCATCCGCGCCACAACCACAGCTCTCCGTGAATATACAATTATAATCTATATAAGAGCTGGTATCCGGATTGTTTCCCGCCCAGATATTCAGCATGATCTCTGCAGCCGCAGCTCCGATCTTCTCACGGATCCTGCTCACCGTTGTTATGCGCGGCGTATAGTACGCAGCCTTATCAAAGTTGTCAAATCCCGTAACCTTAAAATCATTTGGCACCGAAAGTCCAAGTGCTTCTGCTCTGTTGCACACACCCACCGCCAGATTATCATTTGCGCAGATTATTGCATCCGGAAGAATCTTCCTCACTATATCTCGTTCTTCCAGTCTTCTCTCATCCATCTTCTCATTATTCGAAGCTTCGGCATCCGGAGCAGAATCAGCAAAACTGCCGCTGGTTATCTCTCCATACACCTCCGCAGGGCCGCCGTAATCCGGTCCGTCCTTCTCGTGTTTTATACACGTATGTCCATGTGCTCTGAGCAGCTCCTCAAGGCCCGTCACACCGTCATTAAAACCAAAATCTCCAAACAGGACATCCTCATAATCCACAGTCAGGCCATATTCATCCATACAGTCCCTGAATGCCCGGCATCTCTCCTGAGCCTCATAGTTGTCCTTCGGTCCGGCAAGATACCACACCTTCTTCGCACCATGTTCCTCTATCATATGCCGAGTCATGTCATACATGGCATCATAATTGTCTATACCCACAAAATGCAGACCGTCAAAAGCAGTCTCGAGGCTTATAGCCGGAACTCCGCTCTTCCTTATCCTGTCCAGCAGTTCCGCCGTGACTTCCGGATATTTGATATTGTTGACAGATATTATGATCCCATCAAAGTCTGTCAGCTCCGGCAGATTATATATATTGTATTCTCCATAGCTGTAACCGTCGTCCCTGTTCCAATTGCCGTTGCTGTTGAATATGTACAAATTCACATCAGCCCTGGCTTCCTTTATCTTCTGCATAAATCCCAGCGGCCAGGCGTAGGTGAAATACCTCTTCCAGCCATCCATGAACAATGCTACTTTTTTCATACCTTACCTCCTGATCAATCAGGACAACCCGTCCTGTCCCCCATCTGTAAATTTGCCAAATATATTAAAAGGGCGCATCTGTATATATTATACACAGACCCGCCCAGCCAAAACATATCCAAATGTATCAAAAATATGTACTTTACTATCAGAAACCACGGGGACGGAGGGGACAGGCACCTCCGTCCCCCATAATTTACTTAAGTGGATAGTCGTCATGCGCCGGCTTGTAATCACGTATAGTCTTAAGTGCCGGCAGAGCATGTCCATCATAGTCAAAAAGTGCCTGATTTGCCCATTCATTTCCGCATGGTCCAGACTCCTCTATGTATGACAGAGCACCTTCCGTAGCCCAGCCGCTTCCTGGCACCGGTATCCAGCCTGCCTCCCAATAATAAAAGCCATCACCACCAGGAACATCATCTATCAGTTTCATTATGTCGTTCATAAATTCCGCCTGTCCCTCAGGTGTCATAGGGTAGTCAAGATTCTCCACCAGTGAAGTTTTTGTGGCATAGCCCTTTCTATCGTCAGGCCCCAGTTTCTCATAGTCAGCATAGTCTTCCATGGTAAATCCCATGGAAACCTCAGCGATAACTATCTTTTTGCCATATCTATCCGCCATATCCCTCATATTTGCCTCTAGCTCCTTCATGGTTCCATGCCAGAACGGATAATACGACATTCCGATTATATCAAAATCTTCTCCTCTTTCCACGTAGTGGTCAAACCAGTCCACATACATAGGATTGTTGCCGCCATTGTCGAGATGTATCATGACCGGAATATCAGAGTCAACCGATCTGACCGCCCTTATTCCGGCGCTCACAAACTTTGCGATATTGTCATATTCTGGTTTCTGCCCAAGCGGCCACATCAGTCCGTTTGTAAGCTCGTTTCCAACCTGAACAAGCTGAGGTAAAACGCCCGCAGCCTTCATCTCTAAAAGAGTCTCCCTTGTGTAGTCGTACACAGCCTGCTCAAGCTGATCCGCATCCATGCCTCTCCACGCCTTCGGCACCCTCTGCTTGCCCGGGTCAGCCCAGAAATCACTGTAGTGATAATCAAGCAGAATGCTCATTCCATGATCCATAGCGCGCTTCGCGAGTTTTTTGTATACCTCAAGGTCATTTGTGCCCGCGCCATAAGGTACGCCGTCCTCCGTGTACGGATCATTCCACAGACGAAGTCTCACAGAATTCACACCATAGTTCTTCAGTATGTCAAATATATCTCCCTGCACACCATTGTCATAATATTTCGCCCCCAGCTCTTCAACCTCGACAACAGCGGAGAGATCCACGCCCTTTATATAATCTGCCATATTTTTGTCTCCTTGAACACCAGCCATGCAAAATTTGCCTTCGTTGTACAATCGCATTGCTTCGCAATGCGATAGGTCGTCGATGCCATTTTAAGATGTGGCTTCGCCACATGGGCATCTCCTCGGCAAATGGCTGGCGCTACATGTCAAGTTTTCATAGAAAACTTGACACATTCACCTGCATTTATTTTACTGCCTGTTATAACCAAGAACAGCCGCCGAAGAAAAATGTTCTGCATACTCCAACGTCTTTTACAACATACTCCTGATGTATCAGTTCATCTTCATCTGTCGGCGGCCGTCTATCCAGATGACACTTGTCACCTAGTCGTCAAATGTAATCCTGTCATACATTCTTCCGTATTTTATTCTGATGAGCTCGTTCTTTGCCAGAACGTCCTCCTCTGGTCCAACATACTGACAACGGATACAGTAGTATTCCTTCTTGTCCTTATCATAGAACATATCTATATCCAGATCTCTCATGAAACACATTGGACATCTGTAATTTAATTTGCCTTTTCCAGACTGAGCCATGTTGAAAATACCTCCTTATCCTTAAGTGTCTTTGTAAACCCGAGAGTGAACATTGGCGAGAACGCATATCCCTCTTTGAAATATCCAGTTGCATCGCTGCCTGATGCTCCCATGGCAGCCTTTGTCTCGATCGCAGGGATAACTGCTGATACCTCATCGGCACCCGCGAGATCCTCTTCTCTGCACTTGTACTCATATGTGAGTGACTTGCTCTCTGAAGCATTCTTTGCTGCGAGAGTGATTCCTGTCATGTCCTCAGGATACTCTGTTGTACCATAGCATGCCACCATGTACTCATTGATCTCAACCTCTGCTTCAGGGTTGCTCATCTCGAGGATAGTTCTCTCATGTCTTATCTTCGATGAACCCTCCTCAAAGTATATCTTTGTCTGAAGTTTAACTGTCAGATCGTAGAACTCGATGTCAACCGGGTCAAGTGTAAGGATCCTTGTGCTGCCCTCCTGTGAGAATGTTGCCTTTGTTCTGCACAGACAGAGATCGACCTCTTCACCATTATAGCTGATCTTGGCACTTCTCACAGTACCCTCTCCGGCATAGTGTGTGAAATATCCCGCTCTGTACTTCTCCTGGATCAGAAATGGATATGATGCATCCTGAACGTGTGGAGTTCCGATACCTACAGGCCAGTTAAGCTTTGCAGCGTATGGTCTGAGGTCAACGATCGCACCGCCCTGATCCATGTTAATCTGGGCTCTCATGTATGGATCGCAGTACCAGAATATCTGCTTGTCTGATCCGTACAGTATATCCTTCCAAAGAGCACACTCAGGCTCCTCGTATGTCTTATTCTCTCTGTAGAAATCAGCAAATTCAGCCATTGTCATGTCGATACATTTGCCTTCCTTCTTCAGATCACCGTAGTACTTCATTCCGTCCTCGTAGCTCTTCTTGAGCAGCTCATATGGAGCCTCCCAGCGTCCCATCTTGTTCAGCCAGCCCGGTCCAACGAACATCATGTTGTATGAATATCCATTGTTGAACTTAGCCAGATGACGATACTGGTCGATAAGGTTGTACAGATATGGGTACTCCCATGTCTTGCTGTCATAGATCATTCCACGGAGAACGTTCTGTGGATGAGTACCGAAGTTAGAACCATTTCCATCGTAGCATGCCAGCAGATCTCTTGAAAGATGAGGAATAGCAACGATTCCGCTGTCCTCAGCCTCATTTGCTGCAGGTGCATGTGTGTTCTGCTTTGAAGGTATCCACGGATTCCATGGGCCGCCATCGAACAGTGTGTACCATGAGTTGTTGCAAGTGTGATAAGCCTTAGGACCCTCCTCCCAACATGTTGCAACTGCACACTTGACTGATGGGTACTTCTCCTTGATGTAGTTTGTAAGCTCAGCGTCCATATAATATGAACCAGTTGATTCTGGGTAGAAGCCAAATATATCATGGAACTTACCAAATACGTCATCAACAATATTCTTCTTGTCCTCCATTGAGAACATCCAGATACAGAAGTCCTTGGTCTTGTACTTCTCTCTGAACTCTGTGCAAGGAAGTCCGAGAAGTGAGAGCGCTATCTCATCTCCATACTTCTCATGATGCTCCTTGGCAAGTGATACAGCCTCCTCATTGAAAAGGCTGGCATATGTCATCTGAATAGTAGTCTTGAGTCCGTTCTTGTGAGCTGTCTCCTGCTGGAACTTGAATATATCCAGTGACTCTGTGAGGAGAGCTTTTCTTCCGATATCCTCTGCCTGACCATGACCTGTAACCTTCTCGGCATACTCAGGAACCATCTCAGGGCGGTGGATAATGTTTACAATAAATGTATTCTCCATATCTTAAATCTCCTATTTCGTATATGTTGTAACCTTTTGATCTAAAGATAATCGTCCCCAAATAAGCGACAATATCCTCATTTTTCATCCTGTCAGCCCTATTTTAGGGCTAATTATAGCAGGCATCCACACCACCATCCATCTGTGGTCCATCCGGCAACGCAGACACCTGCTCAAAATAAATTTTCTCATTTCTCTCAGACCGCCTGAGCTTAGTGTCCGCTGCGTCCGAAGTCGAGTGAGAACGCCCTCTGAATGCATCAGGACAACTCCACCTGCGGCGTCCGTCATTCAGGGTGGCGTCCGTCCGCCTTAGCCCTTTACAGAACCGCCAGTCACGCCCTCTACATAGTACTTCTGCATAATGACGAACAGTATTGAGATAGGGATAGCTACCACGATACCGCCGGCGCAGAATACTGAGAAGTATTTGTTGACCAGTGATTTTTCAAGCATATTGTAAAGACCTATAGCTACTGTCCAGTCCTTCGAAACTCCTGAGTTGAGCATAAGCTTTGCAAATACGAAATCGCCCCAAGGTATAAGGAATGAACTGATTACCTGATACACCACGATTGGCTTACACAGAGGAAGGATTACCTTCGTAAATATCTTCGCCTCCGAAGCACCCTCAAGTCTGGCAGCCTCCTTAAGTGACATAGGTATTGTGTCCATGAATCCCTTCATGATGAGGAATCCAAGTCCTGATCCTGCTGAGTAAACTATGATCATACCGAAATGGCTGTTTGTAAGTCCCAGCATCTTCAGGATAAAGTAAATTGCTATCATGAGAAGTGGGCCAGGGAACATGTTCAGTATCAGTGACGCACTCATGATCTGTTTTCTGCCGTTGAATCTCAGGCAGCTCATCGCATAGCTGACCATAATTACAAATATAGTAGAGATGATACATGTAAATACTGCAATAATAAGTGTATTCTTGAACCATGACACATACTGCACAACCGAGTCAGGTCTTGTAAGCAGCTGAACAAAATTGTCCATAGACCAGCTCGTTGGGAAGAAATGCGCTGTATTGATTCCCTTATATCCGCTGAATGAAGTGACAATCAGCCAGATGATCGGAACCAGCCAGATAACTGCGAGGACAAGTAATACGATATGTTTAACGATTGAACCTATTGTTTTCTTCATTACTGGTACTCCTCCTCTTTATCTCCTGAGATCATTCTTGAGAATGATATAAGTGTAAATGCTGCACATATGATAAATACTATGATACCGATAACAGATGCCATCTTGTAGTCGTAGTATTCATTTGTAAGTCTGAACAACCATGTGACAAGAAGGTCAACTTCCTTTGCATGCGAATTGGCAAGCGCCTGATTCTGTGTGACGAATACATCCTGTGTGAGCAGGTAGATTACGTTGAAGTTGTTGATATTCTTTACAAAGTCTGTTATAAGTGCCGGGCCCTGGATGAACAGGATATATGGCATTGTGATCTTCCAGAATACCTGGAAATTTGTTGCTCCATCAATCTTTGCACTCTCGATCTGATCTGTAGGTATATTCATCAGAACACCTGTTGCGATCAGCATCTGGTATGGAACACCGACCCAGATATTGATGAGAATGATCATTACCTTTGCCCAGTGAGGATCGGTCAGGAACGGTATATATGTAAGATGTTCACCGACAAGTCCTGCATGCTTAAGCATGTCTGTGATACCAATATTTGAACAGATAGTGTTCACAATACCTGAATCAGCGAAGAAGTTTCTAACCAAAAGCAGTGTTACGAACTGTGGAACTGCTATTGATATGATAAATAGTGTTCTCCACATCTTTGGCAGCTTGGTTGTCTTGGAATTGATCGCCTTGGCAAGAAGGATACCGCCTATGAATGTGGTAAATGTAGCCATGACCGCCCATACAAGTGTCCAGCCAAGAACCTTTCTGAATGAATATCCAAATGTGACTGTCATGCTGTTTGAGAACAGACTTGCAAAGTTCTTGAAGCCCACCCATGTAAACAGTGAGTTTGGTGGAAGGTGCTGCTGGTCATAATTGGTAAATGCCACCGCTATAAGAATAAGTATCGGCAGAATATTCATTATGACTACACCAATCGTCGGAAGTGTAAGAAGTGTTATGTGGAACTTCTCGTTGAAGAGTGCCTTCATATCTTCCTTGAATGTATTTATATGTTCTCCATTTTCCTTCATCTGCTGAAGCTTGTACACTGTCTTGATATTGTGAATGTAGAAAAGCACGAATATAAGAATTATGAACAACGCAACCACCGAATTGAGAAGAATCTGGAAAGAATTATCGTAATTATTAGTAGTTGTCTGCATGGTGAGTGGATCAAATACCTGCTCAAACTTTACAGTTCCAAGAGTTCCAAATTTGGCAAGGTTTGGTGCCGCATAGCCTACGCACATCAACACAAACGCAGCCTCAACGATGAGCATAATCAAACCATTGACGATCTGCTTTCTTGCGAAGTAACCTGCACCCATGATAACCGCCGAGAGCTTAACCCATATATCACCTTTTGCAAAAGCAACACCAAAATTCTTGAAATATCTTCCTATGGCTTTAAAGAATTCTGATATTTTCTTCATGAAAAAGCTCCTCTCTTTTTTAAATGCCCCATATGCCACGAATGACATATGAGGCATTCTCATTATAACCTATATATATTATTCAAAGTACTTCTTATTTAAGATTACTCCTGTGATACAGGTGCATCAATTCCTTCTACAGCGTTGTCGAGAAGCTTCTGAAGATCTGTTCCGTCCGGATTGCCCTGGGCAAGGATTGAACCAAGTGTCTCAGCTGGTGTCCAGTAGTTACCGCCTACACGCTGTGGTGTTGCATAAGCTGCCTGAGCTGCAAGAGCTGATATAGCTGGATCAGCCTTAACTTCATCTGACTCTGAAGCGTTGATGTTTGAAGGGCCAAGACCTCTCTGCTTAAATCTTGTAACCTGTGTATCCTCTGATGTAAGGTACTCTGCAAGGAGCATTGACCAGCCTACATTCTTTGAATGTGGGTTTACACCGATAAGCTTGCAGCCTGAGAATGATGCCATCTGAACCTGCTTGCCTGCAACTGTGTATGTAGGAAGCTTAGCTGCTGCGTAGTTCTCGCCCCATGCTGCCGCAGCATCTGCTGCTCTCCATGTTCCGTTAACTGCTGCACAGATCGTACCCTCAGCGATTGCCGTTGCCTGTGTAGGATCATCCATATCTACAAATACGCCAGTCTTGAAGAGATCAAGGATTGCCTGAGCTACGTCTGTACCGCCCGCCTGATTCCAAGTACATGTATTTGTAAGTCCGTCATCGTTAAGTGTAAGGTCAAGTCCTGCACCCTGGAAGAATGAGTATACATACCAGGCATCTGATACGTTCATAGCAATCTTCTTGTTTGCCTTCTTTGCTGCCTCGATCATAGCATCCAGTGACTGAACATCATCCTCTGTGAATACTGATGAATCATAGAACATGAAGTATCCGTTATCTGCTGTCATTGGATATGCATATAATGTTCCATCAACAGAAGCTGCCTCAACAGAAGCTGCTACATTCTCGTTTGCAACATCAAAAGTATATGTAGCCTGTACCGGCTGAAGTGCTCCAGCCTTAACCAGCTCATTGATCTGATCATCAGCAAATGCGAATACATCAGGAGCAGCCTCAACGTCTACCAGGATATCGTCCTTTGCCTTTGACTCTGACTCAGCTCCGAGTGTGATGTTGAAGTCAACGTCTGAATACTTTTTCTTGAATTCTTCAATAACCTGTGTTGTGAGATCCTGATCTTCCTCAGAAGCCCATACTGAAAGATCTACAGTTCCTGTTGTTGCAGCAATTAAGTTCTGAATCGCATCTTCTGATGCTGCAGCCTGTGTTGTGCTGTCACCAGCAGCTGCTGTTGTTCCTTCGTCCTTTGAATCTGCGTTGCCGCATCCTGCAAGGCATCCTGCCATCATTGCAGCAACAAGTGTTAATGATAAAACTTTCTTTCTCATTCTTATGTCCTCCTCTTTAAATAAATAACAAGAAAATTTGTTGCTCTTTTGTTTTCCGTGCGCAATCGGTTGTTCTTTGTAATTACATATTATCAGTTATGCTTATTGTTGTCAACTACTAATTTAAATAACTTTGTAAGTAAAAAAGTATACATTTTGCACAATCGATTTTCGTCAAAAACGTTTTCATAGCCATCATATTTTGCGCACCCGATTGCATAAGTCTCAGCATATGGTTGTTTTTGTGATTAATGACGTGCAAACATGTGCATAATACACATTAAAAGCACTGCAACACAACAATTTGTAGATCATATTATTGCACCCGATCAGATCTGTATATATTATGCAGTCTCTGGCCGGCATGATATAGGTCGATACGTGGTGTATATTACTACACCGTGTTGCACTTTTGCGCAACTTTTTATATACAAAATATTTATCAGCTCCTTTTACACGCAAAAAGCCTCCGAAGCGGAGATATCCTCTGCCCTGGAGACTTTTTTATTCCAACTATCCGATAAATTATATTTTTTATTTTATATTATTGCGCATTATTTCGTTGATTCCTTGAGACGAAGCTCATAACCCAGATGCGTCTTCTTCTTAACCTCATTTCCTTCTATGTAATCAACCAGCAATTTGCAGGCAACCATGCCCAATTCCCTCGGATCAAATTGCAGCGATGTTATAGCCGGCTGATAATTATTCAGAAGTGAGCTGTTATAAAACGAGGCAACCCTTACATCATCAGGCACCACTATATTCTTCTTATCCAATATATTAAGTACATTTTGACAAATTCCATCATCCATACACAGGATACACTCAACATTCTGCTTCATCACCTCTTCCACTGCATGCTCGCAAAGTACAGAATTATCTATATCAAAGAATACAAGTCCATTGTCAACTGGAATCTCCATATCCTCCATCGCATCAAGATATCCTCTATATCTGTTAAGTGTTACCACATGATTTTTATTTCCACCCATAAGAGCAAGCTTCGTCATGCCTTTAGCAAGCAGAATCGATGTGAGCTCACGGCATGCACTTCTGTGGTCATGATCTATCTGGATCACATTGTCATCTTCCATACTTCCGACCACAACAAACGGAACATTTTTCTCCTTAAGGTATTCCGCCGGAGCATCATTTACAAGAGTTCGTCCAAGAACGATTCCATCCACTTTATGGTTTTCCACGATTCTTTCAAGCTGGCTCATATCATCCGGTGATACCGTACACACAAGCACGTCATAATCTACCGGAGCAGCCATCTCGAGCAGCCCCATAAGACACTTCTGGAAAAATGGCAGATCCACCACGCTGTAATCGCTCGGCATAACCCAGCCGATATTGTACGACTTGGACTGCGCCAGACCTTTAGCTATAACACTAGGTTTGTAATTATGTTTCTCTATGTACTCCATGACCTTTCTTCTAGTCTCAGCTCCAATTCTTCCCTTTCCCGAAATTGCTCTCGACACAGTTGTCTTGGATATATTCAAGGCTTCTGCAACATCAGCTATAGTCATTTTGCCCTGTCCTGTGCTGTCCCCTGTTGTCTTTTCTGTTGTCTTTTCCGTTGTCTTACCAGTCTGCTGTTCCGGTCCCCTTTTCTCCATACAATTCTCCTCAATTATCCAATGATATTTATTATTATATTACAAATGTCATAACCATTCCAATGTGCGCAAACGGTTGCACTACAATTATATCATATCTCTTTTTCAGCTTTAGTCAAGCGATTTTTAACAATCTTTTCAGCACCTATATTTGTCCTTATCATCAGCCCACATGTCCCTCAGTGTCTGCTGAAGATAAGGGAAATCCACCATTGGTACATCACGTCTCAACCGATCTTCTTTTTTGCATACATCATAGAGTCTTATCCCAAGTGATGCCACATCACGTCTGTCTTCAACTGGCATACTCACATACAACATATCAAATTCTACCAGAGCTTTCACGTCACCATCCCAACCCGAAACAAGCCACGCAAGCTCTTTTATCTTGTCGTCACTGAGAGCACATATGCTCTCTATAAGTCTCTCCTGATTGCCCATTCCAACATCTCTCTTAAATGTCTGCCAATGGAACAATGCCGCCTCCGAAACGCCCAACGCGTATGCTATGGCAGGTATGTGCCGTGCCGTAGGCATTCTCTCCTCACTCTCCCATTTATAATAGAGCCCTGTTGTTATCTGCAGTTCTTCAGGGAGAACCCTGTTGATCTCAGACACTACATACTTGACCGTGAACTTTGACGACCGGCTGTTGCATCTTATATCTTTCATATTGTTGCCTATAGTGTCTGCGATTTTCTCCACTGTCCCTGCAGCCATGTTTCGTCTGCTATTCTTTCTCATAACCTCACCCCCATAATTCTTCTTCACAATCTCCAACCATTTTCCCAACGAAAATTACATCTTTACTGGTCTTTTGCCAAATTACCCCGTAATTAGACTTTCAGTATAATTTTCTGTTATTAAATATCCTACCACTTATCACGTTAAAGTGCTACCATTATATTTAGATAAATAAAATATTTAAAACACATACAAACAAAGCTATTTTCAACATTAAGGAGACTATATATGACCGACCCATTATTATGTCCTCGCATCCCATTAAATTTCTGTGTCCCCACCGATTACAGTTCTCTAGGAGGGTCTGTATCGGATGCCGAGGAAAAACTTGCCATATTGGATGATTACATAATCCGAATAAACACTGCTACATGCTTGAAACCAGCCACCAGAGAGTTCATCAGGCACTTTGATCTGAACCAGGCAATTGATATTATAAATAGTTATTATGCTATTGATAGTTTTTTCAGATGTATGACGCAAAGTTTCTTTATCCCTGACAATACAAAGCACTTTTCTCTACCGGACGCATATTTCCTACTCATAGAACTTAAGTGTTATATAATTGAAAGGCAGGCTGCAATACTAAAGGGCTGCTGCGCTGACAACATCCTTATGATTGAGCAATACAGGAATCACTTTCCCTTCAACCCTCCAACTATACAAAGAATAGAATGGGACCTTAATGATCAGCAATTGACGCATTCGAATTTTTTTGTATCTTAAAGT
>ENA-UPWU01000353-UPWU01000353.1-human-gut-metagenome-genome-assembly--contig:-NODE-353-length-20525-cov-5.329812_pt1 | contig 20525 bp, 17 predicted proteins | sample MGYA00250058_ERZ773392 | MGnify/ENA primary metagenome ERZ773392 (study PRJEB29103, sample SAMN06112084) | human gut metagenome | biome: human gut; feature: ankylosing spondylitis patient; material... | reverse complement strand
GCTATGTCAGTGCTGATTTGTCTTGGAATCGGTGTTCTTGTTACAATCCTTAGTCTGTTAACAATGAGACCTTTATTTACTTTTCTGAATACGCCTCAGGATATGATGCAGGATACAATTAGTTATTTCAGAATCATTCTGATTGGCAGCACAGTAACAGTATGTAATAATTTTGCCATGACTTTGTTGCGCTGTGTGGGAAATAGCAGAGTCCCGCTCATTGCGATGATTTTATCTTCCATTATCAATGTCATATTGGATGTTTTGTTTGTATTTCCGGGGGAAATGGGAGTATCAGGTGCTGCTCTTGCAACTGTTTTGGCACAGGTGTTTTCTTTGCTGTACTGTTATCTTTATATACGCAGAATAAAAGAGCTGCAGTTCACGGCATCAGACTGGAAAATCAGAACGAATATTGTAAAGTATCTCATGCTTAAGGGTATGCCGGTAGCAGTCATGAATTCTGTCACGGCATTTGGAGGAATGATCCTGCAATATTTCGTGAATGCCATGGGAACTCTTTATGTTGCGGCATATGCAGCCTGTATGAAGTTATGCAGCCTTTTTGAACAGGCGGGAGGAGCAGTAGGGCTTGCCGTACTCACTTTCACAGGTCAGAATTACGGCGCAAATAAGATAAATAGAATCAGAAGAGGAGTATGGGATGGCATCTTACTGTCTACGTTAATCAATATTCCTATTTGTCTGGTTCAGCTGATTATTCCGGAGACGTTGACAAGGCTTATGTTAAATGATCCGATTGTCATATCTTATACCAGGGAATTCCTTTTCATTACAGGGATTGCTATTTTCCCTTTAGGATGGCTTTTTGTCACCAGAAATGCATGTCAGGGATTGGGTAAAACATTTGTACCAATGCTTTCGGGAGTACTTGAGGTTGTAATGCGTGTGGTCACTGGGTTCCTTTTGGTACCCCGGATGGGATTTCAGGGAGTGGCCATTGCAGAAGTCTCAGCATGGTGTGGGGCAGCAGTGATGCTATGTGTTACCTATGTAATATATGTGACACGGTTGTGCCAAAACGGAATTGTTGATAGTAAACAGGAAGATACTATGACCGGGAGGAACTAAAGTTGGACATCATTTGGAAGGAACAGGGTTTTATATATAAGGGAGAATACAGGGAACTGAATGAACACACGCTTTTGCTGGATGGCAGTCTTTCCCGGAAAGAGGCAGCTTGGCATCCGCATGCCTACTGTGATATCCGGGAGGCCTTTGCCGGTCGTGAACTTTCGGAAGGGAGTCCGAAAAATCCTACTGTCATGTATATTGCTCCCAATGTCTATTGGATTGATGACCCGCTGGCAACAGATACCATGCAGAAAAAAGAAGGGGATTGGGCTCCCTTCGGTATGCATGTAGACAGCAGAGCTTTAAAAATAGTAGGATTATCTGAAAATCCGGAAAACATAGTGATTGCAGGCAACCGAGGGCAGTCCCATGCCTGTAACGGAAATTATACCCTGTTTTGTTTTCGGGTAGAGGAATTGTACCTTGCCAATGTGACGCTTGGAAACTATTGTAGTGTAGATTTAGTCTATCCAGCGAATCCGGCATTGAATCAGAAAAAGAGAACGGAGACTGTCACCCAGGCGCAGCTTGCTTTTCAGAAAGGAGAAAAACTCTGTGCCGACAATTGCCGTTTTGTGAGTCGGTTAAATCTGGTGCCCGTTTGTGGGGCAAAACGCGCATTGTACCGGAAGTGTCATTTTGAGAGCACAGATGATGCTTTAAACGGAAATGCAGTGTATGTGGGATGCGATTTTGATTTTTATGGTAATCGCCCCATTTATCAGGCAACAGGAACGGGAGCTGTGTTTATTGACTGTATTTTCCGAAGCAAAATTAAAACCATGGGGACAGAGGCAGAACAGTATCTTACCAGGGAGGGCGGACAGGTCGCTTTGATTGATTGTCGCTATGAAACAGAGGGAAACGTACCTGTGAGAGTTGGCTGGACCAAGTATCCGTTGCCCTCACTAAAATGTTATCAGTACGGAGTTGTTCAAAACGGAAAGCCGGTCACTCTTGGAGGTGACGACAGCGAAGAAACAGTACAGCTTCAGGGTAAGAAAGCGCTGGAAGCATATGTTTTCGAATATGAGGAAAAGAGATATATCAATATTGAAAATCTGTTGGGCGGCAGTAAGGGATGGAATCCTCCGGGAGAACCGAGCATTTCGAAAAAAGCCGGGAAACTGCGAATTCCGACTTTTATGCAGTTGCATACAGACAGGGAAAAAATTGCCTTTGGAGAAGAAACGATTCATGTGACCGCAAATGTATACCTCTTTTCGGGAGAGGAATGCCAAGAGCGGGTTGACTTTTTCCTGGAGAAAAGCGATATGGTTTATGCAGAACAACTTGACGGATTTAACATTACAATTCCGCATAAGCAGGCAGTCATTCCGTTTCTTGACGAAATTGACGCAAAGGCTGAGATGTACGGCAGTGTGAACACGGTTTCAAACAAAAACGGCATTTCGAAGGGTTACACAACAGATCCGGACGGATTTTTAAAGGCTCTTGATGCGGCAGGAATTATGCTTAACGGCAGAATCGTAATCATCGGCTGCGGCGGCGTTGCAAGAACAATGGCGTATGAGGTTGTTCTCAAAAAACAGCCCCTCCTCTTTGCCGTAAGAAAAGAGGATTTGAAAATTGCCGAGGTTTTATGCGATGAAATCAGAAAAACAGTTGCAGGCTGCGATGTAAGCTTCTGTCTTATTGACGAACTTTCGGGTGACATTGATGTGCTTATCAACGCAACTCCTATCGGAATGTTTCCTAAAATTGAAAATCAGCCTGTAAGCGACAGTGTAATAAACCGTTGTGCAAATGTATTTGACGCTGTTTACAATCCGCTTGAAACAATGCTTGTTAAAAAGGCAAGGGCAAACGGTGCAACAGCCGAAAGCGGAATGGCAATGCTCGTATGGCAGGCAGTTGTTTCTCACGAACATTGGGACGGCTCTGTTTATGACAAGGGCGACATTGCTCAGCTTTGTATCGACTCTGCAAAAGAGCTTGAAAAGAATTTCTGATGAACGGAGAAATTTAAAGTGAACAACATAGTTTTATGCGGATTTATGGGTTGCGGAAAATCAACCGTAGGCAAAAACATTGCAAGAAAATCGGGAAGAAAATTCCTTGATATGGATTCATACATTGAAAAAAAAGCAGGAATGACAGTTTCCGAAATATTTGAAAAGTACGGCGAAGAAAAGTTTCGTGATATGGAACATGACGCCTGTGTTGAGCTTGCAGGGCTTGAAGGTCTTGTAATTGCATCGGGCGGCGGTGCTTTTACATTCAAGAGAAATGTTGAGGCCTTCAAGGGCAAGGACAAAATTGTTTTTCTTGATGTTCCGCTGGGAATCATCAAAAGCCGTCTTAAAAATGACAAAACAAGACCTCTGCTTCAGCGTCCGGACAGGGACAGGGTTATGAAAGACCTTTATGACAGCAGATATCCGATTTATCATGCCGCTGCCGACATTGTGGTAAAAGGCAAAAATACGCCGTTAAAAACCGCTTTTGCGATAATCGACGCAGTAAGCGGAACAGATGTGGCTGAAAATCCGCATAAAAACGCTTGATTCTGCATTTATTCTATTGACTATCACGCTTTAAAGTGCTAAAATGACTAAAGAAATGTGACGAACTTCGATTCGTTTCGTCAAAAGTGAATTGAAAGGAAATTAAAGCAATGATTATAGTATTAAAACCGTCTGCAACAGAGGAACAGATTACAAAATTCACAAATATGCTCAAAGAGAGCTATGATGTAAAGGTTAATAAGTGGGACGGTGTTCAGTCAACCGTACTTGGTCTTATCGGCGATACAACAAAGATTGACATTGAGTATATTGACGCTCAGGACATTGTTGAAAATGTAAAGAGAGTTCAGGAGCCGTACAAAAAGGCTAACAGAAAGTTCCACCCTGACAATACAGTCATAAAAATCAATGACAATGTAACAATCGGTGACGGCAGTCTGCACATTATGGCAGGTCCCTGCTCTGTTGAAAGCGAGGAGCAGATTGTTCAGATTGCAAAGGATGTTAAAGCATCGGGCGCAACGCTTCTCAGAGGCGGCGCATTCAAGCCCCGTACTTCACCATACGCTTTCCAGGGACTCAAGGCAGAAGGACTTGATCTTCTCAAAACAGCAAGAAGAGAAACAGGTCTGCCGATTGTAACAGAAATCATGAGAGCATCACACATTGATATGTTCGAGAATGTGGATATTATTCAGGTTGGTGCAAGAAATATGCAGAACTTTGAGCTTCTCAAGGAGCTCGGCAAAATTGACAAGCCTATCCTTCTCAAGAGAGGTCTTTCCGCAACAATTGAAGAATGGCTCATGAGTGCCGAATACATTATGGCAGGCGGTAACGATAAGGTTATGCTCTGCGAAAGAGGTATCCGCACATACGAAACATTTACAAGAAACACTCTTGATATTTCGGCTATCCCGATTATCAAAAAGCTTTCCCACCTTCCTGTTATTGTTGATCCGAGCCATGCTTCGGGCAAGTCATGGCTTGTTGAACCGCTTGCAATGGCAGCAGTTGCCGCAGGTGCAGACGGTCTTATCATAGAGGTTCACAACGATCCGCCGCACGCACTTTCGGATGGTGCGCAGTCACTTACTCCAAAGCAGTTTGACGGAGTTGCAAAGAAGGTTTTCGGCTTAAAAAAGGCTGTTGACAAATTAAATTAAGATTTTTACTTTCGGTACGGTTTTTCAGCCGTACCGATTTGGACTTTAATTAACTTTACTAAAGAATACACAAACGGAGGCTAATGCAGTGAATATTGCAGTTGTAGGACTCGGAATTATCGGCGGCAGTTTTTGCAAGGCGATAAAAAAGTACACCGACCACCGTGTAATCGGTATCAACAGAACAAAATCTACTGCCGAAAAGGCTTTAAAAGAAGGTGCGATTGATGAAATCGGCACACATGAAAGCCTTGAAAACGCAGACCTAATTATCCTTTCAATGTATCCGCAGGCGGTTGTTGACTATGTTTCAAGGTACGGAGAACACATAAAAAAAGGTGCGGTTGTAACCGATGTTTCAGGCATCAAGAGGGCAATTTGTCCGCAGATGACAAAGCTTTCCGAAAAATTCGGCTTTGTTTTTGCCGGCAGTCATCCGATGGCAGGCAAGGAAACAAACGGTTTTGATGTTTCGGACGCCGACCTTTACAAAAATGCAAGCTACATTATCGTTCCGTGCAAGGCTGGTGACAGCGTTGTAAATATGTTGTCCGACTTTGCAAAATCAATCGGCTTTGGCACAGTAAAAATCACAACTCCCGAAGAACACGACAGAATGATTGCTTTCACATCACAGCTTCCGCATGTGCTTGCGTGTTCATATGTTTTAAGTCCGTGCTGTCCGAACCACAAAGGCTTTTCGGCAGGAAGTTACCGAGATGTTTCGAGAGTTGCAAACATAAATTCAACGCTTTGGAGTGAGCTTTTCCTTGAAAACAAAGATCCGCTCATTTCCGAGCTTGATATACTTATAGATAATATTACAAAAATTAAAAACGCAATAAGTGCCGAAGATACCGACACTCTCAAGGCACTTCTTGAAAAGGGCAGAGAGGTCAAACAGGCGCTCGGAGAATAAAGAGGAAGGAGAACTTTTATGAAAACTATTCATGTTTCCACGGGAAGTCCCTATGACATTATGATTGAAAGAGGCATACTTGACAATTGCGGCGAGATTATCAAAAAGCTTTCAAATGCAGAAAAAATCACTATTGTAACAGATACAAATGTTGCTCCGCTGTACAAATGGAGAGTTCTCAACTCTCTTTCACAGCAGGGTTATCAGACTACCGCCCATGTTTTTCAGGCAGGCGAGCAGTCAAAGAACCTTAACACAATCGCAGATATCTATGACACACTTGCAGATTTTAAGATGACAAGAAAAGACCTTATCGTTGCACTCGGCGGCGGTGTTACGGGCGATATGGCAGGCTTTGCCGCCGCAACATATCTGAGAGGAATCGACTTTGTTCAGATTCCGACATCTCTGCTTGCACAGGTTGACTCATCCGTAGGAGGAAAAACAGGTGTTGACATTGCACAGGGCAAGAACCTTGTCGGTGCATTCTATCAGCCAAAGGCTGTTTTGATTGATCCCGACACTCTTTCAACTCTTCCCGACCAGTTCATCACAGACGGTATGGCTGAGATTATCAAGTACGGCTGTATCAAGGACAGCGAATTTTTTGAAATGCTTGCAAACGGCGACGCTCTTGAACACATTGACGATGTAATTGAAACCTGTGTAAAAATTAAGCGTGATGTAGTAAACCGTGACGAAAAGGAAGCAGGGGAAAGAATGCTTTTAAACTTCGGTCACACACTCGGTCACGCAATCGAAAAAATCTACAACTATACAGGCATCACACACGGTATGGCAGTTGCCGTCGGTATGGTAATGATGACAAAGGCAAGCGAAAAGCACGGACTTACCGAGGCAGGAACCGCATACAAGATTGAAGAAGTTTGTGCAACCTACGGCTTGCCGACTACCGATGACGCAAGCCTTGAAAAAATTGCCGAGGCGGCTCAGACAGACAAGAAAACTTCGGGTTCGTCAATCAATGTTGTTTTGCTTGAGAAAATCGGCACAAGCTTTACAAAAAAGGTTGCAATCTCCGATTTGCTCGACTTCATCACACCGTAACACGGTAAACATATATTTTAATTGAAAGGCTGTGGAAGTATGGCGTTGTCAACCGACAAAAGCAGTAAGCCGTATGTACGGTATCTTCCGTTTGTACCAAACGGCGAGGTGAACATTCCCCCGTCAAAGAGCGATGTTCACCGTGCAATTATCTGTGCCGCCCTCACAAGGGGCAAATGCACAATTGCACCCGTTGCTCTGTCAAATGACATCAAGGCGACAATCGGCGTGATTGAGGATATGGGATGCACCGCCTCAATAAAGGACGGAGTGCTGACTGTTGACGGTACAAATATTTTTAAAACAGATAATGTAACGCTTGACTGCGGCGAAAGCGGCAGTGCTTTGCGATTTTTCATACCCGTAGCCGCAGCCGGCGGTATTAATGCCACCTTTGTCGGTCACGGAAAGCTTCCCGAAAGACCTATCGGAATTTTCACGGAGGCTCTGCCAAAAGCAGGAGTAAAGTGTGAAACCGAGGACGGTCTGCCGCTCAAAATCAGCGGTCGGCTTGAAAGCGGAACCTTTGAAATCCCAGGTAATGTAAGTTCGCAGTTCATTACGGGACTTCTGCTTGCTCTTCCGCTTGTTGAGGGTGACAGCGACATTGTGCTGACATCTCCGATTGAGAGTGTCGGCTACATAAATATGACAATTCACACTATGGCACAATTTGGTGTTGAAATTGAAACAACCGACAACGGCTGGCACATCAAGGGCGGTCAGTCATACATTCCGCATGATTACACAACAGACGGCGACTGGTCGCAGGCGGCTTTCTTTATGGTTGCAGGCGCACTCGGCGGAAAGGTGACTGTGAACGGCGTCAACAGAAATTCTGCACAGGGTGACAGGAAGATTGCCGAGTTGCTTGCACGGTTTGGTGCAAAGGTAACGCAGACGGATACTTCCGTAACCGTTGAAAAGGGAGAGCTTAATGCAATTGACATTGATGCTTCGCAGATTCCCGACCTTGTACCCGTGCTGACGGTTTGTGCCGCATTTGCAAAGGGAACAACCAGGATTTACAATGCCGAAAGACTTCGCATAAAGGAATGTGACCGTCTTACGGCAACCGCTAAGCTGATAAACGATCTCGGCGGTAAGGTGACTGAGTTGCCTGACGGACTTGTCATAGAGGGAACTGACACCCTCAAGGGCGGATTCTGTGAGGGCTTTAATGACCACAGAATTGTAATGTCGGCAGGTGTCTGCGCAGTAAGACTTGGCGGTGAAATTGAGTCAAGTTATGCGCTTTCAATCAACAAAAGTTACCCTGATTTTTACATAGATTATAATAATATTGGAGGTAAGGCGAATGTCCTCGACCTACGGTGATAAGATAAAAATTTCCGTTTTCGGCGAAAGCCACGGCAACGGAATCGGAGTTGTAATTGACGGACTTCCGGCAGGATTTGAGGTTGACTTTGACAGGGTTCTCACTCAAATGGCACGCCGTGCTCCGGGCAAGGATAAAACAGCAACTCCCCGAAAAGAAAAAGACCTCCCGAAGGTTCTTTCGGGTATGCTCGGCAACAAGCTGACAGGCGCTCCGCTTTGTGCCGTAATTGAAAACACCAACACAAAAAGCGGTGACTACGGCAATCTTCTCAATTGCCCCCGTCCCGGTCACAGCGACTACACAGCCTTTGTAAAATATAATGCGTCAAACGATATTCGCGGCGGCGGTCATTTTTCGGGCAGACTTACTGCACCGATTGTTTTTGCAGGTGCTGTCTGCCGTCAGATTCTTGAATCAAAGGGCATTAAAATTGCCGCCCACATCAGCAGTATAGGCGATGTTTCGGACAAGCCTTTCTGTCCTACCGAAATTGACGATACACTTATCGAAAAGCTGAACAACTCATCGTTTGCGCTCATTGACGAATCAGCCGAACAGCCTATGAGAGATGCGGTTGAGGATACCAGAATGGCACAGGACAGCATCGGCGGAATAATTGAATGTTGCGTAACAGGCATTGATGCAGGCTACGGCGAGCCGATGTTTGAGGGTGTTGAGGGCGTTATTGCCAAGGCTGTTTTCGGTGTTCCCGCAATTAAGGGCATTGAGTTCGGCAAAGGCTTTGAGCTTTCAACAATGAGAGGCTCGCAGTCGAACGATCCGTTTGAATACAAAGACGGTAAGGTTGTTACAACAACAAACAACTGCGGCGGTATTTTGGGCGGAATTACAAACGGAATGCCGATTATTTTCCGTGCCGCCGTAAAGCCTACACCGTCAATTTCACAACCGCAAAGGACTGTAAATCTTCAAACAAAAGAAAATGCAGAGCTTGTTATTCACGGCAGACACGATCCGTGTATTGTGCCGAGAGCAGTCCCCGTTATTGAGGCTGTTACGGCTGTTGCAATTATTAACCTTATGTGAGGTCTTTATGAGAGATTTAAAAGAAATCAGAAAAGATATTGACAAAATAGACAATCAGCTTATTGAGCTTTTTAAGCAGAGAATGGACTGCGCCAAAGAGGTAGGTATCTACAAACAGGCAAACAACATTCCCGTTCTTAACGAGGGCAGAGAGAATGAAATTCTTGATGCCGTTGAAGAAAAGGGAGGCGAATATGGTGCATCTGCAAGACTTCTCTACTCAAACATTATGGAGCTTTCAAGGGCGCTCCAGCACAACATTGTCGGCAGCGGCAAAGAGCTTAAAAGCGTTATCAACAATGCAAGCACGGATATTCCGTCAAGCGGAATCAAGGTTGCGTATCAGGGAATCAAGGGTGCTAACGGTCATGAGGCAACTTTAAGACTTTTCCCGAACGGCGAGGCTGTCAATTACAAAAGCTTTGCAGATGTATTTTCTGCCGTTGACAACGGTGAGGTTGCATTTGGTGTTCTTCCTGTTGAAAACTCAAGCGCAGGCTCTGTTTCGGCAGTTTATGACCTTATTCTCAAGCACCGTTTTTACATTGTAAAGGCACTTGATTTGCCGATTGACTACTGCCTTGCAGGTCTTAAACAATCTGCTTTTGAGGACATTGAAATCGTGTGGTCGCATCCGCAATCACTTTCACAATGTGCGCAGTATATTGCCGACCACGGCTTTGATTCTGTTCCGTTCTCCAACACGGCAATTGCCGCCCGTGATGTTGCAAAGGAAAAGCGCCTCAATGTTGCGGCAATCTGTTCATACAAAGCGTGTGAGGAATACGGCTTGAAGGTTCTTGACAATCATCTTCAGGACAATGATGAGAACACAACAAGGTTTATTGTCATCTCCAAAAAACTGTACATTCCCGAAGATGCGAACAGAATCAGCCTTTGTTTCTCGCTTCCTCATGTTACGGGATCGCTGTACAGCCTTTTGTGCAGATTCAATTCGCTCGGTCTTAACCTCACAAAAATCGAATCCCGTCCCCGTCAGGGCAGACAGTTTGAATATCTGTTCTACCTCGACTTTTCGGGCAATGTCAGAAGTGAAAATGTTATTGAACTTGTAAGTCAGCTTAGCGAAGAAATGCCCGAATTCAGCTTTTTGGGCAACTACGCAGAACCCGAGTTCCCGATTAAATAAACCGCACGGCGAGCCACCGTTCGCACAATTGTTTTGTTCGATTTTAAAAAATTACACCCTTTCGGAATTTATCGAAAGGGTGTTTTTATATGTCAAAATGTTGATTTGGTTTTCATTTCAAAAACTCAATTAAGAGCAGGCTTAATATTTTTTGTTGGCGTGATGAAAGCTCTTTGCCTTTAAGATTGCAATCGGTAAATTCTTCGTAGAGCAGTTTCATTATATTTGTCTGCATTTCGTTCAGATTGTTAATGTAGAGAGCGTCTTTCTTTTCTATGCCAACAAGGTAATCAAGCGAAACATTGAACACATTTGCAATTGAAATCAAAACTTCAAGCGGAGGATATTTGATGTTGTTTTCATAATTGCTTATGACAGGCTTGCTTCTGCCGATTCTCCTGCCCAAGCTTTCCTGCGACATATGTCTTGACTCCCTAAGTTCTCGTATTCTTAATCCGAAATCAAACATTATATTCACCTCAAAAAAGTTTTTGATAAAAATATTCTAAAGTACTTGTGTTTTGTAAACAAAAACTGTATAATACAATTATTAGCTAAACAAAAACTTTTTAAACTAAAAGTTTACTTTTAGAAAATAGTTTCAGCTTATTTGAGAACGAAAAATATTTTTGAGGAGGAATACTTTGTGAAAAAAATCATTTCAGGTGTTTTAAGTGCAGTTATGCTGACTTCGGTTTTGTGTGCCTGCAATGACGGCGGAAATCAGTCAAACTCTTCACAGTCGGGGAATAATGCGGATTCGTCACAACAAACCGTGACAACCGAGGTTGCAACCACACAACCTGCAACAGAGCCAAACTACAAGGACACAAACTATGTTGCACCGATTCCGCCAAAAAATCAAACCTATAAGTTTGAAGAAATTTCACTCGATGATGCGGCAACATCAAGTGGATATTTGATTGATGATAGTAAATTCAGAATATATAATGCAAGTGTGCAAGGTGGACGCTTAGAGGTGTGTGTAACTTATTCTGATGAAGGTTCTTCTGATTATTGTAAATATTATGCAATATATGATTTAGAAGGCAATATGATTGCCAACATTTCTAATGTTTCACTTGATGAAGGGTACGATAAAAGTGTGGAAGTAAGGGGAGTATATAAGGACTATGTTATAGTTTCCTTTAATGTAACTGATTCGGAAAATAAATATGCTCTGTATAATATGAAAACAAAGGAATTAAAGAATATTGATTCACAATATTATTCAGCATATTTGTATGAGGGGGCGATTATTGTCAGCAAAGAATGTGCCGGTGGTAATTCCGGTTTTAAATATGGTGCATTTAATCTAAATCTTGATGAAATAATTCCTGTTGAATATGACAAACTTGATATTGCCTCTCCTGATAGGTTTATCGCTTTAAAAGATAATTATTATGGACTTATTGATTTTAATAACAATGTTGTTGCAGACTTTAAGTATAAGGAAATCTGTAATTTTAGTGGCATTAGTTTTGATAGTATTGAACAACTTGACTTTGAGAATAACATAAACCAATACACAGTAGCAAGAGATAAAAATAAAAAGGCAGTTCTGATTGATAAAAACGGTAACATAGTAAATGATAATCTTGAAACAACAGAAGAAAAGTTATCATCTGGAAGGACAGTCGCACAGTATGGTGACAAAACATTTATCACATATGAAAATTCAATTTCAGATACTAACGGTAATTTAATAACTGATACGGCTAAAGTTGTAGATTATGACAAAGCCGGCTTTATTAACGGTTATTGCATTACAAGAAACGATAATGGTGAATGTGAATTGATAGACAGCAAAGGAAAAATTGTTTTTTCAAAACCTATTGAAACAGAGTATGAAATAAGATGTACACCTGTCGATCAAAAAGGCTTATTTAAGATTGATTATTATTCTAATAGTGATTCCAATTATGTAAAAACAGAAATTTTGGATTTGTCTGGAAATGTTGTTACAACTCAGTATAATAGTTTTGAATCGATTGGACACGGAATATTTACACAAGGCGTGTCTGAAAAACAAGATTATAAAGTTTACAAAGTAACAGCAGAATAAGGTGATACATATGGAAAAGACAAAAAGGAATCCGGCTCTTAGGGTAATCGGTGCGATTTTGATTATTGCAGGAATTATAATGTTTATTGTATCGGCTGTTCAGCTTTATGATGTGCAGTCCACAAGAACCCATTGGGCTGAGGGGTTTATGCAGGACTATCAGGCAAGAACAAATGCGACAAATTCAATACCGTGTTACATATTTATGGCTCTTGCGGTGGTAATGGTTATTGCAGGCATTGTTATGGTGTGCATAAAGCCCAAAAATAATGTTATGGTTTTTCCGAATATGCCAGTTTCATATAATAATGTCGGAGAAAGCGTCAGCCTGTATTGCCCAAACTGCAAAAATACAATAGGTCAGAATGATATATTTTGCAAAACCTGCGGATATAATCTAAAATCAACAACGCAGGTTTCACAAATGAAAATAACCTGCCCAAACTGCGGCGAAGAAAATGAACCTGACAGCAGTTTTTGTGTTAAATGCGGAAGTCATTTATAATAAAATTCAACTAAAAACACCCTTTCGGTAAATTCCGAAAGGGTGTTTTTATGCTTAAACTATAAAATTATATTTAATCAGCCGTCAATTTCTACGAGAGCGAAGCTCTGCGGTGACATTGTTACTTTGCCGTCTGCAAATTCAGCGTTGCCGAGGGCATATACTGTTTTGCCTGTATATTTTGCGTTCATTACTGCACTTTCGCCGAGGGGGTTGAAGTACATAACGAGGTTGCCTCTCTTGTATGCAAACGGAATTTTGCCTTCTTCATACATAAATTCAAGCTCACCGTTGCCTTTAAGGTCATCATACTTGTGACGAAGTGCAATGACGTCTGTTACAACCTTGTAGATGCTGTCGGGATCGTCCTTCTGATTCTCAACAGTCGGAGCGTCGGCACTCTTATCAACTGCAAGATACGGCTCGTCACTTGTTGAGAAGCCGAGGTTCTTACCGCTGTTCCACTGCATAGGAGTACGGGAGCCTGTTCTTGAATAACCGCCCTCCTTGCTTACGATGCCTTTCTGATATCTCATTCCGATTTCATCACCGTAGTATAGGAACGGAACACCCGGCATTGTGAAAATGAATGCATTCACAAGCTTGATAGCCTCTTTGTCAAGATATGCCGTAACTCTCGGCATATCGTGGTTGTTTGTCATAAAGCTGATGTAGCCGTTGTCCTTTGTCTTTTCGTAGTTAGGAAGATATTCGTCTGCAAATGCTTTGATATCGCCCTTGCCGTTAGGATTGAAAACAGCCTGATCGCCGAATTCACCGTAGCGGAAAAGTCTGCTGTAGCCGTTTCCGTAGTGGTCAAGATAGAAGTCCATGTGGAAACCTGCATTGTTGATTGCTCTTTCGGGATTGCACCACTCCGCAACCATTGCGGCATTCGGATATTCCGTGTCGAGCATATCACGCACACCACGCCAGATTTTTGCCGTTGCAATTTTATCGTCATCGTTCTTAACAAGTGAGTCAGCCATGTCAACTCTGAAACCGTCAGCACCCTTGTCAAGCCAAAAACGCATAACATCCTTCATAGCCTCTGCCGTTGCAAGACAGTCGGGATGATCACACGGCAACTGCCATTCGGGATGTGTGATTTCGTGAAAACCGTAGTTAAGCGCAGGCTGTGAGCTGAAGTAGTTTACCATATAGTTGCCGTCACGCTCGCAAAGTCCGCACATCATACGGTACTGCGGCGGTGCGTCCCATACGCTCTTTGTAAAGATGTAACGGTTTGAATATTCGCTCTTTGCGGCTTTTTTAGCCTCTAAAAACCATTCGTGCTGGTCTGATGTGTGACCGGGAACAAGGTCAAGCAGAATCTTGATTCCCTTTTTGTGAGCCTCGTCAAAAAGACGAACAAGGTCATCATTTGTGCCGTAACGCTCTGCAACCTTCTTGTAGTTGCGAACATCATAGCCTGCATCCATAAAAGGCGAATCGTAAATCGGGTTGAGCCAGATTGCGTTGCAGCCGAGGCTTTTTACATAATCAAGCTTGCTGATGATACCCTCGATGTCACCGATTCCGTCACCGTTGGTGTCACAAAAACTCTGCGGATAAATTTCATAGAAAACAGCGTCATTAAGCCAGTTTGGCATAAAAATCATTCCTTTTGCTTTTTATTTTCTGTGGCTGTATCTTACGGCATCATTGTAGCATTAAATTGTTATGTTGGCAACCTTTTTGTATTGCGTACACAAAACCTGACAATTATGTGTGAAAAAACAGCCAAATTTTATTCCATTAATATTTACTTGCAAAAGTGCTTCGTTCATCCTAATATGTAAACAGATGTATGTGTATCGGAATTTAGGGGAGGGAGTATTTTGACTGTTGACAAACTCGGCGATAATAAACTGCTGATTAAGCTTGATGAATCGGATATGGAGAATTTTGAGCTTGATTTCGGAAAAATGAGCTTTAAAAACGAGGATAATCAAAAGGTGATTATCGGACTTATGCGACTTGCCTGTTGCAGGGCAGGACTTGACACGAACGGTAAAAATGTGAAAATAGAGGCTTTTCTGCTCGGCGATGAATGTTGTATCCTGGTTACGGCAAATCCGAAAAAACGAAAATACAGGCTGAAAAAGTCCGACAGCGGTCTGTGCTGGAAAATGGCGAATGCGTCGGATTTTCTGAATGCGGTAGAGGCTTTGTACCGCAGTAACATATGTTGCAGAAAAAGCTCCGCATACGAAATGTCGGGAAATTATTACCTTGTGTTTGATTATTTTTCATTGCCGAAGCATATGATACGGGTGTTGTCGGAATACGGTGAAAGACAAAAATCCCGCAACGCAGCGGCAAGAGTGCGTGAAAACGCAAACCTGTTGTGTCATGCCGATGCAGTTGCGGTGATAGGAAAGTTTTTGGTGTAAATTGAAAATTGAAGTTGAAAATTGTTTTGTTTGATTAAAAAACACCCTTTCGGAAATACTCCGAAAGGGTGCTAATCTATGCGTATGTTTAATCTTTTTTCACTTCAATTTCGCCGTGTTCTTCTTCAAAGGACTTAACCCTTTGCTTTATATACTGCTCGATTTCACGATTTGCGGAACGACCTTCATAGTCAGCAACATATCTGAATTTCTGAAAAAGCGTGCGGTTAACTCTCAGAGTGTATCGTAAAATATTATCATCCATAATCGGTACTCCTAAATGTTATTATGACACTATTTTAATGTAATTATTGCGTCAAAACGAAAATGGTGCTATTATGATGTCATAATGGTGTCATAATTTTAGGAGTGTGAAAAAATGAAAATTGCAAAAGAAAAAATGTGCCGATTAAGGTTTATGCTTTGACAAATAAGTAATGTTGCAAACGAACCGAAAATTTCATATAAAAAACGGTCGGGCAACATAGCTATGCGTTTTGCAAAGCAACTGCCCGACCGAAATTTTTTATTTTATATTTTCAATTTTCAATTTGTAAAACTATCTTTGTTTTGTGAATGAAAACTCAATTCTGTTGTTGTCGTAATTAAGCACCATTGTCAGCACACCGCTGTCATAGCTCAGCTTGTATGCCGTACCGTTTACCGTCAGGTCAACGGAGGTTCCGTTGAATGTGTAGGCTGAATCACACGAAATTCCTGCGAGTGTAACCGTGCAGTTACTGCTGTCCTTGAAATCAAGACCAAACTGATCCTCGTCAATTCCAAGCTCGCTGTATGAAATTGTTTCGCCGTCTGTCTTTGCTGTTGTCGGTACCCATTTGCCGATTATTTCGGTATTTCCGTTGCTTCCGCATCCGCAGAAAATTGATGCGAAAACAAACACGCACAGCACAAGGCACATAACCCTGACTTTCATATAATACACACCCTTGAATTTGTTTGTTCCTCTTATGCAGTATATTTTACCATTTTACGCTTTATTCGTCAAACTTTAAATGTTATAAAATTGAAATTATATGCCACATTTTATTTGCGGATAATTGACAAATCGACACATAAATGAGATAATAAAAAGGTATATGAACTCGGTTTATCCGAACAATAAATCAAGAGGAGTAATGACTATGGCAAAGGAACTTGCTAAATCCTACAACCCGTCAGAGTTTGAGGACAGAATTTACGACTTCTGGCTGAAAGGTAACTACTTTCATGCCGAGGTTGACAAAGATAAAAAACCTTATACAATCGTAATGCCGCCGCCAAACATCACAGGTCAGCTGCATATGGGACACGCACTTGACGAAACACTTCAGGACATTCTTATCCGTTGGAGAAGAATGCAGGGCTACAGCGCACTTTGGCTCCCCGGTACAGACCATGCGTCAATCGCTACGGAGGCTAAAATCGTTGAGGCAATGCGTAAAGAGGGTATCACTAAAGAGGATATCGGCAGAGAAGAATTCCTAAAGCGTGCATGGGAATGGAAAAAGGTGTACGGCGGAAGAATCACAAGTCAGCTTAAAAAGCTCGGTTCAAGCTGTGACTGGGAGCGTGAGCGCTTCACAATGGACGAGGGCTGTTCAAAGGCTGTTAAAGAAGTTTTTGTTCGCCTTTATAATGACGGAAAAATCTACCGTGGCAACCGTATGGTAAACTGGTGTCCTCATTGCTGTACATCAATTTCGGATGCCGAGGTTGAATACAAGGAGCAGAACGGTCATTTCTGGCACTTGCTCTATCAGGTTAAGGAAACAGGCGAGTACCTTGAAATTGCAACAACTCGTCCCGAAACAATGCTCGGTGATACTGCTGTTGCCGTCAACAAGGACGATGAGCGTTACAAGCACCTCCACGGCTGTCATGTAATCCTTCCGCTTCTTAACAAGGAAATCCCGATTGTTTGTGATGAACACGCAGATATGGAAAAGGGAACGGGTGTTGTTAAAATAACTCCTGCACACGATCCTAACGACTTTGAAGTCGGTCAGCGCTGCAATCTTCCGATTGTCCGTTGCTTTACATATGACGGTCACCTTACTGGTGCAAAGGATGTTGAAGAATACAACGAGTTAAAGGCAAAGGGACAGCTTGCCGAAAACGAACCCGAGGTTCTCGACTGCGGAAAATACGCAGGCATGACAACAATGGAGGCAAGAGAGGCTATTGTTGCCGACCTTAAAGAAATCGGCGCTCTCAAAGAGGTTGAAGAGCTTACTCACGATGTCGGCACTTGCTACCGTTGTCACACAACAATTGAGCCTATGGTTTCAAAGCAGTGGTTTGTAAAAATGGCTCCGCTTGCAAAGCCTGCAATTGATGTTGTCCGCAAGGGCGACACAAAGTTCATCCCCGAAAGATTTGAAAAGGTTTACTTCCATTGGATGGAGAATATCAAGGATTGGTGTATTTCCCGTCAGCTTTGGTGGGGACACAGAATCCCTGCGTGGTACTGCGATGACTGCGGCGAAGTTATGGTTGCCAAAGATGCACCCGAAAAGTGCTGTAAGTGCGGCAGTACACATATTCATCAGGACGAGGACACTCTCGACACATGGTTCAGTTCGGCACTTTGGCCGTTTTCAACACTCGGCTGGCCCGACAAAACTCCCGAACTTGAATATTTCTATCCCACAAGCACTCTTGTAACAGGTTATGATATCATCTTCTTCTGGGTTGCAAGAATGATTTTCTCGGCTTGTGAAAATATGGGTTCTGCTCCGTTCAAGACCGTATTTATGCACGGCATTGTAAGAGATGAAAACGGCATCAAGATGTCAAAATCTCTCGGCAACGGTATTGATCCGCTTGAAGTTATTGACAAATACGGTGCAGACGCACTCCGTTTCTTCCTTGCAACAGGCAACACACCCGGTAACGATATGCGTTATTCCGACAAGCGTGTTGAGGCTTGCGCTAACTTTGCAAACAAGCTCTGGAACGCATCCCGTTATGTTCACATGAACATTGACGACCACGATGTTAAGAATGAACTTCCGAAAACTCTCACAACAGAGGACAAGTGGATTGTTTCAACTCTCAACACAGTTGCAAAAGAAGTAAACGAAAATCTTGAGAAGTTTGAACTCGGCATTGCAGTTCAGAAGATTTATGAATTCATCTGGGACTGCTACTGCGACTGGTACATTGAGCTTGTTAAGACAAGACTTTCAAGTGACGGTGAGGACGCTCAGAATGCAAGACAGGTACTTCTTTATGTGCTTGATCAAATTCTCAGACTTCTCCATCCGTTTATGCCGTACATCACAGAAGAAATCTGGCAGACAATTCCTCACGAGGGCGAAACAGTAATGCTCGCAAAGTACCCTGAATACAACGCAGAGCTTGATTATCCCGAGGCATCGGATGAAATGAAAAAAATTATGGATGCAATCCGTGCAATCCGTAACCGCCGTGCAGAGATGAATGTTCCGCCGTCAAGAAAAGCAAAGGTTTATGTTGCAACAAAGTTTGCCGACACATTCAGAGACGGCACACAGTTCATTCAGAAGCTTGCATCAGCAAGTGAGGTTGAACCACCGCCGCCCACAAGGCGATCGACGAAACCCCGGTCCGCCTGCCCAAGCCCTTCAAGGTCGGCCTCATCGGCGGCCTCGGCCCTGCCGCAACCGTCGACCTCTACGACAAGATCGTGAAAGCCACGCCCGCCAAGAACGACCAGGAACACTTCAAGCTCGTCGTCGAGCAGAATCCGCAGATCTCCGACCGCACCGCCTGCCTTCTCAAGGGCGGCGCCGATCCCACGCTCGCCATGTACGGCTGCGCCCGCCGCCTCCAGAAGGACGGATGCGACGCGATCATCGTGCCCTGCAACACGGCCCACGCCTTCGTGCCCTATCTTGAACGCCACCTCGACATTCCGTTCATCAACATGCAGATCGCCACGATGGAGGAAATCAAGGCCAAGCTCGGCGACAAGGCCCGCATCGGTCTGCTCGCCACCTCCGGCACGGTCCAGACCGGCATCTACGGCGACAAGGCCAAGGCCCTCAACCTCCCGATGTTCGTGCCCGATGAACTGCATCAGGAACGCGTGATGGCCGCCATCTACGGTCCGCTCGGCGCCAAGGCCGGCTACACCGACGGCCAGTGCCGCGAAGACCTCGTGAGCGCCGCGGAATACCTGGTGAAGACCTACGACTGCAACTGCCTCATCCTCGGCTGCACCGAACTGCCGCTCATCCTTGACGAATGCGACGACTTCGTCTGCGCCGGCAAGGAGGTCTGCGTCGTCGACCCAACCTCCGCGCTCGCCCGCAAGGTCGTTCGCATCGCCACTGAGACCAACAAGGCCCGCGGCACCCGCTGATCCCTGATCTCAGGCTGTCAGGTCTGATGTTAGGCAAGGCGGCTGTCCGAACCTCCGGACGGCCGCCTTTTTGTCAGAATCCAAGTCAACAACTCCTGCCCAAAGGCAGAGGTTTTCGCGCCGAATTTCTATGAAAGATCTGTCCGTCTACGTTCTGGTGAGCTTCATCGCCTGCGTCACACCCGGCTCGGGCGTTCTCTACACCGTCACGAACGGACTGCGCGGCGGGCTCCGCACGGTCCTTGCATCTCCGCTCGGCACCACGCTCGGCGTCGGCCTGATGTCGCTCATCTCCGCGACGGGCCTCGGCGCCCTCATCACCTCATCGCCCGCACTCTATGCAGGCCTGCAGCTCGTTTCAGCCGCCGTGCTCTTCTGGCTCGGTTGGGGCAGCTGGAACGCAGGCGCAGTGCGCCTTGACAAGCTAGGCAGGCTTGAGTCCAACGACTCGCTCACCTTCAGCAGCATCTTCAAGGGCGCCCTGTACGTTCAGGCGAGCAACGTGATGCTGATCGTCTTCCTGCTCTCGCTCATGCCGCAGTTCATCTCGCCCGAGGATGACTACGTCTCGCGCGTCACGCTCCTCTCGGTCCTCTTCGTCGGAATCTGCTTTCTCGTACACCTCGGTTACAGCGCCATTGCGGCGGTGGCCCGCAAGTGGCTTGCAGGCCCGAACTTCAGCCTCTGGCTCAACCGCGTCAGCGGCGCTCTCTTCTGGCTTCTCGGGCTGAGCGTCATCTGGAACGCACTCTTCAACCGCTAGAATCAGAAGGTCAGGACCGCGCCCGCTCCCGCCCAGTCGACGTCGTCGAAGCGTCCTGCCAACGCCGCCGCTGTCCTGAACCCCGTACAGTGGTTCACGCGCCAGCGCCTGACGGGAACGGCTGCGAGCGCATCCATCCAGACGGGCAGTTCCTCCGAACAGGGGCCACTCA
>ENA-UPWU01000339-UPWU01000339.1-human-gut-metagenome-genome-assembly--contig:-NODE-339-length-20796-cov-25.323423_pt1 | contig 20796 bp, 20 predicted proteins | sample MGYA00250058_ERZ773392 | MGnify/ENA primary metagenome ERZ773392 (study PRJEB29103, sample SAMN06112084) | human gut metagenome | biome: human gut; feature: ankylosing spondylitis patient; material... | reverse complement strand
CGCAAGAAAATCTCTTGTAACAAACTGTAATTCAATTATTTCAAAGAACTATTTGCGACTTTTAGTGGACAGTAATGATAATAAATCTGTCTAAAAATGAATTAAGCGGTATAATATTCTTTATAAAACTGATTATTGGAAAATGTATTGCTAAAATCATCATAGTACCAGAAGATATATGAACTATGATACCATTGTTCTTGTTCAGGAAGAAATAACAATATATTATAATTATTGCGCAAAGTAAAAAAGAAATAGGAAAAAAAATCCAACCACTTTCTCCATAATTACATTGTACCATGTCTGTTTTACCATTGGTTAATCCCACTATTGTTAGAATAATAAATGTCATTAACAGTGTTATTAATTTTATCCATATGGAGGTAGCTTTGATTAAGTTACAGACTTTGTTTATTAAGTTGAATTTTTTAGCTATGATACCAGTATAAAAATATGGGTAACAAAGCAATGTTGTCATAAACATAAAATTATTATAATTTTGAGGAGTCTCTAATGTGTAAAATAGTACAAAGCTAATAATTATCAAAATCAGAGGGATGAATTTAGATATTGCAGTTACTATTCTCATAAAAAATAATGATATGAGAAACCATAAAGGGCATATTGGCGCAAATATACTGACTAACTTAGTGAAGTTTAGGGTTAAAAGATTGTATGAAAAATCATAATTTATGCCACTTTTAGCCATATAAAGTAACGTTATTCCTATTGCATATATTAGAAATGGAACAAATATGCTTTGCACAGATTTAATTACTTCTTTTTTAAAAGTGTTTTTTTTATATAAATATCCACTTATAAGAAAAAATAAACCGTTTACCCAAAGAAGTAATGATTCTCTTATGGTTTCAGTTATGTGGAGATGAACTAAAACTACTGCATAAATTGAAATAGTTTTAACCCAATCAATCCAATAAATTCTTTCTTTTTCCATTATTTTTTATCTCCCTATAATTAAAGTTTATGAGATTTTCTGTCTCTCCACCTGCGAATTTCTAATAAAGTAGCTAGTAAACGTGGGTGTATAAATTGTATAAAAGCCCTAAATCGTTCTTTATTATTTATTGGAGAGAAAATAGCATGCCATGCACCTTTCCTTATTGTATTATAATACTTATTATAGGTCTGCTTATATTGTTTTTGTACGTTAGCTAATACCATCCAATTGTACATATCGCCTATTGTATGCCATAAAGCAAAATTACAAGCCTTATCCAGTTCTGAACTTTGCTTAATTATATTATCATGGAGTATATCAATTGCTTTTACTGCCATTTCTGATTTTCGTATATTAAAATTGGTCATACAACTAGCTGGATTATCTCTACGATAACAATATATTTTGCGATGGCCTATTGCAACATTTTCTGCATATTGAAATGCTAGTGTATTGAAATTAAATCCTTCTCCTACAAAAACATCTGGAAAGAATCTAATTTTATGTTTTTCTAAGAATTGACGTTTGAATAGTTTACAATAACACCCAATAGGTATATGATAATATAATATTCTTTTTGCGGCTTCTATACCGGGAATTATTTCGATATTGTCATTTGTGCTATCATTAGAAAAAGTAATTGTCGTAAATGTAGACAGCATGCTAGTTGTAAGAGATATATCTACTTGTTTTTCTTCTGCTATTGTAAGTAGATATTCTACATAATCAGGCATTAGGTAGTCATCTGCATCAGAAAAACAAATATATTTACCTGATGCCGCTGCCATTCCTACATTGCGTGCTGTACTTACTCCTTCATTTTGTTTATGTATGACTTTTATTCTCTTATCTATCTGGGCATATTCATCACAAATTATTCCAGATTTATCTTTTGACCCATCATCAACTAGGATTATTTCCAAATGTCTGTAACTTTGGGTTAGTACAGAGTCTATACATGTTTTAATATATTTTTCAACATTATAAACAGGGAGTATTATTGATACTAGTATATCATTATTCATATTGATATTATTTACTATTTGAATTATTGCTAATAAATATACTTCTTATAAAATTAATTATTCAGTGTTTGTAGTAAATTCAAATAACTTTGTTTGAATTTCTTAAATGTAAAATTATTTTCATATATGGATCGGCTCTTATTACACATCTTTTTGTAATCTTCAGATGATACGTTTTTTAACTCGTTAATTTGATTGATTAAGGATTCCCAATCATTTATATCAAAAACAAATCCATTTTGATTATTTGTTACTATTTCAGGATTGCCGCCTACATTATTACATAGTATAGGTATTCCCATCATTGTTGCTTCAATTAATGTTATAGGTAATCCTTCTTGTTTAGAGAACAGCATCATATAATCACAATCAGATAAAAGTTTATATATGTCAGATCTATATCCCAAATATTTAAAGTTAGAGTCATTGCCTATTTCTTCTTTCAAATTTGCGGATAATGGTCCTTCGCCTGCAAACCAAATTTCTACTTCTTTTGATAATTTACCTTTCAAGCGCTTTACAACTTCTATTTGTCGTTTTACTTCGTTTATTCTTGCCGGATACAGAATTTTAATGCAAATATTTTCTGAAGGTTTGTGTTTGGATGGATTCACATCGTTTACACAATTATAAATCTTATGAATGTTCTTAATGGGAACCTTAAAATATGTGTTGAGGTTATTTACTCCTTCATCGGAAATTGCAACGACTGTATTAGGCATTACGGACAAAGTCTTATGATTGTAAAAGACATTGTGGTGTATATAAATAAGTTTTATTTTTTGGAACAATAAATGATTGAGTAACCAAAAGAAAAGAAGAAATTTCCGTTCGTGCAAAATAACTATTGATTTATAAAACATGAAAGGATTAAAAAAACGTATATATTCACTTTTGTTTATTACAAGATCTTTATGTATGCAGCTATAAGATATTGTACCAACTAATTTTGCGTCATAAGTATCAGATATTGCATGGTGTATATCCATTACTACCTTCTGTATTCCTGTGATTTTATATAACTCGGAGTTGAATGAAAATACTTTCTTTTTATATTTCTTCATTGATACTCTATTTATTCTTTTTGAAAACTTAAGAATTAATTTTTATTTCTATATTTAATCAATCGAGCAGGATTACCGGCAACTATAGCATTGGCCGGTACATCTTTTACCACAACTGCTCCAGCTCCTATGATGGATCCTTTCCCAATTGTAATATTTCCAATTATGCATACATTTGGACCTATAATAACATCATCTTCGATTATAGGAGATTCTTCTGCACCATTAAAACCTTTAGCTCCAATAGTTGTATTTTGACGAATACTAACATTGTTTCCTATTATAGTTCCTGGGCTTATAACTGTAGCATGTGCGGAATGAAATAACTCGAATCCTGAACCAATTTGTGTCGATGATTTTATATCACAGCCAAGTATATGTTGAGTGTAAATTGAATATAAAAATCGCCATATATAATTGCCTTTATGTGCCTTTTTATATAATATATTAAATACTATTGATTTTTTATTTGCCATGATTGCTTGTTGTAGAATTATTTAAAAATCTTATATAGTTTATATATTATATCAAATCTCTTTAGATAGTTTTTTATATTATCCGTGAAGGATTTGTGAACCCAACTTCCTTCGCAGTAATGTATTGCTACAGATTTGTTTGATGTTGTTCTATATTCTGAAAATATATCTGATGAATAAATCATGATATTATTTTTAAGTAATTGATCTTGGTTTAAGTATTTTAATCCATATTTTTCAGCATGTATAGCTAGAACAACTGGAATTGTTTTATTGGCATTTATGTTTATTCTATTAAATTCTATTTTATGATAGTAATCAAGACAGTCTTTAATATATTGGCAGTTCTTTTCTGCTCCTATAATTGCTGAATGAATAGAAATCCCAAAATTGTCAAAAGAGCAAATTCGTTTTCCGTCTTTTGTTACATATTTTTCTATTTCTTTGACAGGATGATATTCTATTGAAGAAATGAATGAATAATTTAGGTAAGGATTAAAACTTTTTAGTATTTTTACATCTGTATCCAAGTAAATTCCTCCTTCTGTGTATAAAGCATAAAGTCTTATGTAATCAGCAACGAAAGCGTATTTCCCTGATTGGTATGCCTGATAGATAAATTTATTAGATTTTATATCGAAATTTTTTTCATTCCAACATTTTATTTTATAATCAGGCATGTGTTTTTTCCAACTTTTGATAAATTTCTGGTGTTTCCTTGGTAAAGGTTTACCACCTAGCCAACAATAGTGAATGATTTTAGGTATCATTTTAGTATGAAATTAATGTTTTGATTTTATTTAGCAATTCTTTATGTAATCTGTTAAGATATTGCTTATAATCGGTGTTGTCTAAATGTACTTCTTGAATAGCTTTAGCGAATGATTCTGGTGTAAAGTCTTCAGAGAAGTAGAGAATATTTGCGAATGGAGACTCAATGATACTTTCCCCTTTTGTCGTTACAGTTGGTAGATTATAATTCAAGTATTGAATGATTTTTGATGGAAATAGATATTTCGAGTAGTCTCCATTGATTTGAGGATTCAATGCTATGTCAGTATTTTTTAGTAGCTTGTCGTATTCATATTCATCTAACATCCCTAAATACTCGCATACTTTGCAGTTTTTTAATTTATTGATGTTTTCTATTTCTTTTTTAAGTTCATCAATCGTATTAGAATTTCCTACGCCGGATATGTATAATTTATAATGCTGCGGTAAGTATTGCATACTTTTAACAGCTGTAAAAGCCCCCCTTATTTTATCAATACTTCCAGTGAAAACTAATTTAATTATAGAATCATTTACTTTACTAATTTTGTTGATTTCTATTTGTTGGTAATTCCCGTAGATAGATATGCCTGGTTTAGATGGTAATAGTTTTCTCAGAGTATCTGATACCGTGATGTAATAATCTGCTTCTTGTAGAAGCTTTTGTTCTAGCCTTTTATATTTAGGAGAAATATGAGGCATTTGTGAATATATTTCTTCTACTTCTAGAATATATTTTATTTTATGAATTTTCTTTATTATAAGGAGTGGAATAATTGCCTCTAGAGTATGGTATATTATTATCGTATCATTTTTTTTTGTATTTCTAAGAATTTTAGAAATTAGCCATATCCAGTTGATAATGATTCTGACTCCTTTAAGTAGTTTGTTTCTACATCCGATACTTGGAGTTATATATACTGTATTGTGACTACTTATTGATACCTTTTCCTCTGGATAATATTTAAATTTGTCCTCTTTTACTTTAGAATTTGAGTATATACTTACATCTACCTTATTTTCATTTAATAGATTAATAATATAGTTCATTTTATTAATGGCTGCTAGAGAATAAAATCTCTTTGCCTTGCTATTAGGAACATCGTACATTCCTACGTAAATCATCTTTTTTATCATTGTTATAGAAAAATATGTTAATGATTAATGCCATAAAAATTCCCGTTTCGTTAGTAAATGTAGCTTCTGCAAAACTGCCAATTAATAAATATAAGACTAACAATAAGGAGGGATAATAATAATTTCGATTATTTTCATATTGTTTGAGTGATTTAAAAATAAAAATTATTGATGTCGTGAATAAGATAAGTCCTATAAATCCCCATTGCCCATATATATATGGCCAGAATGTATCGGAAATGAATGCTCCTTCTTGGTCTTCCCCCATAGCTTGAGAATTTGTTAAACCATATTCAGCGTATAAAGGTGATTTTTCTAGAAAAGATAGATTAGAACCATAAGTGCAGAAGCCAGTACCTAAAGGAAAATAGTCAGTAGCAATAAGAAAACCAACTACATATAGTCCTGTCCTTAAATTGTAAATTCCCCATGATATATAATCATTAATTTTGTCACTCATAATCCAGATACTTATTATAGCCATTAAAATATATGAGCGAAATTTTAGCTTTATGGAATATTTTCTGCAAAGGCCAATAATGACGTATACTAGGACAAAAATGATAGCTTTACTTCTTAAGGTCGTTAATAGTATAAAACAGCCTAATAAATTATAGATATTGAAAAATTTGTTCTTATATAAGATTACTGCCATCATAACCACCATGCTTGCAACTAAATAGGTATAATGACTATATAAAAACTGGAAACTTCGAAACCCATTTCTGATTTCTCCGCCCATATTTATATCCACTATTAAATTGATCAGACTGCAAATAAAAATAATGGCTATTATTATTTTTGTCGGTTTTTGTACTGATTTAATCAAGATTTCTTTATTGATAGAAGGAAAAAGAAATTTAGCTAATGTTATACCAATAAAAAATTTACTGTATAAAATGCAGTCTTTTATTATTAAAATAGTATTTGTTTGTATTTGATTTAAAAAAGTACATAATAGTCCTTCCAAGAACATCAGCAGTATAGGGTATAATATCCATTTATCATATTTTGATAAATGTTTAAATCTTTTTAGATGAAAAAAAAGTAGGAATATTGCTGTAAGTTCATCATATAAGCTATAGAATGGTATAATTGGCATTAAAATATTACCTAGTATTACTATATAATATATAATGATGCAGAAAAAATACTTTTCTTTTTTTAAAGAATCTTTAGAGAGTTGCATTTGCTTTGTGATACAAAATTGTTGGCATAAAAGGGATTGATAGTTGAAGTATTTTAAGCTTTAGTATAAAATGAATAACTTAATCCTTTTTCTGATTCTTATAATATGATTTTAAATCATCGATGTTATTTATAAGTCTCCAATTCTTTTTAAACCAGCTTTCCGAATTTTCCCACCATTTTATGGAAAGAAGAAAATTTATGGTTTCTTCATCGAATCTATATCCAATTATTTTGGCTGGAATACCTCCTACAATAGCATATGGAGGAACATCTTTAGTAACAACAGCTCCTGCTAAAACAATAGCACCATCTCCAATTCTGATTCCACCAATGAGTTTGACATCAAATCCAATCCAGCAATCAGATCCGATTATTACGGGAAAATCAGATTCTGCATAGCTGAACTCATCATATTGTTGGGCATTTGCAAAAGTATATCCATTTTGTTTTAATAAAGAAAAAAACATAGGAGAAGTCGTAGCAAAAGGATATTTATATGGATGCCGTCCATTAATGACGTAACATCTTCCTGCTATGGAAGAGAAGTGCCCTATTTTACCAGTGAAAAAAGATCCAGAAGCTATATAAGAACCATAGCCCATATAGCCATCAAAGAATGTGTTGCCATATATTTGATTTGCTCCTTCAAATACTGAAGTCCTTTTAATTTTTGACTTCCAGTCACATTTTAATTTTCCACGCCATTTGAATTTTAAATAAACAATGCTTATGATTTGTTTGATTTGTTTTAACATTATATTTTGGTTTATAAATAAGACATGATAAGAGTTCTTGAAAAAACATATTAAGGCTTTTATAAATCCTCTGCTAAAATTCTTTTGTATTTTGTATACTTTGACTTCTGAGAACTTACTTTACATAAAAACTAAAATGTGTATTCCGTTTTTTTGACAATTATTATTATTTCTTTTGTATTGATTTATTGGCATTATACTATTCTAACCACACACCTTTTGCTCTTTGTTTAATAATCTTATTAATTTGTATTGTAAAAACCGAACTATATATGAGGTTGATTAAAATCATTGATAAAATGACGCCTATAGCACCGATTTTTAATGTTTTCCCTAAAAAGAGAGACAATGGTATATGTAGGAATAAACCTATGAGTGTTACATAGGTTTGTAACTTAACGGCGCCAATTCCATTGATAAGATTTACTTGTAAACTATCCCAATTGTATATCATCATATATAAACATACAGCAAATGTCATAATTGTTGGTATTTGTATTTTATCTCCAATCCATATGTTATATATAAATGGAGCTACTATTGCCATCCCTAACATTAATAAAGCGCATAAAAAATAGAATTTCTTCATTTTGTTATAAACATTTATCATCCATCTATAATCTTTCTTTGTATATGCATCTGTAAATGCTGGCCATAACGGGGAAAGAACTATAGTATATGCCATCATAGCAATATTCATATATTTGTAGGCTATATTGTATGATGTAACATCTTCAGGACTGCTAATATTACTTATTAAAATATTAGTACATTGAAAAAGGATTACGTATTGTATTTGGATGATAAAAAACTTTGCACCTAATGAAAAGAGATCTTTTATATAGATGATATTAATATATTTCCATGAAGGGGAAACCTGCTTGAATTGTTTTTTATATAATATAAATGAAGCTATTACGATAACAACTATTGGCATGGCTGAAATAGCAAAAGCTAGTGAGATAAGAGATGGACTGCACAATTTTGTTAATCCCCAAATAATTAAAAGAGAGAAAAAATTGCCAATTACAGGAAATAGAGATGATAATGCAACTTTTTGATAAGCTGCAATGACGGCAGTTAATACACTGACAATCATTTGAATACAGAAAAATGCAACCAAGACATAGAGCGTTTTAGTAATTTCATCATTATATATGTTGGGAGCATTTATAAAGTTAGACCAATTTATATAAGGAATCAAAAGTTCAAGTATGAAGCATAAAGGTATAAATATGATAATCATCATGAAATATGTGGTACTTACTAGCGTTTTGCCGTACTCCCATTTATGTAAAGCAATAGCTTCTGTTAGTTTATTTTTTAATCCAAGAGTAAAACCTATATCAAAAAAACCGAGCCATATCATGATGCTGGATAGCGTTAGCCATATTCCATACATTTCATTAGAAATGTAACCTAGCGTTATTGGAACAAGCATTAATGATATGAGAATACTTGTTCCTTTTATAGCTAATGATGCGATGATATTCTTTTTTACAGCTATTGTTCTTTCATTTCCTTTTGAAAAGTAGGATATAAGTTTCTTAATATTATTACTCATCTATAATTTTATTATTGGTTGTAATTATGTTACCTTTAAATATTTTAAAATCTTTTATATCGTTAGTCGTGAGTCATACTTACATAACGATTGTCTAAATTCTTGTATTGTTTTGCTATAAAATTAATATTGCTACTATATCTGTAAAAAGAGTATTTTTATTCTTTAACTCTAAGCCTTTTAATATTTCATCTTTAATTCCTTCTTCTTAGTTATACATTTGATTTTAGAATATTCATTTTTGGAGGTATTGGAAATATCTTTCAAATAGTAAACCACAAATTTAACGATTATTATTTGTATATTGCTGTGGAAAGGAAATTTTTGTGATTTGTCCTTTTCTTGTTTAATTTTCTGCATAGTTTGCTGAAGTAATCCCTAAAGAGATTCTTATCTGTTTGTCGATCCCTGTAAAGGTGCTTTATTAAATTCTGTAGTCACCATACTTTATATTAAACATCTAAAGGAGGCCTTAATGCGCTTTTAATGTTTCCCTTCTTGCGAAACTTGTACTTAACAGCAGCTTTTTTGGTTAGTTTTATATAGGAGGATTGGAAAGGGAAGAATTCCCAACAGCTCTTCTTAAGGTTTTTTTGTTTCATATTTTATCTTGCTGCTTGCTTTTGTTTTAATTTTCTTTCAGCAGGAACAAAACGAGTGGGGCTTTTTATCTACAAGTCATCTTTCTTTTGTGTTTTCTTGAACTATTCGTAGATGTTATGTAAGGATTGTTATTACTAATGTAGAATAGATTAATGGATGTTCTTTGTGGGCATCCTCTGTCTTGTATTAGGAAACATGGTTTCCAAATTTATTTTGCGAGACATTATCGTTCAAACTATAAGATTAGTACGAAGTATTAGGGAAAAGCTATGCTAGTGATACGCTGAAATTGGATGTTTACGTATTTTAAAGAGCCTGTATCTGTTGTCTTTCTCTTTTGAGATTAGTTGAATGATATGCAATTCCTAAATCATTGAAATATGAAGCCTTTAGAGCATGCTTCGCCGTTACCACTCCCAGTCTATTCACCAGAAATGATAAACGTAACGTATCGGTATAAGACGATACAAAATTAGCGTTTATTTGATACCTATGCAATCTTTTGCAGGGTTTTATGCCCTTTTAGAGCGCTTTTTTATTGTTCGACAAAATGCGGGTGCGTACACAGGCGAACGCAAGTGCATTTGTTTTCAAACACAAGTACGTTTGGCTTGAAACATAAGTGCGTTTGCCTCGAAATACAAGTACATTTGGACTGGAACGCATGTACACTTGTCGGGGTTGGCAGGCATTTTACAAAACTTCTATAGGAAAGGTGTGGAAAAATAGTAGACTGACTTTTTTCCACACCTGTATATAAAAAGTTTGAAAAGTCGGTGACAACCCGTCAACCTGTCAAGATTATGGTTGCACGCGCGGCTTTCCGGAAGCCCGCTGTGCCTCCAGGCGCTCCAGGTCGGCGGTCAGCGACCGGACAAAATCGCGCAGCAGTTCATCCTGTTGTGCTGTGTCGTCGGCAAGCAGGCGGCAGTACATTGCCAGTATGCGTCCCAGGAGGGTAAGATCCGTCAGGAGCCCTTTTTTACTTTTTGATACGTGTGCGGACTCATGGGAGCCAGCTGGCAGAGTTCGTGTTCGGTAAGGGTACGGCCATGCGGCAATACCTGATGACGCCACGCTTCCAACATCTGTCCTAATTCAATCAATTTTGCTTGTTTCATAATGATTTTTGTTTAAAAAATAAAATTATAGCAAATTATTAGTTAAAACATTGCACGTATGCGTGCAATGCAAATTTGTCGATTTAACAAACTTCTGTTACATTCGTCTTGGGGTTCCGAAAAAGAGAAACCGCAAATTAAAACTAAACGATTTGCAAATTTAATAAATCATAAAATAAAATACGAGAAAATGAACAGAATGATGCTCAGCCTTTTTAAAGGCTATTCCGACACGATTCCGGTGCCGGTGTCTCTCAACGAAGTGGTCCGCCTGATAAAGGAGGACAAAGTGCTGGCCGACCGTACCGAAAAATACCGCTACTACCGTTCGCGGGGACAGAAAACGGTGGCCAGCCGTGAGAAGGCAGCTTGTCCGTGCTTTGCCGTGGCGGTGCGCTTTGAGAAAGGCAAGCGGAAAGCTGACATCAGCGGATGGACGGGACTCTCGATGGTGGACTTTGACCATGTGCCCGAAGGGAGGGTGGAGGAACTCTTCAGCCGGGTATGTGCCGATCCGCATACGCTGCTGGCTTATACCACCGTCAGCGGAGAAGGGGTAAGGGTGGTGTGCCGTTACTGTCTGGAGGATGAGACGGCCGACACCGACCGGGCGGCGTGCTACACCCGGGTGTTCCGTGGGGTGAACGAGCATTATGGGCAGCTGACGGGGTGCAGTTTCGACCCGGCCTGCAAGAATGCCACGCGACTGAGCGGACTGGCGCACGACGAGAAGGTGTTTTTCCGGCCTGATGCCGAGCCTTTCCGTTTTGATCCGGAACGGCTGACGAAACCGGCTGCCCCGCGTGTGGGGCGTGTAGAGCGGGTGGTGGCCCGCATCCGCAAGGAACTGGACTGGCAGGGGGTGGTGTATGCCGCGCACCATCACAACGACTATATCATGCGCATGGGCTATCTGATGAATGAATTCGGTCTGCCGCTGGAGCAGGCCATCGGCTGGGCAGACGGACGTTTTCCGGAATACGACGGGGATGTGGCTGCCATTTTCCGCTCGTGTTATGCCGATACGGAATCGCACGGAAAGCGGGCGGCCGAGCTGCGCGGTGGGGGAAACGGACGCGCGGCAGATGCTCGTATGCGCCTGGCTACACCCGATATGATTGAGGACTTTCTTACGACGCAGGCGGAGTTCCGGAAAAATGTCATCACCGGAAAAGAGGAGATACGGCATCCCGATGCCGACGAGTTTGTCGACCTGACCGACCGTATGGTGAACTCGCTCTGGAGCCGAATGACCAAGGAGGGGCACGCAGTACGGCTGTGCGACGTGCGCTCGGTACTGGAGTCGGAGTTTGTGCCGGAATTCAATCCTTTTACGCAGTATTTCCGTTCGTTGCCGAAATGGGACGGGGTGACCGATCACATCGGGCGGCTGGCGGCCACGGTGCAGGTGGAGGGTGACGCGGCCCTGTTCGACACGTGTTTCCGCAAGTGGCTGGTGGCCACGGTGGCTTCGCTGATGGTGAAGGAGGTGACGAATCATGAAATTCTGGTGTTTGTGGGGCGGCAGGGCTGTTACAAGACGACCTGGCTGGCGCGTCTGCTCCCGCCGGAGCTGCAGCGGTATTTTTCGGTGCGTTCCAACCGTGGGCGGGTGACGAAGGACGACAACCTGGCGCTTTCGGAGTTTGCACTGATTTGCCTGGAGGAAATCGACGAGATGCGTCTGGAGGACATTAACCAGCTCAAGGCGATGGTGACGCTGCCGGCGGTAAACGAGCGGAGGGCCTACGGGCACTACAAGGAGAACCGGCCGCACATCGCGAGTTTCTGCGGTACGACCAACCAGCCGGAATTTCTGAATGACCCCACGGGAAGCCGGCGCTGGCTGCCCTTCACGGTGGTGCACATAGACGATCCCTATACGCATCCCGTGGATTACGAGGGGGTGTACGGACAGGCCCTGGGGTTGTGGCAGGAGGGGTTCCGCTACTGGTTCGACGAAAAGGAGATTGCGCAGGTGAATGCGCGCAACGAGCGCTTTGAAACGGCCAGTCTGGAAACGGACTTGCTGCTGGCTTTCTTCCGGGTGCCGCTGCCCGGCGAGGAATGTCTTTTTCTGACGGTGGGAGAAATCCTTTCGCACATCAGTGGGGGTATGAAAAATCCCCTCAGTGCCGTCAAGGTGGGGCTGGCTCTGCGCAAGGCAGGATTCGAACAGCTCCGCGTGGCGGGAAAGAGGGGATACCGCGTCGTGATGTACACGTATGAGGAGGTGAACCGCAACCGTCAGGCGATGGCCCGGTTCACCGAAACTGCCTGATATCAGTCTTTCTGCTTCAGACCTTCCTTGAGCAGTTGCCAGTATTTTTTACCCAGCAGTTCCCAGGCACCGGTAAAGGCCACGGCCAGAAATACCACGCCTAACAAAATGACTTTCCGGCTGGTGCCTGAGGGATACAAGGGGACTACCGCTGGTTCGACTACCGCAAATACCGGCTTTTCTTCCTGCACCTTGGCGCGGGCTACTTGCAGCTGCTGAGCCACCTGGCTGTACACTTGGTAGGCCAGACTCATGTCGTTCTGCAGGCGTTCACGCTCTGCCATTGTGCTCTGGAACACCACATTGCTGTTGGCATCCACATAGCGGGCATAGCGCTGCTGGGCATCGTAATATTCCTGCTGGCGCTCTTTATACAGCTTCTCCAGATACTGACAGTCTTCCTTGGCCTTGCTGGTGCGATAAGTGGTGATATACTGCTGGAGTTTGGCCACTACGCTGTCAGCTATGGTGGCAGTTACTTTGGGGTCTTGCAAAGTGACACTTAAAGTGGTAATAGATGTTTTTTTATCTACTTCGGCTGTGATTTGTTGGCGCAGAGATTTTAGTTTTGCTGCATCCTCTTCATTCAGTTCAATGGTGCCTCCTTGTATGGTATCCTTCTTTTCTTCTTCCTCGTTAGTGAACAGGGATTTGATGCCGCCGATGGCCATGCCGGGAGCTTTCAATACATAGCCCAGCCAGGAAGATTTCTGTTCATCCAGATAGGCGGTGAAGGTGGTGTCCAGCTGTTTATCCTGACTTACCACACGGGCATCGAACAGTTCCAATAGGAAAGGGGTGGAGGCCACAATGTCCGGAGCCAGGGTGGCATTGAGGGCATCGGGGCTGTCAGTACCTACACTTCCGCCCAGAAAGGAGGCTGCCATACTGGCCAGCCCGCTGCCGGATTTTCCGCTTCCCATTTCAGGGGAAAGGGTAATACTGACCGTATATTGCTTGGGGGTACCCAGAGCAATAAGAATACCTAAAACAACGCCCACTGCAGCTGCTATGTAAAGTTTCTTGCGGATGGCAAGAACCTGGCGGAGAATGCCCATCCAGTCTATCTGGAGTTCATCGTCGTCTTCTGTAGCCGGCTGACGAGCCGGTTCAGTATATTGCTTGTTTTCTTCCATGGCTTTACTTCTTAATCAGGTTAGAGATGGTAGCGAACATGGTGGCCAGTGAACCGAAGGAAGAGGCATAGCCCAGGATTTCGCCTACATTGACTTTCTTGTTCTTCTTGCTTGGTACGATGATTTCGCAGCCCGGCTCAATCTTGTCTTTGCTGCGGCCTTTGATACGGGCTACCTGTCCGTTCATATAAATGACGAACTTCTTGCTCTTCTTGGCATTGAGGGCATAGCCTCCGGCCTGGTCGAGGTAGTAGTTGGCGTTTTTATCGCTGAGGTAACCCACGGTGTTCGGCATCATGACGGCGCCGTTCACTTTCACGGTGTTGTTCATTTTCGGTACATCCAGTACGTCGCCTTCGCGCAATACCAGGTCGTATTCGCTGCCGGGTTTTGCCACGGCTTTCTCCAAATCGATACCTACGCTGAAGGTGTCTTCCACACGGATGCCCAGTGAGTCCATCATGGCTTCACCGAACTGGCGGTTCATCAGGTTGATAACGTCGCGCATGCGTTTCTTTTCTTCTTCGTTCGCCACACGGATCAGCTTGGCACCGCGCAGGTAGGCTTTCGGAGTGGCACCGCCGGCTTTCTTGACGAGGTCGGACAAGCGTTCTTCGGTGGTGGTCATGGCGTAGGTACCGCCGAAAATGACTTCACCGGTTACTCGTACGTTCTGCTGTGCCTGGTAACCCGGGCTGCGGCGCACGAACACCTGGTCGTAGGGCTGGAGGGTGAAGCCTTGCTCTCCGTCGATTACGAAACCGTCTTTCAGGGCAAAGGTGAACATCTGGCCGATGCTGTCGGTAGAGTGGGTGCTCTTGGGGTCCTTGATACGGCGGGATACGTCCACACGTACGGTAGAGGCCGATTCACGCAATCCGCCGGCACGGATGATGAGGTCTTCCAGCGTCATGTTGTCCGAATAGGAATACGAGTCGGGCTTGGCCACTTCGCCGAAGATGGTCACATCGCCGCGGTCTTCCAGGTCGTGGATGCTGGGGATATAGAGAATGTCGTTCTTCTGCAAGGGGATGTCGGGGCTGGTGCCGGCCATGATGCTGCGCACGTCTACACTGATGATTTCGGTGGTGAGGTCTTCACGCTCGCGCTGCAATACGGCACGGTTGGTAAAGGCGTCGCCCGTCAGGCCCTTGGCTTCGTTCACCAGGGCACGCACGGTATTGATTTCGCCGTTGAGCTGGTAGATGCCCGGACGGTACACGGCACCGCGCACTTCCAGCTTGTTGGTAAAGCGGTTCAGGATGGCTTCGGCAGTCACCACGTCGCCGTTACGCATGGGGTAGGCGGAGTAGTCTATTTCTTTCACCGTGTTGATTTCATATTCTTCGCCGTTCTGGCGCACTACGCGCAGGGAGCGGGTGTAGGCATCGGCCGAGAAACCGCCGGCATAGCTGATCAGGGTGGCGAGGGTTTCGTTTTTCTTCATTTCGAACTTCATGGGGCGCTTTACGTTGCCGCTGATCTGTACCAGGGCTTCATAGGCGGGCACGATAATCACGTCGCCTTCCTGCAGGCGGATGTCGTCCTGTGTCTTGCCTTTCATGATAAAGTCGTACACATCGACCTTGGCCACGGTCTTGCCGTTACGGGTTACCTGCACATTACGCAAGCTGCCGATATCGCTCACACCGCCGGCGCGGTAAAGGGCGTGGAACACGGTGGAGAAGGATGACAGGGCGTAGGTGCCCGGCTGCACTACTTCGCCCATCACGTTAATCTGGATGGTGCGGGTGTTGCCCAGGGTCAGGCGGATTTCAAGGGTTCCGTCGGGGGCGTCCAGTCCGCTGTAGGTCTTGCCCAGCACACGCTTCAGGTAGCCGTTGGCTTCGCTCACGGTCATGCCGCTCAGGCTGACCGGACCGATTTTTTCGATATTGATGGTACCGTCGGGCGAAATCTGCTGACGGATGGTGTTCTGGCTGGTTCCCCAGATGTCGATAATCACTTCATCACCCGGACCGAGACGGTAGTTGGGAGGAGTAGCGATGTTGACGCTGGGCTCGAAAGTAAGGTTGCGGGTATTGAAGATGTTGCGTCCGAATACCTGATTTTCCTGTGCCAGTTCGCGGCTGTCAGGCTGCGGATTTTCCAGTACGGAGGTGGTGCTTTCTTCCTGAGTGGCTTCGCGCAGGCGGGCTTCGTTCAGTTCGGTGCCGCTCATTTTGGAAGTGCTGACTCCCTGTTCCTGTTCGTACAGCTTCTTGACACGTTCGGCCTGTTCGCGGGTCACGCCACGGCGAGCCAGCTCAGTGGCCATCTGGCGCTGGTCCTTACCTTCGGACATGCCTTGTTTTACATACTCTAGAACTTGCTGGTCGGTCATGCTCGATTGTGCCATCAGCAGCGGGGAGCAGGCCATAAAAACGAGAAGTGATAACGCTTTAATCTTCATATTTCGTTTTTTCAGTTGTTTTTTTTCTGTGGTGTCACTTTGCTTCTTCCGTCCGGAAAAACGGAAGATTAGTCTCTCTGCTTCTGTAAATTATGCAAAATTACGATTTATTTCAAATCTGTGCAATGATTTGGAGTATTTTTGGGCGTGAAGGGCTGATTATTGATGTTTGGACAAATAACGCGGGAGGAGTCTGGCGGGGCGGTGTGCGAGGAAAAAAGTGGCGTCCGGCCATGGAAACAGAACGGAAAAGATTTGCATATCCGGTTGAAAATGAGTATATTTATATTCGTAATTTAAACGAAAGGAAGATGGAATACATGCAACTGAATACGAGGGAAGGGCGGGGAACGTCCGGAAGAGACGGACGGTTCTGTCTGAGGGTGTATCGCAAGAATGAGCTGGCCCGGCTGTATTTTCCGGAGTTGGACAAGAAGTCGGCACTGCAGGGGCTGGCACGGTGGATCAAGCGGTGCAGGGAACTGGAAGAGGCGCTCGCAGCGGCGGGCTACGACAAGAACCGGAAGTTTTTCCTGAAGCCGGAGGTGGAACTGATTGTGCACTTTCTGGGAGAGCCCTGAGCGGGGGAGTGAAAAAATAATTTCTTCAAAAGTCTTCGTATGTCTTCATAAGTCTACACGGCGGGAACGGCGCGTCGTATCTTTGCCTTTGTAAACGAAAAACAAATCATCAGTTCTTCGTTTTTAACTTTTAACTATTAACTATTAATTGTTTGACTTATGAAAAAGACAGTGACTTATTCAGTAGTAGGACGTGTGAACCCGGCAGACCGTGAAAGCGGTGAAGTGAAGTATTATGCACAGTCGCAGGCTCGCGGCGAGATGGGCATCCGTGAAATTGCGGAACGTATCCACCAGATGTGTACCGTGACCCGTGCCGACGTGATGGCGGTGCTGACGGCGCTGGAAGACATCGTGTCGGAAGGCTTGCAGGGCGGTGAAATCGTGCGACTGGGCGAACTGGGCTCGTTGCAGTTGAGCTTGAGCGGCGGCGGTTCGGACACGGAAGAGACTTACACGGACGCGCTGATTGACAAGGTGCGTGTGTTGTTCCGCCCGGGCACGGTGATGCAGGAAGCCATCGGTAACCTGGCTTTCGAAAAGGTGCCGGTGAAGTATAAGAAGGAAGAAGAAACCGACGAAGGTCTGGGGGCTTAATCTTAATGAGGTGCAGTGAGAATGACTAGGGTAAAATGGATTGTGGTCAGGGTACTGAAGTGTATTCTCTGCCTTCTGACCGGGAGAAAACCGGATTGTGATGAGAAAAATTGACATGATTGTGATTCATTGTACAGCAACGAGGGCGGATAGTCCGCTCTCGCCTGCTGAACTGACCAGGATGCACCGGAAACGGGGCTTCAAGTGCTGCGGTTATCATTACTATGTGCGCACGGACGGAGAAATCTGTACCATGCGTCCGGTGGAACGGGCCGGGGCACATGCACGGGGCTACAACGAGCGGAGTATCGGCATTGCGTACGAAGGGGGACTGGATGAGCAGGGCCGCCCGGCGGATACGCGCACGGAGCTGCAGAAGCGTTCGCTGCGGATTCTGGTGAGGGTGCTGAAGGCGGATTTTCCGGGCATTACGCAGGTGGTGGGCCACCGCGACCTGAGTCCGGACCTGGACGGCGACGGGGTGGTGGAACCGGATGAGTGGACCAAGGCGTGTCCTTGCTTTGAGGTGAAACGGGAGCTTTGACTCCCGTTTTTTTTGTGTACGCCGGGAAGCGATTCTGTTGCAGATATGAAATAAAAATGTAACTTTGCAATAATATTCAATATTCAACCAAGATTATTTATGGAGAATCTGTATATCGTTATCCTGGCCTTTGTCTCGGCGGTGACGTTGGGCCGTATCATTATTCCGAACGTGTTGATTATTTCCATGCGGAAGCGTCTGTTCGACGTGCCCGATGAGCGGAAGGTGCACAAGCGTCCGGTACCCCGTCTGGGCGGAGTGACGTTTTTCCCGGTGATTCTTTTTTCAGTCTGTGTGTTTACGGCCTTGCGGCTGGTGCTAGGGCTCGGACCGCAGGAGAGGGAGGCGGAAACGCTGATGTCTGAATTCCTTTTCCTGATGGGCGGAATGACCTTATTATATATTATAGGTGTCGGCGACGACCTGGTGAGGGTGCGCTATCGCCGGAAGTTCCTGGTGCAGATTATCTCGGCGGCCATGTTTCCGCTAGCGGGCTTGTACATCAACAATTTCTACGGGCTTTTCGGCATTTACCTCATTCCGGAGGCGGTGGGCATTCCGCTGACCATGCTGCTGGTGGTGTTCATCACCAATGCCATCAACCTGATTGACGGTATCGACGGACTGGCGTCGGGACTGAGCATGGTGGCGCTGCTGGTGTTCGGGGTGCTGTTCGTGCATTTCCAGATGTGGAGCTATGCCATGCTGGCGTTCGTGACGGTGGGGGTGATCATCCCGTTCTTCTCGTACAACGTGTTCGGGAATGCCGATATGGGGCGCAAGATTTTCATGGGGGATACGGGCAGCTTGACGCTGGGATTTATTCTGAGCTTTTTTGTCATCAAATACTGCATGTACGAGCCGGATATGCTGCTGAGGGTGAAGAGCAGTCCGGTGCTGGTATCGTTCAGCGTGCTGATGGTGCCGTGTCTGGACGTGGTGCGTGTGGTGCTGCGCCGTGCGCGCAACAGACGGCCGCTGTTCATGCCCGACAAGACACATATTCATCATAAGTTCCTGGAGATGGGCTTCTCGCCCCGCAAGGCGATGGTGACTATCCAGCTGATGTCGGCCTGCTTCTGTGCGTTTACCATCACGGCCATACAGTATATGAACAATACGCTGGTGTTCGTGATTGACGTGCTGGCGTGGACGCTGCTTCACCAGTGGTTTAACCAGGTGATAAAGAAAAGAAGAATGAAATAATTGATAATGAAAAATGAAGAATGAATAGGGAAAAGTGAAATGCGGTGACTGTGCCGCTTTTACTTTTTAACTGTTCGCTTTTAACTCTATACACTCTAAATATTCTTTGATATTAAATAAAAGTTATATTTTGAAATAAATCTGATTTTTATTCCTTTTTTTATAACTTAAAAACGCTATCTTTGCAGAAGAATCTTTTAATTGATAAAATATGGGACTTGATCAAGTTATAGGGAAAAATATTAAGGCTTTTCGTGAGCATTTGAACTATACTCAGCAGGAAATCAGCGATTATTTGGGTATCAGTCAGCCGGCATACGTCAAATATGAGAAGGGGGAAACTGTCGTTCCTCTGGAGGCGATGGAGAGACTTGCCTCGCTGTATAATGTGGAGGAATATGACCTGATGGAAGAGAATGACCAGCTTTTCCAGACTTCTGTGGCATGTGCATACCGTAAGACGGGTAACGTGGGAGACCTTAGTCAAATCTCGCAGTTCCAGAAGATTGTAAAAAATTATATTCAGATGTGTGATGAGCTTGAAAAGTAAAGTTGAATTAGAATGTCTTGCCACTAGACTGCGGGAGGAAATGCATGTGACAACAAAAGACCCTGTGCGTATCCATCAAATATTAAAGGAGAAGCACATTCTTACGTGGTTTAAGAAGCTGGATAAAAATTTTTCGGGTATGGCTATCCGGATTAATGGAAACGGGGCCTCCGTAGATAAGTATTTCATGTTGATAAATACGGCTTTGCCTTATGCCAAGCAACGTTTTACTGCATGCCACGAGTTGTATCACTTGTTGTATCAGAAGGATTTCAAGGTATCGCAAAACAATGCGGGACTGTTTGATAAGAAAGAGGAGGAAGAGTATAATGCCGATGTGTTTGCGGCTTATCTTCTGCTTCCGGAAATGGGATTGAAAGAACTGGTTCCTGCTGTGGAACAACAAGTGGATAAAATAACTTTAGCTACTCTCCTGAAGGTGGAGCAGAATTTCCTTTGCTCAAGGGCTGCACTTCTGACGCGGTTGAAGGAGTTGAAATGGATCACTAAAAAAACATTCGACCTGTATAAGAATAATGTGGTTAATTCTGCCATTGAATACGGCTATAACACACAGTTATACTATCCGACCTATCAGACAGAACTGGTGGGTGATTATAATCTGAAAGCTCGTGAATTGTATGACATGGGGCGTATTTCCCAGGCGAAGTATTACTCTTTGTTGATGGATATGGAAATCAATGTTTCGCAAGAAGTATATGGGGAGGAATAAAGTAATATTAGTGGATGCCGATGTCATCTCTCATTTCATGGCTACCGGCTATATTGACAAGTTGACTGAAATTCTTCAGCCTCATGCAGT
>ENA-UPWU01000337-UPWU01000337.1-human-gut-metagenome-genome-assembly--contig:-NODE-337-length-20852-cov-7.362214_pt1 | contig 20852 bp, 15 predicted proteins | sample MGYA00250058_ERZ773392 | MGnify/ENA primary metagenome ERZ773392 (study PRJEB29103, sample SAMN06112084) | human gut metagenome | biome: human gut; feature: ankylosing spondylitis patient; material... | reverse complement strand
GAAAATGTCCAAAATTATTTATTACAGCACTGTCTTTATGTCTTGCACTATTATTTATTCCTTCTGCTAATTTTGATAATCAAATAGATATTACATCCATTAGCTATGAAGAAAATGATAATTAATGTAAAATAAATGAAGTGTGTAAGTTACTGTTACCAATAACTTACACACTTCATTTTAACTAAGTCTGCAATGATATTTCTCTAAGTACCTGTTTGCAACCTTTTCCTTAATCTTGTTTCTTCTATACATTGTAATGAATACATAACTATACCTTAAACACTTCTCTTCAAGAGATTCTTCATTTGTTTTTTCATATATGCAGGAACGATTAGCCAGAATGTTACCTATAATATCTGCCCTGCATATTGATATTGCAAATTTCAATCCCTTATCACTGATTTCCAAAGATTTTACCAATTCATTATTATCTTCCAAAAATGCTCCGTAGTTCAAATAAAAGGTCAATCCCGGTACTGCATGGTATTTCATATCAACCCGGCTATACTCATATTCACTCAGTATCTTTTCGTAAATAAGCAGTGCTTCCTTCCGTTTATTTTGCCTATAATAAGTGATAGCTATCTTATTCATTAAACTATATTCTGCTCTAAAGGGAATACGATATAGCATATCCTTTCCTTCTATTCCGGGCATTGTATAATGCAGAATATTTTTTAATGCATTTACTTTCTCCTCTCCCTGTAACGTATTTTCTAAATATATTTGCTCCATTTCCACAAACTGTCGGTTTACAGTTACACTTGTATCGAGTTCCTGCTTGATTTCTTTAAACAGTCTGGCTTCCTTTTCTTTTTCATCTCTTGGACCACATCTCCTATAATCCCTTATCTTTTCATAAAGTGCAAAATCATCTGCAACAATAAATCCATAATACTGTTCTCTGTTAATATCAAGTTTTTTAAGCAGTTGGTACAAAACTTTTCTATGAGGATTTCTCTTACCCAATTCAATACGTGATAATGATTCCTGTTCACAGATTCCTTCACATAGCTGTTCCTGTGTCATTCCTTTGGCTTCACGTACTTCCTTGATTAAATAATTAAGTATAATATATTCTCTTTGTTGTGAACAAAGCAGTAATTGTCCTACTTCTTCTATTGGCATTTGCTCTTCTACAATATTGTAAAGGAAATCAAACGCTTCCCTGCACTGCATATTTTCCTGTAGCAAGTACTGTTTACTTGACAATTCAAGGCATTTTCCCTCCAACTCCAGGAGTGCATACATTGGCATTAAAGATCCATTTTGGTAAAGACATTCTTTAGCTTTTTGTATTGTTATAAGCGCTTCCTCTACCTTATCTTGTCTGAAATATACTTTTGCCAGCAGCCACATTGCATGAGGATAAATTTTTACCAGTTCTTCCTTATCTGTATAATGATGTAATAGAAAAATACAGTATGCATTCAGTTTTTCTTCCGCCTCCTGCAATTCTCCTAACACTATTTTCATATATGTAATCAGTAAAACAATTCTTATTTCCTGATTACACAGGTACATACTTCCGTTTTGATCCCACTTTGCATGAGTAATCTGCAAAGCTTCCAGTAATTGTGTCTTACAAGCCTGGGCATCTCTATTATCAAGATATTCGATCAATGCCTCTATTTTTCTATAATACTGCTTATGCACATTGTTTTTCATATCTGTCCATGCAGTATATTCTTCTAATTTCATTTTGGCACTTTGTGAATCATTTTTACTAATGCAGTCAGCTATTTCATCCCTCAGACGAATCAACTGGTAATCATCATTGGTAATGCCCTTTTCTATTTTATCAGCACATTTACCTAGTCTTTCAAACAAAGTCTCCATTACAACATAGTCCAGTTCTTTTTCTCCCTTTTCAAGCTTGCACATAAAATTAGAAGAAATAATGCCATCTGCTATGCTTTTTTGAGGAATTTTTTCTTTTTCACGTATCCCTGCTAATATGGTTCCCAGATTGTTTGTCATAACCTTCACTATCCCTTTTCTTTTGAAAGTAAATCCTGATTTCTTCTTCCACCAGCCCCTGTCCGATTACGATAACAACCTCCTGCGCCTGTTCTATCGTCTTCATGGAGAAGCTATCCTTTGTTGCATTAATCTCTATCCATCTGCCATCTGCCTGTTGGAAGAATCCTTTTACACGTAAGATCTGCCCACATTTCTCATCTGCAAACAATTTCTCTACAGTGCCTTTTATCACCTCTGCTGTCATATGCACATTCATGAAGAAGAGAGAGGTAAATGCATCATTATGATCGAACCACAGCTTCTCATGGTCTGCACTGTGCCAGCCACAGTTTAACAGTCTCTCATAGTCTTCCGGTGTCAGTTCATCCCATGGCTTTGTGATGACCTCATCTGTAAGTGTACGATTGCTGTGAAATTCCTCTAACATACCGTTGAGCCGTTTTATACTTTCCTGAATCTGTTCCGGCGCAGCCTCCTGCGCTTTACTGAATATGATTGCACCGGCATTTGCAATCTGTGAGGTCATCAGATATCTTGCCTGCTTGGATAGGTCATCCTCAACTCTGGCATCTACAATCGTAAAGATATTACCCGGTTCGTACCAGTTACTGACAGGCTCTTCATATAATACATCAAAGAAAGCATCAACATCATAGATTCCCGATGGCTCTACTACGACTCTCTTCAATCCCTGCATTGCCATGGCAATAAGCTTTGCCTTGAATCGCCTCTTCCAGTCTGCCTCTACATTACCGCCTACAATCTGCTCTACATCACACATTTCAGAATCCAAATCTGAGAGCATGACCATATCTACATTGATTGCACCGAAATCATTTTCTATAATGCCTACCTTCATGCCCTTTTCTACCAGATAGGAAGCATATTTTCTTATAAAAGTGGTCTTTCCCGAGCCCAAAAATCCTGTTATCAAATCTACCTTGATCATTGTCAGCACTTCCTCATTTCTTTTTGTCATTCGATCGTAAACGCATTGATCTCCGTTTTCAGACCGTTCATATTGTCATCCAGGACTTCTGCTGTCTGTGAAAGCTTCTCAACATTATTTAAAAGCTCTGATGCAAGATCACGAACCAGAGAAGAGCTGCTTGCTGTCTGCTGAATGATTGCAGAGATATTTTCTACGGCATCCAGCGTTTCATTTCTTTAAACATCAGCAGATGCGGTACAATCACCGATTTCCTTTAAGTTCTCAAACAGCTCCTGCATCTGGTTGTTCATTTCCTGGAAAACAGTAGTTACCTGAGCAACTGCTTCCTGCTGGTGGGCAACCATTTCTTCTGCTTTGTTTGCATTTTCTACAGTAGCCATAGTCTGTGAAGCGATATTCTCCACCTTTTTTTTGATCTCTCCTGCTGCCACACTGGAATCATCTGCCAGCTTACGGATTTCCTCTGCCACGACAGAGAATCCGCGTCCGGCTTCTCCGGCTCTGGCTGCTTCAATTGATGCATTTAAGGAAAGCAGGTTTGTCTGGGCTGAAATCTCGTTGATCGTCTGGGCAAAGCCATTGATTGTTTCGGATTCCTTCTTTAACAGCTCAATACTCTCTCCAACCTTACTTGTGATTTCAGAGGTTTCCCGTGCTCTTGCAGAAAGAGTTTCCACAATCTCCGTACCCTGTCTGATCATCTTTTCTGTCTTATCACTGAGCTGCTCTGCCTTTTCTACCATGTCGCTGATTGCTTTCATCTTCTCGGACAGCTCGTTGGTCTTAACTACACACTCCCCGGCATGCTCTGACTGCTTGGTCATGCCGATACTGATCTCATCTATCGCCTTCGTGATATCTGAAGAATACTCGTTAATGCTGTTTGACACATTATGAACATCATCAGAAGAAGCCTCCAGCTGCACTGTCGTTCCTGCCAGCTTCTGAACAAGCTTCTTATTATTCAGAACCATGTTCGTAGCTGTTCTTGCAAGTGACTGGAATTCATCATGTCCACCGGCACTTACCTGAACAGTCAGATCTCCTTGTGTTACCTTATTGAGGCTCTTTGAGATTCGTTTCATGTTTTTCAGAATTCCATGTGCAATCACGGAACCTATCAGCAGGGAAATGATACATGCAATAATAACAAAGGCAATCGTAATATTCTTGATCTTCTCTGCCTGTCCGGTTACTACACTGGAAGGTATCAGGGAACAGAACATAACGCCTGTCTCTTCACTCCGGCTGTAGATATACAGATACTGCTTATCATTATATTTTATTTCCAGATTACCGGATAATTCTTCACTGCCTGCACTCTGTGCATAGAAATCCTGTCCGGTAAAGACTTCTTCATCGAAGAATACTGCCTTATCCTCTTCATCTCTGGTGCATGCGATTTCTTTTCCATCATCTGTCACAAACCCGATAATGCTGCCATCTCCCAGATCCATACCGCTTAACAGATCACGTACAGCACTGCTGCTGACGTCAACGACAACATAACCCATCTTCTGACTTGACTGCGCAGCAAATGACAGAAAATAACTGCTACTGTTCACACCATAGGTTTCATCTATTGTGTCATGATGACTGATCCATTTTTTTATCGTATTGGAATCTGATGACATTTCCTGAATCTCTGCAAGAAGATCCTTGTAAAAGCCATCTTTTTTATCCAGTGTTCTCGTTGTCAGGCAGTTGTTACCCGGCATTGTGATAACATATATATCATTAATAAAAGAATCCGCTGTCTGGGAAGCCATCAGCTTCACTCTCGTATCTGTGTAGAAGTTAGTCTTATCCATTGCAGATTGACCGGGCAGCCCCAGAAAATACTTCTCCAGATCTGCATCATAGGCATACTGCAGCGCAGCGGATTTGACTCTGGAACAGCTGACATCCATATAATCTGTTGCCATATTGGCCGTCTGCTGCGTGGATTCCATATATTTCTGGCTTAACCCATCCTCCGCATAACGATAGGATACCATTCCTACCACAATCATAAATACGATTGGTACAAGAAAGCACAGATAGATCTTATTTCTCAGGCCAAAGATTCCGGTTTTCTTACTTTTCCCATTTTTCCTCATCATGCAATGTAACCTCCTTTTACAGTTTCCCCTTATGCAATATTATAGTTGTTTTTGCACGTTATTACAACTCAAAAAAGGAGAGGAAAACTTGGCATCCTCTCCTTTTTGCTGCCACATAATGACTGCCTTTTTCTGCTGTATGATTATTTGGTTCTCTGATAGATTTCGTTGATGTAATCTGTCATTGTGATGCTGTTAAGTCCTTCACAGGATGCAACGTATGCATCCCAGTCAGCGTCTACATTCTTAACACCTGTTGCGAACTGTAATGTCCATGTATTAACATTATCAATCAAAGGTGTCTTCCAAAGGTTCAACTGCTCGTTCTCTTCTTCGTCTGCTACATAAGAAGGATCAAGAGGCTTGATATCTCTGGCTGCTGTAATACGGTTTACGAAGTCCATAATATCAGGATTGAAGTTATCTGTCATTTCTGCGATAGTACCGCCATAGTAGAAGTTACCACCTGCGTAGCCCCACTGTAAACGGATATCAATGTCATTCTCATCACCTGCAATACCAAGGCCACCACACTGATAGCCATCCAGTAAGGACTTGGTTCCATCAGCATTTACCTGATATGTCTCACCTTCAACGCCCCACTTGGTCAGGTTATATGCTTCATGTGAGTAGAATAACCAGTCTACGAAACGGATCATCTTAATGAAGCCTTCTTCGCCTAATTCATCCAGTGCTCTCTTAGAAATCATAACACCATTCTCAAGTCTGGAGTTCTCAGGAAGGTAATTTGTCTTTTCTCCTCTTGGAAGCAGACACAGATATGTCTCATAGTTGCCGGCACCCAGGTTCTCATCCAGGTTAGCTAACCAGCTTGTATACTGGGAACGGTTTACACTAAGGATTGCTGTCTCGCCGCGATAGAACTTGTTGCAGGCTGTCTGGTTATCCTGTGTAAAGGTTTCAGGATCAAGGATTCCACCCTGTACGTACTTGGTTACTTCGCTTAAATATGCCTTGAAGTTATCACTTGTCGGTCCAAAATACCATTCATCCTTATCTGAATCATATAACATACCGTTTCCGATAGACCAGCCTGCCTGTACGTCATAAGCACCTGCCATGAGCTTTAAGAGGTTTCCGCCAGAACCGTCTGTTACTTCACTACCACACCATAAGTCACTCCATACATAATCGGATTCTTTGATCATGCCCTGTGATACCATGTACTCTTTTACCTTAACAAGTGCATCATAGAGATCATCCCATGTCCAGTCCTTCTCGATTGCTGCTACATCTACACCTGCTGCATCAAAGAGATCTTTACGGATCAGGAAAGTATAATCCTGAACAGGAGCTTCCAGCATACCTGGCAGTCTGTAGAACTTGCCATCTGATTTTGTAATGGTCTTTAAGTCATCCTGCATATTGTACTTCTCTACGAAATCCGTAAAGTAAGGCATATACTGTGTATAATCGGAAATAGGTACGATTGCACCGCCATCTACATATGGAGATTCATCATAAGTCTTTGGAATGATATAAGCAGCTTCACCTGCATTGATCATAAGAGATACCTTCTGATTATAATCACCACTGTCAATGCTTGTGATATCTAATGTTACATTGGTTACATCTTCAATTTTCTTGAATACACCCTCTGTTTTCCAGGTATCTACCATAGGATACCAGCTTGCATCTGAGAAGAAGAAGGAATAAGTTACAGGATCATCAGAATGGAATGTTGTATCCAGTCCATACTGGTAGTCAAGATTCTCTTCAACTGCCGCTTCTGTGGATGCTGCTTCTGTACCTGTTGTATTTTCTGTCTTAGAGCCTGTGCTTGTATCTGTAGAAGTACTCTGCGTATCCCCCGAACTTCCGCATCCTACAAGGCTTCCTGCCACCATTACTGTTGCCAGTAACATACTGAGAATTTTCTTTTTCTTCATTTAATTTACCTCCCTAATGACATCATCTTGTTTATATAGTTTCATGCCTTGCGGCTTACTACCTCTTTTTATTCCTTAACGCCGCCTAACATCATACCCTGTACGAAATACTTCTGAATAAAAGGATAGATGCAGATAAGCGGTGCTGCTGTCAATACCATACAGCAGGACTTGATGTTGGATGCAATCTGCGCTGCATCAGCAGTAGCACCCGGGTCATTACTTGTTGCAGAACCATTGATGATCTGTCTTAAATAATACGCTACAGGCCATTTCTTCTTATCATCCAGGTATAGGAATGCATTGAACCAGTTGCTCCAGTATCCTGTCATATAAAACAGTGCCATAGTTGCCATGATTGGCTTGGATAATGGAAGCACGATTTTGAAGAAGATACCTATATGAGTGAGTCCGTCAATAGATCCTGCCTCTTCCAGTTCTCTTGGGATTCCTGCAAAGAAGGACTTCATTAACAACACATAATATGTACCGATCAGACCGGGCAGGATAAATGCTGCTACCGTGTCACGCAGTCCTAAGTATGTCATCAATACGTAGTTTGGAATCATACCGCCGCCAAAATACATGGTGAAAATGATAAGTGGTGCTGCTATCTTATTGAGTCTTAACTCCGGCTTGGATAATGGATAAGCAAGCATTGCGGAGAATAACAGAGAACCAACTGTACCAATTACAGCATAGAAAATTGTATTTCCATAATATCTGATAAAATCGCCTTTTGAAATTACACTCTTATATGTAGTCAGGTTAAAATCTACCGGCCATATCTTTACCAGCCCCTGTACAATTGCAGACTCAGATGAGAAAGACTGCGCAACCAGATACAGGAAAGGATACAGAGTAATGACACATACCAGAATCATAAGTATTGTGTTACATACCTGGAACACTCGATATCCGGTCGATACTTTAATTTTGGTCCTTGATGAGACCATATCCATATTTTTTGCCATATTCTTTCCACCTCCTTAGAACAATCCGCTTTCTGTCGTCTTCTTGGATACAATATTGGCAAGTGTCAGCAATACTAAGTTGATCAGACCTTCAAACAATCCAACTGCAGTAGCATAACTGTAGTTACCTGAACCGATACCCATTCGATATACATAGGTTGAAATGATATCTGCCTTCTCATAAGTCATTGGGTTATACAACAGGAATACCTTCTCAAATGCCCCACCGGAGCCTACCAGACCACCGATATCCAGAATCAGCAATGTTGTAATTGTTGGCAGGATACAGGGAATCGTGATATTCCATACTCTCTGGAAATGGTTCGCACCATCGATTTCCGCTGCCTCATACAGATCCGGGCTGATACCTGCAATCGCTGCCAGGTAGAGGATAGTTCCCCAGCCAAGTCCCTGCCACAGACCGGAACCTACGAATATGGTTGTGAACCACTCAGGTAATGCCATAAAGGAAATTGCCTCATGTCCATGTGCGGTCAGGAAACCATTGATAGGTCCATTGGTAGATAACATCTCACGGATCATACCTGCGATAATTACCATGGAAATGAAATGTGGCAGATAAGATACTGTCTGTACGAATTTCTTCCAGTGAATGTTCTTGATTTCATTCAGTAATAACGCAAAAATCAATGTCAGTGGGAAACGGAATAACAGGTAAATGATATTCAGTCTCAGAGTATTGACAAATGCTCTCCAGAACATCTGATCCCTGATGAACTGCCTGAAGTATTTGAATCCACTCCACTCTACACCAAAGATTCCACCACCTGCGCGGTATTTACGGAATGCGATGACATTACCAAACATTGGTATATATCTGAATACTAGATAATATATAATGGGAATTACCAGAAACATATACAGACGCCAGTTCTTTGCGATATGTTTTCCAAGAGGCATTTGCCCGTTTTTACTTGCTTTTACCTTTGCTTCTGCCAAGTAAATCTCCTCCTTTTTATGTACTACTCTGCAATGATACGATTCTCAGGAATCTTTACTTCAAACTCCACAGGGCTGTTTCCTGTAAGCTTGTGGCTTCTTGCATCCGGCTGACTGCTTCCTACATATACTTTGCAGCTGCCTTTGGTCAGTACCATCTCACCATCTTCATTGTATAATGCAAAAGCCTTGTCGGTTAATATGATTTCCACATGCTTCGTTTCATTTTTCTTTACAGCAGCCTTCTTTAATCCTTTCAGCTGTACTTTAGGTGCATCCTTTAATCCTGTAGCTACATAAACCTGTAAGGTCTGCGCGCTGTCATACTCGCCTACATTACTGATATCTGCTTCTACCCTGATACCCTCTTTTGTAACTACATCTGTGGAAAGCTTCACATTGCTGATTTCAAAATCCGTATAGGATAATCCATATCCAAATGGGAACAATGCTTCCTGTTCCATATATCTGTAGGTTCTGCCCTTCATTGCATAATCTGTAAACTCAGGAAGTTCTTCCAGCGATTTATAGAAAGTAATCGGTAACTTGCCTTCCGGACTTGCCTCGCCAAACAGCAGCTTTGCAATTGCTCTGCCGCCCTGTGCTCCAGGATATCCACCATAGAGGATTGCTGGAATATGTTCTGCCGGCCAGTTGATAGCAAGTGCACTTCCTGATAACAGTACCAGTACAACAGGCTTACCACATGCAGCCACCGTTTCCAGTACTTCTTCCTGGATTCCCGGAAGATTTAAGTTTGGTTTATCACCACTTGCGTACTGATTACCTTCATCTCCCTCTTCTCCTTCCAGTCCTGCATCCAGTCCCATACAGCAGATCACGATATCACTGTACTCACAGATACCTTTCACTTCTGCAATTCTATCATTTGCAACTGCAAGATTCTCTATTTTATCTTTGTAGAGATGACATCCATCTGAGTATAATACTCTTGCCTCATCCCCTGCATATTCCTGAATGCCTTCTACTACGGTAATATACTGAGATGCTGTTCCTTCATAATTACCTACCAGTGCTTTACGGTTGTTAGCATTTGGTCCGATCACACCGATTGTCTTGTATTTCTTTATATCCAGTGGAAGAAGCTTATCTTCATTTTTCAGAAGTACAGCACTCTTCATTGCTGCTTTCATATTAAGCTGCTTCATTTTATCAGAATCAGCTTCCAGGAAAGAGATCTTATCATAAGGATTATCCTTGACTTCTCCTAATGTACCAAGCTTCATTCTGGTTGTAAGCAGGTTCTCTACTGCTTCATCTACTCTCTCTTCCGGTACCATACCTTCTTTTACGACATCTTCCAGACAGGAGAATAAGTTACCACAGTTTAGATCACATCCATGATTCATAGCCATTGCCACAGCTTCCTGTGCGGTATCTACTACTTTATGTCCCTGGAAGAAATCACGGATAGCCCAGCAGTCTGATACGACGTGACCCTGAAATCCCCATTTCTTTCTCAGGATGTTCTGCAAAAGTTCTTCACTTCCACAGCAAGGCTGTCCATTTGTTCTGTTATAGGCTCCCATCACTGCCTCTACCTTGGCTTCCTGCACACAGGCTTTGAATGCCGGCAGATAAGTTTCATATAAATCTTTCTTGGATACTTCTGCATTGAAATGATGTCTTAAATCTTCCGGTCCGCTGTGCACTGCAAAATGCTTGGCACAGGCAGCTGCTTTCATATACTTCTCGTCATGTCCCTGGATCCCTTCAACAAATCTTACGCCCAGTCTGCTTGTAAGATAAGGATCTTCTCCAAAGGTTTCATGTCCTCTGCCCCATCTGGGATCACGGAAAATATTGACATTAGGAGACCAGAAGGTCAGTCCCTTATAAATATCTGTATCATTATATTTCTGCTGGTTATTGTATTTTGCACGCCCCTCTGTTGATATGGCATCTGCTACTTCTTCTACCAGATCTTCATCAAAACTGCCTGCCAATGTGACAGCCTGTGGGAATACAGTTGCCACACCGGCTCTCGCTACTCCATGAAGTGCCTCGTTCCACCAGTTATAAGCCTTTATGTTCAATCTATCCACTGCAGAAGCCCAGTTCAGTGTCTGGCTGCATTTCTCACGTAAATCCATCTGTGCAACAAGCTTTCTGGCTGCTTTACGATACTCCTGATTCTTGTCCTGATCATGTACTAATTCCAATTCTCCCATCTCCTCTTTCGACGACTTAATATATAGTTAGCATTTTCACTAATTTATTTTCGTTTATAAGCAAATTATATACAACTTGCCTATTGCTTTCCTCTTAAATATTCTCACGCAATTATCAAATATTCTCATTTTACAAAATTTTATATATGCATATTTGCATAATTTCTATATATTTTCTTTAAAACAAACGACAAAGCGCTAGATTTATTGGCTATTTTTTGTTTTTATAAGTACAATCTAAACAATAATTTAAGTAAATTTTACGGTTTGTACCGCATCACATTTTGATATTATTTGAGAATATGAGTATTTTTGATCAGGAGGATTTATTATGATTGAAGAGTTGCATGGAAGGCGTGAAACCGTCCTTCATCCGGCTACACAGGCGTTTCGTCTGTATATGAATATAGAAGCAGAGAACTATCCTGCTCACTGGCACACTGACTTGGAAATTATTATGCCAATTGAGAATATATACACTGCTGTAATAGAGAAGCAATCCTACTGTCTGGAGCCAAATGATATCTTTATCATCCCATCCGGACAGATACATGAACTGATAGCACCACCCAAGGGACGCAGGCTTATTTTTCAGGTAGATCATGCAATTTTAAGAGAAGTCAATGGCTTCGACTCCATTTATAACAAGTTCTTTCCTTATGCCCTGTTCCGGGAATCTGAATGCCCTGAGATACATTCCAAACTGGTTCAGTACCTCATGCAGATCTATCAGGAATATACTTCTGTAGAACCGCTTTTTGAAGCCAGTATTCACGGTCTGGCAATTGCCTTTTTTGTGCAGGCAGGCAGGCTTCGTCTGAAACAAACTGACAGCTTCAGCAGTCTCAAGAAACATAAGCAGCAATCTTATATTGATACTTTCTTTAATTTGTGTACTTATATAAATGAACATTGTACGGAAGATTTGTCCATGGACGAGCTTGCGGAAATGACCGGATTCAGTAAATCCCACTTTATCCGTTTATTTAAAGAATTTGCCGGCGTATCCTATTATGAATATCTGACCAAAAGGCGTCTGCTCCATGCAGAACTGCTTCTGGATAATCCCGAGTATTCCATTGCTGACATTGCCATGCAGAGCGGCTTTAACAGTCTGGCAACTTTTAACAGAGTCTTTAAGTCCAGTCACAACTGTACGCCAACTGATTACCGCAAAAGACAGCACAGCGCCTCCTGATCATCAGGAGACGCCTTTTTACTGTTTATACATGTTTATATAAAGGATAATTCTATTCCGGCACTTTGCAGTCCTTCTGCCTCCACCCTCACAACACATTTACCTGCTCTGCCGGTTGACTGTATTACTGCAAATGCCTGTCCGGCAGATACATGAATACCGCTTCCTTTCATGCTTTCATGACTGGCTGAGTTACCATTATCAATGCCGATTAATTCGCCGGCACCTTCTACAGATAATTGAACATACTGTTCTGACTGCGGACACAGTCTGCCCTTTTCATCTACTATGGCTATCTCAATCTGTCCTACATCCAACCCATCTGCTGCCAGAGTATCCTGATAACAATTGAGCCTGATTGCGTATGGTTCACCTGCTGTCTCCACTCTGTCACGCACGACTTCTTTACCATCCTTGAAGCCCACTAATTCCACATATCCCGGCTCATATGGTACATCCCAGCCAAGGAACAGATTGTCCGTATTTGCAGGAATTGGCTCTTTATCAAAATGCCCATAGGTTTGTGTCATTCCATAGTCAGGATAAGAATATGCCTTTTTCCCATAGGATTTACCATTTAAAATCAGCTCTGCACTGTCACAGTTCGTATAGCCTAACACCTGAAGGATTGTTCCCTGATCTACATCCATATTCCAATGGGGAAGCAAATGTGCAACAGGAATATCTCTTCTCCAGATACTCTGGTAGAAATAGAAGCTGTCCTTGGCAAAACCGCAGGTATCCAGCACTCCTGCGTTTGCAGAACGGTTAGGCCAGTGGGATTCTCCCAGATAATCAATACCTGTCCACATGAAATCTCCTGCCACATAATCATGGGTCATGGTATAACGAAGCAGGCGTCCCACCTCTATCGGAGCACTGTAATATGGATGCATCCACCAGCCTGCTTTTTCCTCCATGCCAAAGAGATACCGTCCTCTCATTCCACCAAGTCCGCTATTCTCTGTACCAATCATGCACCAGTTGGGGTGTTTACGTTTATCCTCATCATAGTAAGTCTCTGCCCTGGTTCTCCATCTGCCCACATAGTTATATCCGACTACATCCAGTTCGTTTAAGAATTCTTCCCTGGTTGCCCTTGGCTCTGCTGCAATCTGGTCATTTGCCTGTGTAACTGCACGCAGCGGGTCAATGGATTTACAGATGCTCTTTAAATGTCTGGCTGTAAGATACCCCTCCGGCGCAGTCTGGTCAGGCACTTCATTTCCAATACTCCACAGAATAATACTTGGATGATTGCGGTCACGCAGCAGCATGGTACGCAGATCTTCTTCATGACAGGTATCAAACCACAGGGAATAGCCGTGGCTTTCATGGGTATTGCTGCCAAGCTCCTTACCCTTTAGATAATGCCATTCGTCAAAAGCTTCATCCATTACGAGAAAGCCCATTCTGTCACACAGCTCCAGCAGTGCGCTGTCTGGTGGATTATGCGCCATTCTAAGGGCATTGACTCCCATTTCTTTCAGCTTCTCTAATCGTCTTTTCCATACAGGCAGGGGAACCGCTGCACCCATACAGCCGCCATCATGGTGAATACACACACCATTTAACTTCACCTGTCTACCATTTAACAGGAATCCTTTATCTGCATCAAATACGGCAGTACGGATACCAAAGAAGGTATGTACCTCATCAATCAGGGTATCCTGGTCATAGAGCAGAGTCACCGCTTCATACAGGAAAGGAGCGTCCACTTCCCACAGAAGCGGAGTCCCTATTATCCCCTGCTGATGCAGTGTATTGGTCTCTCCCTTTCTGTCAGTGCACAGCTCCAGACAGATCTCATGATCCGGGGAGAATACAGTGGTCTGAACAGATAATTTCTTATCTTCTGCATGGGCAAGAGAGATTTCTACTGATATATGTGCTCTATCCTCTTCTATACGGGGAATCCGGATTCCTACTCCAAATGGCGCAATATAAGTATCTGATGTTTTTACAAGCCATACATTTCTTGTAATACCAGAGCCGGAGTACCATCTGGAGCCGGGCTGCGCAGAATTGTCTACCTTCACATCCAGCACATTTTCCCTGCCATCCTCATGCAGATATTGTGTGATCTCATATTCAAAAGGTGTATATCCATACACATGCTGTCCTAATTTATGCCCATTTATCCACACTGTAGAAAGCATATAGACACCTTCAAAGTGGATAAATACTCTTCCCTCGGTAAATGCCTGTGGATTCACGTCAAAAATCTTACGATACCAGCCTATTCCCGTTTCTGCATATCCACCGGAGCCGCAGGATGGTGCATCCTCTTTCCATGGATAGTACAGACTCCAGTCATGCGGCAGCTTTACCGGTTCATAGTCACTTACCTGAGTTTGTCCTGTCTGTATTTGATTATCCCCATGATAAAAATACCAATCCAGGTTAAAATTTTGTTTTTCTCTGACCTTTTCATCACATAAATACATAATTCCCTTACCCTGACCTTTCCCATGCACAATTAGATACGATATCCTCTGTCTGCCGATTTGCGAAGCAGGATTTCATGATTCAAGGTTGTCTTTACATTGTAGCTTTCTCCACGCAGCCTGTTGATCATCTGCCTTCCTATGACATTCCCCATCTGTCTTGCAGAGACATTCACTGCTGTCACTGCCGGAGTAAAGCACTCCAGATTGGCGCTGTTGCACAGTGATACGATTCCAATATCATCAGGAATCCGATAACCCTGCGCCTGTAGGCAAGACATGAAACGGGTACAAATGACATCATCTGCGCATACAATACACTCAACCCTTTTCTCTATCATATCACAAATATAGTTCTCTATCGGCTCTGAGTTTCTAAAATCAGTATAATAGCATTGCTGCTCCATATCCAGTCCATATTGCTTCAAAGCGGCATAACATCCTTCGCTGCGGTTCTGATTGACCCGATACTGCATATCACCTGCTACAAAGGCAAATTTACGATATCCCTGTCCGATCAGAACGGACATCAGGCTTGCTGCCGCCTGATAATGGTCTGCATCTACCTGCAGGATTTCCTCATACTTACAGCTTCCCGTAAGCCCTGTCGGGAAGTGCCGGTCTGTCAGGTATTTTAAGACACTGTCATTCTCTACACCCCTCAGCAGGATAATTCCATCAATCTTCTGTTCCTCCACAAGCATCTTAATATCACGGGTATCATTCAGTGCACCTGCCGTTATCAGGACATGATATTGAAGCGCCGCCGCCACTTCACTGATTCCAAGCAGACACTCCTGAAAGAAAGGGGCATTGGTCGTATAGGCATCATTGGGAAGCACTACAGCTAAATTATTCGTTGACTGATTCTCTGCCTCTGACTGCCTGCCCACATACTCTCTGATCCTTGCCCTTGTATCTTCCCCGATTCTGCCTTTCCCTGAAAGTGCTCTGGATACCGTACTTCTGGACACTCCCATATCCCTTGCAATTTCTTCCATTGTCATACCAACACCCCCTTCCTGATAGCAAGAAAGCTGACTTCATCAGCCAGCTTTCTTCGCATCGTTTTTTATCAGATCCGTAACTATTATCTAGTTGCAAGCCATGCATCATACTGTGAGTAGAACTCATCATATACCTGCTGTAATCCTGCATCATAGCACTTCTGGATCATTTCATCCAATGTAGTATCTACATCATCTACAAGACCAAGCTCAAGCATAGGTACATAATCTGTAAGAACTGCTGTTACTGCGGATACATATGCCTTTACATTAGTATCATCAAATACGAATGTAATTGTAGGGTTCATCTGTACTCTGGATTCCCATGCATCTGTAATCTTCTTCTCACGCTCTTCCACACCGGCTTCACTCAAGTCACTGTTCTTGATTGCCCAGGATGCTGAAATAGCAAATGGCGCATAGTCTGCACTCTTGTCTAACTTAGTATACTGATTCTGGTCATCAATAGAGTAATGTACACCTTCTTCACCAAGAATAAGCAGTCTGTTCAGATAAGTATCAAATTTGATCAGGTCAAGTACCATAGCTGCCCTCTCAGGATTCTTGGAACCTGCTGCAATTGCCATATCGTTGTTGGAATATGCTTCTGCACCTACCAGATGATCCTTTGTCAGGTCATATGCCATACATTTTACGCCGTCTGTCTTTTCAGCCTGTCTCATATATGTGAATACAGAACCATTCCATGCGATAGATGCACCTTGTAAGTTACCAAAAGCATCGTCATCTGTTACTGTATTAGTCAGGGCTGATCTGCTCCAGCAGCCTGCGTCTGCCATTTCCTTCATATCTTTTGCATAATTACGGAAGGAATCAAATTCATAAGCAAGCTTAATGTCTTCTTTTGCAGGGATATCTCCTTTGTATTCATACATGAAATCCAGATAACTGCTGTCCAGGGCAAGGAAAGTATCTGTCTGCTGACGATATACATCCCACAACTCATTGTTATCGCCGGCTGCCGCCAACGCATAAATACCACTTTCAGGAGTTTCCTTCTCTGCGATTGTCAGCATATATTTCTTGTAATCATCCCAGTTGTTGAGCTCGCTCATTCCGTATTTTTCCATTAAGTCCTGACGAACTGCTACAATCTTGCCCATAGGCTGTGCCTTATTGGAAGGAACTGCAATTGTCTTACCGGAGATTGTTGTCTCATCCCAGCTGTCTGCTGCCTGATATTTGCTGGTAAGCGGCATATAATTTGCTACGAAATCGTCTGTCAGTTCATAGAAAGAGCCCTTTGCAGCTTCGTTGTACATGAAACACCATGGGGCAGTAAAGATCAAGTCAACCTGTTCACCACCTGCAAGTACAAGAGAATACATGGTCTGATAATCACTCCAGCTCATGAATGTGACTGCAAGCTCTGTATTAAATGGCTGTAAGTAATCATTTACTTTATTAATAACACTATCCCAGTCATTTGGTGTATCACCAATCAGATACATATTAACTGTGTAGCTCTTGCTCAGATCTGTGGAAGCATACATTTCAGGGGTTGCTGCGATAGTTCCCTGACCTACCTCTGATGGTAAGCTGTCCAGAGATGCTGATGTTGCTGCTGTATCTGTCTTTGCATCTGCCTGTGCCGCCTCTGTCTTGGCAGTATCTTTTGCTGTTGTGTCAGTCGTTGATGAGGATGCAGCAGAGCCGCCACAGCCTGTAAGCATGGATGCTGTCATGCACATACTTAAAATAGTTGCAAGTAATTTTTTCTTCTTCATATTGTCCTCTCCTTTTTGATAAATAGTTATTATCCCTTAACTGCACCAATCGTAAGGCCTTTTACAAAGTAGCGCTGTACGAATGGATACAGAAGTACAATCGGTCCTGTTGCGATAACGGTCATTGCCATCTTCATACTTTCCAGTGGAACGGATGGTAATGCGATACCTGATTTCTCTGCTACGATTCTCATAGCTTCTGCACTACCCAGCATTCTCTGTAAGTAGTACTGTAATGTAAACATATCCTCATTGGTAATATAGAGCATACAGTTATACCAGTCATTCCAGTAAGCCAGCGCTGAGAAAAGGCTGAGTGTTGCGATCAGTGGCTTACTAAGAGGAAGTATCAGTTTCATGAAGATTACAAAATCATTAGCACCATCAATCTTGGCTGATTCTGTAATAGCACTTGGAATACCATTCATAAAAGATTTTGCAATGATCATGTTCCATACTGAGAACATCAGTGGTAAGAGAATACCTATATAGGAATTCTTAAAGTGCAGATAACGTACACAAAGCATATACCATGGAACCAGTCCTCCACTGAACAGTGTCGTGAAGAAAAAGAAGAATGAAAACTTGTTGCGCCATGGGAAATCCTTACGGGAAAGTACATAACCTGTCATCGTTGCAATAAATACTGCAAATGCGGTTCCGACTGCTGTAACACCAATTGTTGTTCCATATGCCTTGGCTATGGACACAGGATTCTTTAAACACAGCAGGTAGCTTTGTACACTGAATACGGTCGGAATAATAGGATATCCGTTTCTGATCAATTCTGACTCATCTGTAAAAGATGCCACGATAATCAGATAAAACGGGATAACACATACAAGTGCAAATATGCCGATCAGAATATAGCCGACAATATTTACGATCATTTGGTCTTTTGTCATTTTTCTATGATGAACCTGAATCGCTGACATATTACACACCTCCTTAATATAATGCGTAGTCCGGATCTACTTTCTTAACCAGCTTATTACATATTGTAATCGTTAAGAAGCAGAGTACTGACTGATATAAACCTGCTGCCGCAGATACACCGACATCACTGTTGTTAATCAGTAAACGGAAGACATAAGTATCAATTACATCCGTAACAGGCTGTAACAATGCACTGCTCTTTACTGTCTGATAGAACAGACCGAAGTCTCCGCGGAAGATATTACCGATTCCCATTAATACCAGTATCATCATGGTAGGCATCAGGGAAGGAATCGTGATGTATTTGATCTTCTGCCATACACCTGCACCATCTATGGATGCTGCTTCGAACATTTCCTGATCCAGGCCTGTGATTGCTGCCAGATATACAACGGAGCCATATCCTGTCTGTTTCCATATCTTTAAAAAGATTAATATAAATGGCCATGCGCCCGGTGTATTGTATAAGTCAAAAGGTGTAGAACCTAACATATTTAATAAATGGTTAAATACACCCTTTTCATAGTTGAAGATGTTATACATGATTGCACCTGCTACTACCCAGCTGATGAAGTATGGCAGGAACATAAAGGACTGCGCGATCTTCTTAAATACCTTGCCGAATATTTCATTCAGCAGGATTGCACTGCCCATTTCAAATACAACTCCCAGGAACAAAAATGCGATATTATACAAAAGCGTATTTCTTGTTACCTGACCTAACTTACCTGCTACCAGCAGGGCTTTGAAGTTATCCAGTCCATTCCACGGAGAGCCATAGATACCACCTGCATACTGATAGTTCTTGAATGCAAGCACAACGCCCGTCATAGGTATGTAAGCAAATATCACTACATAAATGACTGCCGGTGCCAGCATTGCTAACAGCATCCAGTGCTTTTTCACTGTTTTCCAGAAAGGCACTTTATACTTTTTCTTGTCTGCTGCCTCTTTCATAAAATCTCCCTTCCTCTCTGTCCAAGGTCATGCGCAATTTGCGCAACTTCTTGTTGCCTTACTTTTCTTCTGCCCGTGCATCCTTATAAGCATTCATTGCACAGGTGAATTGAATGTTCTTATCTCCATTGACTCTGGCGGCTCCTAATGGATACTGATCCGGCAACAGATCTGCCCCTACTTCAGGTTCCCAGTAAAAGATACCTTTTCCCTGACCATCAGGAACTGCCTTAATTGATCTGACTGCGCTGCGAAGAAGCTCGTAGGTTTCTTCTTCCTCTGTCTCAGGTCCACCGATTTCTGCAAGCATCAAGGGTTTGCGATATCTGTCTGTCAATGCTGTCATATCCTTTGTAAGCTTCTCTTCGTCATGTTTCATCTGTACCCAGTATGGATAATAGGAGAATCCCATAATATCTGTCTTTCCTCCATTCTGGAAAAAGACATCAAAGAACCTGGTACACATGTTATAATCATTTCCACCGGATATATGGGTAACTACCTGGCAATCCGGGCAACACTCCTTGACTGCCTCATATCCTGCATTCAGCAGTTCTACAAGGAACTGTGGATTTGCGGATGAACTTCCCGCCGGAAGCAGGATTCCCGAATTGATTTCATTTCCGACCTGTACCCAGTCAGGATAAATATTATGTTCTGTAAGAAGAGTCAGTACTTCTTTTGTGTGTTCCCATACCTTTTGTTTCAATCCATCCTGGTCCAATGTCTCCCACGCCTGTGGTATATCCTGATAGATAGGATCTGCGAAATGGTCACTGTAATGGAAGTCAATCATCAGATCCATATCCAGCTTCTTGACTCTTTTTGCCATTACAAGGACATTCTTGCCATCACACAGTCCCAGCATACATTCCTCTTCACCAAATTCCCTTCCGTATTCCTGTTTCTTTGGCTTACGCCACATCGCATTCTCAGGTGGATTTACAAACACTCTCAAGCGCACCGCTGTTGCGCCCATACTTTTCAGCGCCTGGAGTGGATCTACATTCTTCCCGGATTTGTCAGTCCACGTAATTCCCTGTTTTTCCAGCTGACTGACCCATCCAAGGTCAACTCCATAAGTAAAATCCTGTCGCATTACATTCTCCTTTTTTGATATCTTTTGTGCAGCTTGCTATTCACCTTTACTTTTATTGTAATATTGTATATAATTATCTTGTTTCTAATCATAATTATATACAATTAGCACACTGCGCAACAATGTCTTAAATCGATATGTGCGCAGAAAATTTGTATCAGATTTGGGATTATATGGTATCAGACATTGGAGGTTTGAAATGAATATTAAGATAGACAATGAATATATGCAGATGCAGCAGGCGCTGCAAAGCCAGTATTCCAGCATTAACGTACAGAATACCAATAGTGACCTGAACCGTTTCTATCTACATCACCGACAAAGGGAAAGACTGTACAGATGACAGCAGAGCAGTATGTCATCTTTGAGCGTATGCAGTATGAG
>ENA-UPWU01000335-UPWU01000335.1-human-gut-metagenome-genome-assembly--contig:-NODE-335-length-20900-cov-7.742928_pt1 | contig 20900 bp, 13 predicted proteins | sample MGYA00250058_ERZ773392 | MGnify/ENA primary metagenome ERZ773392 (study PRJEB29103, sample SAMN06112084) | human gut metagenome | biome: human gut; feature: ankylosing spondylitis patient; material... | reverse complement strand
GCTCTGCCTCTGGACTCCGCGAAGGGTCTTCGACCCTCTCGACACCCTTTTCGCGATTGAGTTGGTGACTTCTTCTTACTTCTTCCGCGTGTTTATCCACAGGATACCCACACAATTCACGCGATTTCAGGGAAATAAAACCACATTTACATCATGGTCGTGGGGTTATACTCAAAGTACACCTCCGCGCCCTCCTGCTTCTCCCGCGCCAGCTCGCTCAATGCCGCAGCAAACTGCTCGGTCTCCGGATGCCGCAGCAGCTTCATCAGCACATGCCAGCGCGTTTTTCCGCGCAAAACCGTGATGCTCGGCTGGTCAAGCCGCACCATCAGCGCCCGCTTCTTCCACTGCGGATGCGCGTTAAGCAGCTCCTCGCACCGCGCATGAAGCATTGTCGCGACCTCTCGCGCCTTCTGCGGCGAATTGCTCTCCACCAGCAGGCGCGCCAGAATCGTGAACGGCGGATACAGCCCCGTCCGCCGGCGATCGAACTCCAGCTCGAAGAACGCGCGGTAGTCCTGCGCGGCGGCGGTCTGAATCACCTCATCCTCCGGCTTGTACGTCTGGATGATGACCTGCCCCGGCAGTGTGCCGCGTCCGGCGCGCCCGGCGACCTGCGTCAGCAGCTGGAATGTTCGCTCCCGCGCGCGGTAGTCGGGCAGATTCAGCGTCATATCCGCCGCAATCACGCCCACCAGCGTCACCTTCGGGAAATCCAGCCCCTTGGCAATCATCTGCGTGCCGACGAGCAGCTTTGCGCGCCCGGAGCGGAACTCATCGAGCAGCTTTGCGTGACCATCCTTGCCGGAGGTCGTGTCAATATCCATGCGGATGACGTTTTCCTGTGGGAAGAGCTTCTTCAATTCTTCCTCGATTTTCTGCGTCCCCGCGCCGAAATAGCGGATGTACTTGCTGCCGCATTTCGGGCAGGTGTTCGGCGGCAGCGCGGCGAATCCGCAGTAGTGGCAGTGGAGTTTCGCCCCGGTCTGCCCGCTGCCCACGACGTGGTAGGTCATGGCGACATCGCAGTTCGGGCATTTGACGACATAACCGCAGCTTCGGCAGCTGACAAAGCTGTTGTACCCGCGCCGATTCATCAGCAGCATGGCCTGTTCGCCGCGCGCGACGCAGTTCTTGAGTGCCGCGACCAATTGCCCGGAAAATACGCTTCGGTTGCCGTTCTCCATCTCCTTGCGCATGTCCACCAGCGTGACCTGCGGCATCGGGCGGTTGCCGACGCGGGAGGGCATTTCAAGCAGCACATAATCCCCGCGCCGTGCCCTGGCGAAGGACAGGATGCTGGGCGTAGCGGAGGCAAGCAGAAGCGTCGCGTGCTCATTTTCGCATCGGCGGATGGCAACTTCGCGCGCGTCATATCGCGGATGACGGTCGGAGATATACGTCGATTCGTGCTCCTCATCCACGACAATCAGCCCTAAGTTCCCGCACGGCGCGAACACCGCTGACCGTGCGCCGATGACGACCCGCGCGTCGCCGCGCCGGATGCGCCGCCACTCATCAAAGCGCTCGCCCGCACTGAGCCGCGAGTGCAGCACCGCCGCAACCGCCCCGAACCGCGCCCGAAACCACATGACCATTTGCGGCGTGAGGGCGATTTCCGGCACGAGAATCATGGCGGATTTCCCCTGCACGAGCGTCTGGCGCACGAGGCGGATGAACACCTCGGTTTTGCCGCTGCCCGTCACGCCGTGGAGCAGGTATTTCCCCTGTCCACTGCGCAAATCCGGCAGCATGACAGACAGCGCTTCCTCCTGCCCCGGCGTGAGGGGCGGGTCAGGGACGGCGGTGTCCGGCGTATTGCCGCTCGGCCGGCGCAGCACTTCTTCTTCCCGCAGGGCAATTAGCCCCGCTGCTTCTATCTGGCGCAGCGCTTGCAGCGGCTCGCGGACAAGCAGCTTCAATTCCTCCACCGGGTGCGTCCGCCCGTCGGATAAGACCGTCAGCAGCAAACGCCGTTTCGGCGAGCGTTTCTCCGCCAGTGCCGCCGCTTCCAGCATTTCGCGCGGCTTCGCGGCCTGCGCGACCGTCTGCGTTTTCACCTGAATGCGTCCACCGCGCATTTGGGCGGGCAGCATCAGCCGCAGCGTTTCCGCCAGTGGGCAATGCACGTCGTCCGCCATCTGCTGGGCGAGCGTCAGCAGCGTGGGGCAGATAGCGGCATAATCCTCCAGCGGGCGGAGGATGTCGCGGAGCTTTTCCGGCGGCACGTCCGTCTCCTGCGTCAGGGAGAGGACGACCCCCTCCTTGCGCATCCGCCCGAACGGAACTTCCACGCGCTGTCCGGCGGTGAGCGTCATGCCGTCCGGAATGCGGTAGGTAAACGTGTGCGCAACATTCTCATGCACAATGTCCACAATTACCTGTGCGTACAGGACACTCACCCCTTTCTGCTCAATGCGCTAATACACCATTGTTTATTATACATCGGAATGCCGAAGGGGTCAAGGAAAAAAGGCATGTTTCTGCGATTTCCCAAAACGAAAAAAGCGGTCGCACGACCGCTTTTCAATGCGCAATGATTTCTCAAATTGCTAATTACTCCTCGCATTTTCCGTGAATCACATGGATGGCAACGATGACGACCCCCGCCAGCATTTCCGCAACGGACATCCCCATCAGCACACCCGAAAAGAATTCCTTGACATGGCTGCCGCCAACCAGCGCAGACAATGCGTTGCTCGCGATGCCCAGCAGAATCAGCAGAACGCCGTAGAGAATATGCTGCTCGTAGACCGTCCGCTGCATCCGGCGCAGCAGGTCAAGCATCTGTGCGTCATGCGTCAGCTGCATTTCTTCCTTCTGCGGCGAATCCTTGCCGTTGAGCAGTTCCGGCAGGGTGATACCCAGCGCCGTGCAGAGCGCTTCCACCGCATCAGCATCGGGCAGACGTTTGCCCGTTTCCCAGCGCATCAAGGATTTCTGCGATACGCCAATTTTCTGCGCCAGCTGCTCCTGCGTCATCCCTTGCGCAGTGCGCTTGCCTGCGATATACTGACCAATTGCCGCCTGATTCATAAGCACACTTCCTTTGATAGCCGCACCCCTCTTGGAGTACTTTCCGTATCATAGCACGACTTTGTAACGAATGTCGGAAGTGTTTGTAAATATTTTGTGAACAATAATTGCGTCGAAACCGTTGCAAAAAGAACCTGTTCAAGCAGGAGAAAATGTGCTATAATAAGACATAATCAACCATACTGGAGGTGTTTCTGCGTGGCACACAAGCCTGTATTGTATATTGTGATTCCCTGCTACAACGAAGAAAGCGTACTGCCGATTACCAGCGGCATGTTCCGCGACAAGGTGCGTCAGCTCGCAGACGCGGGGAAAATCAGCGACGAGAGCCGCATTCTGTTCGTCAACGACGGCAGCAAGGACAAGACGTGGGAGATTATCACGGCGCTGTCCGCGAAAGACCCGTGCTTCCAAGGCATTGCGCAGAGCCGCAACCGAGGGCACCAAAGGGCGGTCTGGGCAGGGCTGATGGAGGCGAAAGACCGCTGCGACATCACCATCAGCATCGACTGTGACGGGCAGGACGATATCAACGCCATGGACGCGATGGTGGATGCGTACCTTGACGGCTGCGAAATCGTCTACGGCGTGCGCTCCAAGCGTGATACCGACACGTTCTTCAAGCGCTTCACGGCGGAAGGCTTCTACAAGTTGCTCAGCGCAATGGGCGCGGAGGTTGTGTTTAATCACGCGGATTATCGCCTGATTTCCAGCCGTGCCCTGCAGGAATTGGCGAAATTCCGTGAAGTAAACCTGTATCTGCGCGGGATGGTTCCGCTGGTCGGGTTCAAGTCCACCAGCGTCTCTTACGAGCGCCACGAGCGCATTGCGGGCGAAAGCCACTATCCGCTGAAGAAGATGCTGGGGCTGGCGTTCGACGGCATCACAAGCCTATCGGTCAAACCGATTCGCATGGTGTTCTTCGCCGGGCTGTTTATCACGATTCTGTCATTTATCGGCATTATCTGGGCGGTGATTGCCGCGATTGCCGGGCATTCGGTGGCTGGCTGGGCGTCGCTGGCTTGTCTGGTATGCTTCGTTGGCGGGATGCAGTGCCTGTTTCTCGGTATTATCGGGGAATACATCGGCAAAATCTACTTGGAAGTCAAGCAGCGTCCGCGGTATATTATTTCGGAACGCACAGCGGAGATGGATGAGAAGAAGGAGTAACCGCACACCCACTAATCGCATTTTCGATAAAATCCAAGTAACATGGGTGTGCGTGCGAAGGAGTCCAGAGGGCGACCACAAAGCCCTCTGGTCGCCTCCGCAGAGGCGAAACCCCTGCCGCGACAAAGACAATCATCGAAGTACCAATAGTACCACTATAAAAGGAAAAAGGAGAACACAACACACATGCTCTACGAAGGCAAAATCTGGCTTGGAACGGGTGAACACCCCGTCTGCCTGCTGCCGCAGATGGCAAACCGCCATGGTCTCATTGCCGGGGCGACCGGCACGGGCAAAACCGTCTCCCTCAAAGTGCTGGCAGAGGGATTTTCGGACATGGGCGTGCCCGTGTTCCTCGCGGATATCAAGGGTGATCTCGCCGGGATGGTGCAGCCCGGCACACACAGCGACAATATCGCCAATCGCCTGACGCAGTGCGGCGTGCCGGCGTTCGAGTACCGCACGTTCCCGACCGTGTTCTGGGACGTGTTCGGCAAAGAGGGACATCCCGTCCGCACGACCGTGAGCGAAATGGGACCGACGCTGCTCGCGCGGCTGATGAACCTCAACGACACGCAGGCGGGCGTACTGAGCATCCTCTTCCGCGTCGCGGATGACGAGAACATGCTCCTGCTCGACCTCAAGGACTTGAAGGCCATGCTTGCCTACGTCGGTGAGCACGCCAAGGAGTACACGCTCGATTACGGCAACGTGTCCATGGCGTCTGTCGGTGCGATTCAGCGCGCCGTCGCCATGCTGGAGGACGAGGGCGGCAATGCGTTCTTCGGCGAACCCGCGCTGAACATCGCCGACTGGATGCAGCTTGATGAAAGTGGGCGCGGCGTTATCAACATTCTCGCGGCGGACGTGCTCTACCGCAAACCCCGGCTGTACTCGACCTTCCTGCTGTGGATGCTGTCGGAGCTGTACGAGCTGCTGCCCGAATGCGGCGATTTGGACAAGCCGCGCATGGTGTTCTTCTTCGACGAGGCGCACCTGCTCTTCGACGACTGCCCCAAGGCGCTGCTGGAAACGCTGGAGCAGGTCGTCCGGCTGATTCGCTCCAAGGGCGTCGGCGTGTATTTCGTCACCCAGAACCCCTGCGACATTCCCATGAGTATTCTGGGGCAACTCGGCAACCGCGTCCAGCACGCCCTGCGCGCCTACACGCCGCTTGACCAGAAGGCCGTCCGCACCGCTGCGATGACCTTCCGCGCGAATCCCGCGTTCGACACGGCAGAAGCCATCACCACGCTCAAAACAGGCGAAGCGCTGGTTTCCTTCCTCGATGCGGACGGTGCGCCGAGCATCGTCGAGCGCGCGACCATCCTCCCCCCGCAGAGTGCCATGAACGCCATTGACGGCGATGTGCGGCAGGAGTGCATCGAATCCAGCCCCTTCCGCGGCGTTTACGACACGCCGGTTGACCGCGTTTCCGCCTACGAAATGCTGGCAAGCGCGTTCCAGAAGGAGCAGATGCCCGCGCCGGAAGCCGCCGCGCCGCAGATTTCGACCGCTGCGCCGACAGTCAGCCGCCCCGATGCGTTCCTCGTGTTCGACCCGCAGACAGGGCATTATGTGCAGCGCGAGGCGGCGCAGCCGATGGTTCAGGCGCAGCATGCCGCACAGAGCAGCACGCCGCGTCCCGCGTGGATGGCGGCGGACGAACCTGCACGTCCGGCGTGGCAGAATCAGCAGGAGCAGCAGCCGATAAGTCAGGCGCAGCCTGTCCCGGTGCTGACTGTGCAGCAGCCGCAGGTACAGAACATGCTGGTGATGGTCTACGACCCGGCAAGCGGGCAGTATGTGCAGAAGATGATGCCGATGCAGCTTGACCCCGCGACGGGCAATTACGTCCCGGCTCAGGCGCAGCCCGCAGCAGCGCCGACAACGACGAAAGCGCAGGAGCGCGAGGCGGAGAAGCAGCGCAAAGCGGCTGAAAAAGCCGAGAAGGATCGCCAGGCGGAAGAACGCCGGAAGCACGCGGATGAACTGCGCGAAGAACGTGCCGCGCGCGCCCGAAAGAACGACTCATTGCTGGGGCGCGTGCAGAATACGGCGATTAGCACCGCGACCCGCGAAGTGACGCGGCAGGTGACGCGCGGGATTCTGGGCGGAATCACGGGGCTGTTCGTGGGAAACAAGAAATAACTATTATTGATATACGCAAAGCGGGTGCATGGAGTTTGAATCTCCGCGCACCCGCCTTTTTTATACTATTTCCAAATTCGCGGCGCAAGCAGATGGCGCAGGCGAATGCAGGAAATAGTATTAGGTAACACCGCACAAATGAGGTGGTCGGCTGACGAATGGATTTTTCGTCAGATGCAAATGCAAATTTCGAAGGTTTACTGGCGGTAAATCGAGAAATTTGCATGACGCAGATGGCGGAAAAGACATCGCCAGACGCGCCGCCGAATTGTGCGGTGGTGCCTTTACTTTCCCTTTGCCTTCTTCCACATCAAGTACGCCAGCTTCGGACTGACCATTGCAATCAGCCCCTTGCGGCGCTCATTCTGCGTCGGCATCTTCAGCACCCAGCGCCAGTTCGCGCGCAAACGCTTGATGGCATCCTGCCGCAGCGCCGTGCAGTCCTGCTCGCTCGTGAAGGAGAAGTAGAACGCCCGCGTGCACGCAAAGCAGTATCGCGTCATCGACGTTTGGTGCATCAGCGGCGCAACGTCCTTCGTCATCCGGCAAACGTCCGCCCACACCGTCACGTCCGAATACTGCTTTGTCGTATATTTTTGGTGCATCGCCGAACCTGTCCACTGCACATAGTAGTAGAGCCGGTCGATCAGGTACGCCACGCGCTTCGCCGCCAGAACTGCCTGCATGTAGAACAGCGTGTCCTCCGCGTAAGAAATCTGCTCATCAAAGCGCAGATTCTCCAGCAAATCGTGGTGATATAGCACGCCGTAGGACTGGACGTGCGCCATCTCGCCCCACTGGTCGTAGTTATCAAACGTTGCCAGCTTCGCGGGCTGATGGGGTTCGTCCGGCAGTGGCTTATCCACATCGTCCTCGTGCAGCTCGTAAGTCCAGCAGCAGGACATTTTCGTCCCTTGCGCCATCAGCGCATCGTACAGGTACTGAATGTAGTTCGGCGACACGGTGTCGTCCGGATCAACGAACGCGCCGTATTCGCCGCGCATGTTGCGCAAGCCCTCATTCCGCGCCGACGACACACCGCCGTTTTTCTTGCGGAGGATACGGAAGCGGCTATCCGCGTATTGCTGGATGACCTGCACGCTGTTATCAGTCGAGCCGTCATCCACGAAAAGGAATTCGAGATTCGGGTATGTCTGCGCCGTCAGGCTGGCAATGCACCGGGGCAGCTTGCCTGACATGTTGTAGACGGGTAGAATGATGGAAATCAGCGGCAGCATAGATTACTCCCCACCCCGAAGTTTCTTTTTCAACTTGCGGACGGTCATTTCCAGCAGGTACTGGAATTCCTTCGTTCTGCCGTATACCACCAGCACGACCGCGGCGAAAATCGCGGTGTAAATCAGCCCTTGGGCGATGAACCAGAGGAAATTCGTCTGCGGCATCAGCTGGAAAATCCAGTAGGACACGGCGCTGACCCCCGCGACCACCACCCAGCGGACGATGTAATCCATGAAGTAGCGGCGCAGCTTCTTCTGCCAGTCCTCCTCAATGCCGTAACGCATCAGCACATACGGCTCGAACCAAACGCACGTCAGCAGGCTGGAGATAATCGTGCCGCCGATGATGCCCGCCACGCCAAAGCGCCGCACCAGAATCAGCGATACGACAAGGTTGATGATGGCCTCCGCCAGCGCCTTGTAGCGGTCATGCCAGAACAGCCCCAGCGCCTCGCGGAACTGCAATCCCATCTGGCGAAGACCGCTGATGAAAAACTCCGCTATGATGATGACGACGACCGTCATCGAGAAAAGGTACTCTTCGCCGAAAATCATGCGGATGAAGAAGTTAATCAGCGTCACCAGTCCGCCGGAGAGGTAGCCGTAGAGCAGGAAAGCGGCGAAATCGAGGATGCGGAAGATTTCGTAGACGCGCTTTCTGCCCTCCAGCGCGTTCAGGTTGCCGATGCTGGCGGTGAATGCGCCCGTCACATGCCCCAGCAGGTTGTTGACGTTCATCAAAACGAGCTTGTAGTTGGAGTATATGCCGACCGTAGCCAGCCCGTCAAACGCGGACATAATCAGGTTATCCGTGCTGCGGACGATAACCGTCGCCAGCTTATGCAGGCTCAGCGCGCCGACGTTCTTGAAAATCGCCTTGCGCTCCTGTGGTTCGGGCAGCTCCTTGTACTGCTTGAGGTACGGGAACTCCTTGTCCGCGCGGATGGAGATGATAACGCTGGAAACCATCGGCACAAAAAGCTGGATAATCAGGTAGAGGATGAAGTTCCGCGTCGTTACCAGCACAACGATTTGCAGAATCAGGCGCACGATGCCGATGATTTGGTCAAGCGCCTTGCGGATGTATGCCTTCTGGTACGCCTGATAGATGGCGTTCTTGTAGGACAGCAGGTATGACGTGACAGCTTGCAGGAGGTACAGCAGATAAATCAGCTGCAAATTCTCGATGCCCTCGCCGCCCTTCATCAGCAGCGGCAGGAACGGCATGAGCGCCAGCCCGATGCCCAGCACCGCCAGCGCAACAATGCGGTACAGCGTGCGATAGAGGTTCATCAGGCGCGCCAGTTGCTTCTCGTCGTTCTGCGCCGCCGGGCGGTACATGCTGAAAATCATCGCCGAGCCAATGCCCAATTCTGCCAGATTCAGCATTCCCAGCACATCGCCGAAGAGGCCGTTCACGCCGAGATATTCCTGCGACAGGTAGTGGACGAACACCATGCGTCCGCCGAAGGAAAGCAGCATGTTCAGCAGCTGCCCCACCAGCCCGACAATCATATTGATGATGGAGTTTTTCTTTCTCATCCGTGCTCTTCCGGCGCTGACTGACCGGATGCCTCCTCTCCTGCGCTGACTGCAAGCGCATGAGCCGTTTGCAATCGCTTCATTATAGCACGGTTATGACTGCCTTGCAACAAAAACACCTGTTATCATCGGATCTGCGCGAAATTTCGCACTTTGTTCACCCAACCCACACATTCTGTGATATATGCTTGTTTCTTTCTTGTCAATATGCTATAATGGAGTGCAATCCACCGTTTTTCGGCGGAAATTTCGCGGGGCTTCCCCGTACAAGGGAGATTGGGAGGACATGGGAAAGATCAGCGCGTTTCTGAAACGGAAGAATGTTCTGTTTTCCGCAAAACGCTACGGGATAGACGCAATGGGCGCGATGGCGCAGGGGCTGTTCGCCTCGCTGCTGATTGGCACAATCATCAAGACGCTCGGTCAGCAGCTGAACGTGCAGTTCCTAATTGACGCGGGCAACTTCGCCCAGCAGGTCGCGGGGCCGGCAATGGCGGTATCCATCGGCGCGGCGCTCTCTGCCCCGCAATTGGTGCTGTACAGCCTGATTGCCGTCGGCATGGCGGCAAATAAGCTCGGCGGCGCAGGCGGCCCGCTGGCGGTCTACTTCATCACGATTGTCGCGTCCGAATGCGGCAAAATCGTCAGCAAGGAGACGAAGGTGGATATTCTCGTTACCCCGGCGGTCACGATTCTTGTCGGCGTTGGGCTGTCCGTGCTGTGCGCGCCCGCGATTGGCGCGGCTGCCAGCTCGGTCGGCGATTTCATCAAGTGGGCAACGAACCTCCAGCCGCTGCTGATGGGCATTCTGGTGTCCGTCGTCGTCGGCATGGCGCTGACGCTGCCGATTTCCAGCGCTGCCATTTGCGCGGCGCTCTCGCTGACGGGGCTTGCGGGCGGCGCGGCGGTTGCGGGCTGCTGCGCGCAGATGGTCGGCTTCGCGGTCATGTCCTTCCGCGAGAACGGCGTGGGCGGCTTGGTCAGTCAGGGGCTGGGCACGTCGATGCTGCAAATGCCCAACATCATCCGCAATCCGCGCGTGTGGATTCCCCCGACGCTTGCTTCCGCCATCACCGGCCCGATTGCAACGTGCCTGTTCCACCTCGAAATGAACGGCCCGGCGGTTTCCAGCGGCATGGGCACTTGCGGTTTGGTCGGGCAGATTGGCGTTTACACCGGCTGGCTGAACGACATTGCCGCCGGCACGAAAGCCGCGATTCTGCCGATGGACTGGGTTGGGCTTATCCTGATTTGCTTCGTTCTCCCCGCCGTGCTGACGCTGCTGTTCGCCTTCTTCCTGCGCAAGTGGGGCTGGATCAAGGGCGGCGACCTGAAGCTGCAATAACAAGGGAGAATGAAACGGGGCGAATGAAACGGGACGAATGAAACGGGACGAAGTCCCCTTCCTTGACCCTTTCGCGCGATTCAGTTGGTGACACTTTCAGGCTGCTTCCGCGTGTTTATGCAGGGATTTCGCGCCTGCGGGCGCGAGGAGGGGGCTTTGCGATCGCCCCCTCCACCCCTTCGCCCCCCTGCGGCACACAAGCAAATCCGCATAGAAAAATCAAGCCACAAAACGCACCTCATCCAGCTAATGCAGCAGATGAGGTGCGTTTCTTATGCCAAATACGCCACCGAAAAAGGGCGGCATACCCGCAGGTACACCGCCCCTTGAAGCCTTGGATTACACCTTCTGGAAGGTGAACACCACTTCGCCGCCCGCTTCGGGAGCAATTTCTTCCACCGTCTTGTCGAACTCGTAGCCTTCCGGCACAATCAGCACATGCAGCACATAGGGGTACGCAGGCATGGTGAATTCCAGCACGCCATTCTCATCCACAGGCATGGGCGTGCACGTTTCATCCGTGCAGACGTTAATCATCGTGCCGGTCACGGGGTTGCCGTCCTGATCGACGCACTTAATCGTGTAGCTCGCCATGCCCGCCATCGGCAGCTGCGGCGCTTCCGCCACTTCATCCGTGGAAGGCAGGGTGCCATCGGCGTACTTCCAGCCGGGGACATTGATGCCATACTGCTGCAGCATGGCGACAAACGCATTGGCGTTGGGTTCATCAGCGATTGCAATGGCGGATGCTTCCACGTTTTCCGCGCCAGCCTTCACCACAAAATAGGTGGTATACGGGAAGCCGCTTGCCTGATTGGTGTCAATCGGCTGATTCGGGATGACGTAGCCGTCCTCCGTCATGTAGTCCGTCAGCGCATAGTTTTCGGGAGCCGCTTCGCAGCCAAAGGCGTACATTTCCGGGTCGAGCCCCTTCGCCAGCGTCACCTTCACCGTCGCGCTTTCCGTGTTGTCAATCACATAATAGTTGGTCACGCCAAAGGTGGACATCAGCGCAAATTTCGGGTCGGTGAAGAAAACCTGCTTCACGTTGTCGCCCACAAAGGAGATGGTCGTCATCTTCGTGCCTTCCGGATAGACCGGGTTGTTCGCCAGCACAGCGGCGGCTTCTTCTCCGTCCACCACGCGCGCGTTGTCCAGCCAGATCATGTCCTCATTCGCGGCCTGAAGGGAATCCTTGATGTAAGACAGGGCAATTTCGTAAGTACCGTCCGCCGGGAATTCATAGCCGTAGGTCGCCCATTCCTTCACGCCGCCGAACGCCTTCGTCGTCTGTCCGTTGACAGACAGGCAGAACAGGTCGCAGCCGGCTTCGGTGGACGTCTTGTAGTCGAACGCGAACACATCGCCCGCCTTCGCTTCCACCGTGGTCAGCACGGAAGCGGAAGAAGTGTCCTTGCCCGTGTTCGTGCTGGCAAGAACCGTGCGGTCATCCTTTTCCGCAACCGCCATCGGCCAAGTGTATTCATCCGTAGAATTGGTGAAGGACAGCGGTGCCGCCGTGCCTTCCACATTCAGCGCGCGGTTCAGTTCCGCTTCATCCGTCGGCGGAATCGAGGGCTTTTCGCCCGGCAGGAACGCCAGCACATTCGTCTGCGTGTACTCATCGCCGAGGAAGAGACCGAACAGGCGGACAAACGCGTCCGTAGAGGGCTGAGAACCCGTTGCGATGAAAGCCACATTGCCGAAGCGGTCAACCACAATCGAGGTCGGGACGCCATTGAGTCCGAAGCCCGCAAAGAGGTTGAACGTTTCATGCCCGACCGGGAACGTCAAGCCATGCGACGCAACATATTCCGTCAGTTTTGCGTCGTCGTCGTTTTCATCAATGCTCAGCGCAAAGACTTCCACCTTGTCCTTGTACTGCTCATAGGCTTCCTCCAGGAAGGGGAACTCCGATTCACACGGGCCGCACCACGTTGCCCAGAGGTTAATCAGCACCATTTCCTTCTCCTTCAAGGTTTCGGAGAGGGTATGGGAAACGCCGTTAATGTCCGTAAAGGTAAAATCGGGCAGGGGCGCGCCAAGCGCGTACACCAAGGCAGTTTCTTCCGCCAGGGCAGCGCAGCCGAGGCACATCGCCAGTGCCAGAACCAGTGCCAGCATCTTCTTCATGAGGATTGCTCCTTTCACGTTCTGCGGCTTCCACCGCAGCCTTATGAAAAATTATAAGGCGAAAAATACATAATGTCAACCGAAAAAACTTCATAAATACAATTGGCGTGCGATGCTGCCATAACAAAAAGACGCTGCCGTTTTTCAGCAGCGCCCTTTTTTGTGCTCCGATTACGCCTTGCCAGCGCAGCCCAGCACATCCACAATCTTGTGGGCGACCATCGCCTTCACCGCAGCGCGGGCAGGCTTCAGGTACTGACGGGGGTCAAAGTGATCCGGATGCTCCGCAAAGTACTTGCGGATGCTCGCGGTCATCGCCAGACGAATGTCGGAGTCGATGTTGATCTTGCAGACCGCCATCTTCGCCGCCTTCGCCAGCTGCTCTTCCGGAATGCCAATTGCGTCGGGCATATTGCCGCCGAACTGGTTGATTTCCTTCACGAACTCCTGCGGGACAGAAGAAGCGCCGTGCAGGACGATCGGGAAGCCGGGCAGACGCTTGGAGCATTCTTCCAGCACCTCGAAGTGCAGCTGGGGCTTCTGACCGGGCTTGAACTTGTACGCGCCGTGGGACGTGCCGATGGCAATCGCCAGCGAGTCGCAGCCCGTGCGGGTCACAAACTCTTCGACTTCTTCCGGATGGGTGTACATTTCCTGACCATGCTCCACCTTCACGTCGTCTTCGACGCCGGCGAGCGTGCCGAGTTCCGCCTCGACGACCACGCCGTGGTCATGGGCATACTCGACGACCTTGCGGGTCAGGGCGATATTGTCCTCAAAGGACTTGGAGGAAGCGTCAATCATGACGGACGTGAAGCCGCCGTCGATGCAGCTCTTGCACAGCTCAAAGCTGTCGCCGTGGTCAAGGTGCAGCGCAATCGGGATATCGGGGTTCTCGATAACCGCCGCTTCCACCAGCTTCACCAGATAGGTGTGGTTGGCATACGCGCGCGCGCCCTTGGACACCTGCAGGATGACGGGAGCCTTCAGCTCACCCGCCGCCTCGGTGATGCCCTGAATGATTTCCATGTTGTTGACGTTGAAAGCGCCGACCGCATAGCCGCCGTCATACGCCTTCTTGAACATTTCCTTCGTCGTAACAAGCGCCATTGGATTTTCCCTCCTGATGCAATAATGTAGGGTTTCCACCGAACCTATTATAGCACATTCTGCCGAAATAGAAAAGGGGGTTTTTTCACAAGTTGTATTTTCTTTCACAAAGTTTTGGAGAAAAAAACGACCTCATCCCCCTTTTCGGCGGATGAAGCCGTATCAGCACGCGGAAGCAGCATGAAAAAGTCGCCAACGCAATCGCGCAAAAGGGTCAAGCGTAGGGATTTCATCCCGTTTCATTCGCCCTTGGGTTTCCCCCAATTAACACGCGGAAGCAGCCTGAAAAAGTCGCCAACTCAATCGCGCGAAAGGGTCAAGGGAGGAACTCCCTTGCAGGGTGCAGGGGCAGCGCCCCTGCTGGAGTCCAGAGGCAAAGCCTCTGGTTACTGCCCCTCTTCCGTCCGCTCCACCGTGCCGACGTAGATGATTTCGCTCTTTGCCTTGTAGGTGTCGGTGTACATCAGCTTGCGCTCGGTTTCCGCGCCGCCCACATACTTCACCAAGTAGCTTTCCACCACACAGCCGTCGGTTGCCTTGCGGTAGGTGTACTCTTGGTCAACATAGGTGGCGTAGGTGTGGTTCGTGTCCTTGCGGTATTCCGGCTCGGTCGGGGCGGGCAGGGTCTGCACCGTCACCGTCTCCAGCTCGTACTTCACGCCCTTGCCGAGGCTCTCGCCGTAAATCGACACCACGCACACCTTGTGCGACTTGTCGTAGCGGCTGTCCTTCATCACCGTCGCGACGATGAAAATCGTGCTGTTCGTGTCGTTGCGGAACTTGAAGTCAATGCGGTTGTCGGATACCGTCGCGTCCTTGCCGTAGTCGGTGTAGCCCACCGCGTCGGAGTGCGGCTCGCGCTTGAGAATCGTCATGTTCGCCTTCGCCGCCGCGAGGTACATCGTCGTGCTCGCCTGACACACGCCGCCGCCGTAGCCCATGCGCTGATCGCCATACGCGTACTCAATCGCTTCATAGAAGCCGTTTGCCTTCGTGCGCTTGCCCACAACCGTATTGAAGGAGAATGTTTCGCCCGCTGCAAGCATCTTGCCGTTGATGCGCTCGAACGCCACCTGAATGTTCAGGTTGCGGTTCTCCGTGCTGGTGGTCGAAATCGGGGTGTACGCCGTCGCGCGCAGCTGAATCTGCGGCTCCAGCATGGCTTTGGTCGTGGTCGGCTGAAGCTCGCGCGTCGTCAGCGCCACCTCGCCGCTGACCAAGGACGACATCATCTGGTACACCTGATTTTTCGCCTCGGTCGTGTCCATATAGCGCCCGACGGTCTCCGGCTGAATCGTCAGCGGATTGCTGAAGTTGGATGGATTAAAGACAATCTGCGCATCCACCGGCTGAATGTACGCCTGCTGCGCAATGCTGAGCAGGATGTTGTCAATCACCACATTGTCGCCGCTGGGCGTGGCGGAATAGCCCTCGTAGGGATTTTCCGCCAGCGCGTCCATCGTGGCTTTGCGCGCGTCAATGCCGCCTTCTGTGTGCCCCGGCTGCCACGCCGCGTCGAGGGCTTCCTGCACATCGACGGTCATGTTCAGGTCGGCGCTCGTGATTTCCCTCACCAGCTGACCGGCGTACATCAGGCGCACCTTCCACGCGTCGCGCTGCTGATTCGCGTGCGCCGTGACCGCCTCTTCCGCCTCCGCACGGGTCATGCCGCCAAGGTGGATGCCGTCCACATACACGTTCGGGACGTACTTGTCGTCATATGCCGTGACCGACGCGACCAGCGCTTCCCGCTCGTTCTGCTCTTGGATGGCATTGCTGATGGCGCCGCCCGCCGCGACCAGCCCGCAAATTACCGCCACCGCGCACGCGCAGAACAGGATGCGCTTGAGCAGCTTTTGCCCCGACGGCTTGCGGCGGATAGGCTCGTTCTTCGGCTCGCGATGCTCCGGATTGAAGCCCCCCAGCCCCGTCGGCGGATGATTGCCGCCGCCATTGCCGCCGTTTCCGCCATTGCCGTTCGCCGGATACTGCGGAAAATTCACCGGATACATCGGCTGCTGCCATCCGCCATAATTCTGCTGCGGATACGGCGGATTCTGCGGGCGCTGCGGATTCATCGGCTGATTGGGCATCATCTGCCCGCCGCGAATCGGCTGATTGCGTCCAGTGTTCATGCTTGTCGGGTTCTGCCCCCACGAGAACTGCTCCAATTGGTGCGCCGCATCGAGCGGCTGCACGCCGTTGTTCCAGCCCTGCTGCGGCTGCATGGGCGTCCCCTGCACGCCGCGGAAGCCGCGCATTTGCCCGCTTTGCGCATATTGGCTCCCCTGCCCCGGCTGATTCATCCCCTGCGGGCGCATCGGCTGGGCCGCGCCCATCGGCTGAGCCGCACTCATCGGCTGAGCCGCACTCATCGGCTGCATGGGCGGATTGGCGCTCTGCTGCGCCGGGGGCGGCTGCGGATTCCGGCGCGGCGGATTTGTCGGCTGCATGGGCGCGTCTTCCGTGCGGATAAGGGGGATGCTGTTGTCCAGCGTCTGCTGCCCGGCATACTGCGCCGCGTTCAGCTGCGTGCGGCGGCGGCGCGGCTGCCTGTTGTCGTTGAATTCGGACATGGTTTCAGCACCCCTTTCTGATGGCAATTCGGTATTTCTTCATCTTATATCACATGATTTCAGCATCTTCCACTGCTTGCAGCAATTTCTCCACATCATCTGCCGCCCTCGCCCACATCGGCGCGGTGCAGCCGACCATGCCGTGGCGGTCGCCATCGCCATGGAAGTCACTGCCGCCGGTGACCAGAAAGCCCATGCGCCGCGCGGTCAAATCCAGCAGGGGCGTGGCACGTCCGGCGGACGGGTGGTAAACCTCAACGCCCCGCAAGCCCTGCTCCTGCCAAACGCCGAGCAGATGGCGCAGCAGCGCGCCGGTCTTCTCCAGCTCCATCGGGTGCGCCAGAACGGGCACGAATCCGCTTTCCTGCATCAGCGGCAGCGCCTCCGCCATGCTCAGGCGCTCCCCCGCCACATAGGCAGGTGCGCCATCCGCCAGAAAGCGGTCAAACGCCTCGCGCGTATCCACCACATAGCCGCGGCTGACCATCGCGCGGGCGATATGCGGCCGACCGACGCTGCCCTTGGCTTCGCGGGCGATTTCGTCGTAATCCAGCGGATAGCCCAGCGCGTTCAGCTTCTCCACCATCTGCCGTGCGCGTCCGAGCCGCATTTGGGACAGCGCCCGAACCTTGCGGTGCAGGGGCGTATCCGTCCCGCGCCCGTAGCCGAGCAGGTGCAGGCCGGGCATATCGCGCAGGGACAATTCGACACCTTGCAGAATCGGCATCGGTGTGGGTTTTCCCAGCAGCTGCGCCGCGCCGTCAAACGTGTCATGGTCGGTCACGGCCAGGAGCGTCACGCGGTGCTTGTCCGCCAGCGCCACCAGCTCCGCGGGCGTAAGCAGCCCGTCGGAGGAAGTGGTGTGGGTGTGCAAATCAGGCTTCATGGGGGGCATCCGGGTGATTTTCAGGCGCATCCGCCGTCTTATCAGGCGTTTCCGCGCTCTTTTCGGGCGTTTCGGCGGACTTTTCGGAACTTTCTTCCTTCTTTTCGTCCGCCATGTCCTGCATCATCACATCGCCCGTGGTACGGGTGTCGGCATCCTGAATATCCGGCAGCGCGCCCGTTTCCATCAGGGTGACGAACTCGCGGCGGCTGATGGTGTCGTACTTGAGCAGCGCGTCCACCAGCTTCTCCATGCGGTCGCGGTTGGCGCTCAGGGCATCCACCGCCTTCTGGTAGCATTCCTCCAGCAGGCGCTTGACTTCCGCGTCGATGCGCGCCGCCATTTCTTCGCTGTATCCGCGGCTCTGCCCAAACTCCATGCCGACGAACACTTCCTGATCGCCGTCAAGATAGACCGGCCCCAGCTTTTCGCTCATGCCGAACTGCGTCACCATGCGGCGGCAGACCTCCGTCGCCTTTTTCAGGTCGCTCGTTGCGCCGGTGGTGAACTCGCCCAGATAAAGCTGCTCCGCGGCATGACCGCCCAGCCCCATCGCAACGAAGTCCATCAGCTGGCTGTAAGTCTGCAAATCGTCCTCTTCCGTCGGCAGGGACAGCGTGTAGCCGCCCGCCTGCCCGCGCGGGACGATGGTAATCAGGTGCACCTCGTCGCAGTTGGGCAGGACGTGCCCGACGATGGCGTGGCCCGCCTCGTGGATGGCGACCATGCGCTTGTCGCGCTCCGTCACCTTGTGGCTGCGCTTCTCCGGGCCCATCTGCACGCGGGAGATTGCCTCCACCAGCGTCTGCTGATTGATGGCCTTCAAGCGCCCGCGCGCCGCCAGAATCGCGGCTTCGTTCATGATGTTTTCCAGCTCCGCGCCGGTGGAGAAAGGCACGCGCTTGGCGATATTCTCCAAATCCACATCATCCGCAAGGGGCTTGCCCTTGGCGTGCACCTTCAGGATGGCAACACGCCCCGCCATATCGGGGTAATTGACGAGAATCGTGCGGTCAAAGCGGCCGGGACGCAGCAGCGCGGGGTCAAGAATGTCGCGGCGGTTCGTCGCCGCCATGACAATAACGCCCTCGTTGATTGCGAAGCCGTCCATCTCGACCAGCAGCTGGTTCAGCGTCTGCTCGCGTTCGTCGTGTCCGCCGCCCAGACCCGCGCCGCGATGGCGACCCACCGCGTCAATCTCATCAATAAAGATGATGGACGGGGCAGCGCGCTTGGCTTGGTCGAACAGGTCACGGACGCGGCTCGCGCCCACGCCCACGAACATCTCCACAAAGTCAGAGCCGGAAATGGAGAAGAACGGCACGCCCGCCTCGCCCGCAACCGCCTTTGCCAGCAGGGTTTTGCCCGTGCCGGGCGGGCCGATGAGCAGCACGCCCTTGGGGATGCGTGCGCCCATGTCAATGTACGCCTTGGGGTTGCGCAGGAAGTCCACCATTTCCTTGAGTTCTTCCTTCTCTTCCTCCGCGCCCGCGACGTCGGCGAACGTCACCTTGTTCTTGTTCGGGTCATGGATGCGCGCCCGGCTTCTGCCGAAGTTCATTACCTTGCCGTTGCCGCCGGTCTGCGCGCGCATAATCAGCCAGAACATCACGCCGCAGAGCACCAGCGAAATCGCCAGCGGAATCAAATCGTACCACCACGGGGTGGTCAGCGGCTGACGATAGATGATGGTGAACGCCAAATCCTTGACGGACACCTCGTCCAGCGGCTTATTAAGCTTCGCCGCCTGCATCTGCCGCGCGGTGACGATGAAATCAGCGCCGATGGTGGTTTCAAAATCGTAGTTCTTGTCAGGGAAATCCGCGTCGGCGACCGTTGTTGTTGTCGTCACGCCCACCAGCGACGTGCCGCGGATGGCGACGGAGCGAACCTGCCCCTCCTCAATCATCGTCAGCAGCTGGGGATAGGTGATGCGGCGGTAAAAGCAACTGATACAAATTGGATGGATGAGATTTTCCGTACAGCAGTTTCTACAAATCATCAGTTGACTATTTCTAATGGTTCGGATAAAGCTAAAAGTTTGTTTTCATTAGGGTATACTAACAACCAAGGTACACAAATTCATTCTTTTTTCAAACAATATTCTGTACGTGCTAACACGGAATATAGTTTGATTAAAGATCGTTTGAAAGTAGGAGAAAATTTAGCTATTTCTTATTTGCAGTATAAAAGTCAATGGGAAACCTTTTTGGCTATGATTATGCCACCTATGGTTCCTGTTTATGATGTAAATGGTAACTGGGCAGGACCTGCAGGACTTGATGATTTTGATAATCCGGTACGTAAAATGACTATGGGTAAAGATAATATCAATAATTATGTGAAAATTATTGGTAATGTTTTTGCAGACCTGAATATTTGGAATGGTATATCTGCTAGAACTCAGTTTGGTATAAATTATGGTAACTCTTATAGTAGAACAGTAGATGGGGCTTATGTAGAGACTGGTTTTAGAGGCAATGATAAAAATTATGTAAGAAATAACCAGTCCCATCCGTTAAATTATGTATGGACTAATACTTTGTCCTATAATAAAAGTTTTGGAAAACACCATATTGATGCTGTATTTGGTAGTGAGTTTACCCGTTATGTACAAGAAGGTTTTTATGCAAGTAGAGAAGGACTTTATTTGGAAGATCGTGATTTTGCCGGTCTTAGTGTTGCTACCGGTGATGAAATTGATGTAAGTAGTTCTGCTGATGAATATACTTATTTCTCTCTTTTTGCTAAGGCCAATTATTCATATGCTGGTAAATATTTGTTGTCTGCAACTGTACGTCGTGATGGTTCTTCTTTGTTTGGTGTCAATAATCGTTATGGTGTATTTCCTGCATTTTCTGCTGGTTGGAGAATTAAGGATGAAGCTTTTATGGAAGATGCGGACTGGTTGTCTGATCTGAAAATTCGTTTCAGTTGGGGTACGAATGGTAGTGTACAAGGATTACCTCGTGGTTACACAACTACTCCATTTACTACTAATTATTTTGATACTGCATATCCTATTAAGGGACAAGCAACCGGCGCTTTGCAGTCTGGCTATAGAAGAACTTGGATTGGTAACCCTGATTTGAAATGGGAAACAACCAAACAAACAGACTTCGGCGTTGACTTTGGATTTTTCAATCAACGTTTGACTGGTTCTTTTGACTATTACTATAAGAAAACAAATGATATCTTGGTCCAGACTCCATATATCGCAGCAATGGGTGAAGGTGGTGAACCTTGGGTTAATGGTGCTAGTATGAATAACCAAGGTGTAGAATTTACAGTATCTTTCAAGAGTGACCCCTCCAGTGAATTCCAGTGGGCTGTTAGTGCCAATATTGGTACATACAAAACTGAATTGACTGACCTTCCTTCCAATGTAATCAATAAGTATGCTGGTGATGGTGTACACGATTTGATTTTAGGACGTTCTCCAAATTCTGCTTATGGTTTGGTAGCTGATGGTATTTTCAAAACTCAAGAGGAAGTTGATGCTCATGCAGACCAGCCAGGTAAAGCAGTTGGACGTATTCGCTACAAGGACTTAGATGGTGATGGTGTAATCAATGAAACATATGATAGAACTTGGATAGGTTGCTATGACCCGGATTTCTTTGGAGGTCTTAATTTTGATTTGGAAATACGCACAAACACGATGACAATCAAGTCCGTTATCAAATCCGACAAAGAATGCACTGCATCGGCAA
>ENA-UPWU01000334-UPWU01000334.1-human-gut-metagenome-genome-assembly--contig:-NODE-334-length-20929-cov-12.328506_pt1 | contig 20929 bp, 14 predicted proteins | sample MGYA00250058_ERZ773392 | MGnify/ENA primary metagenome ERZ773392 (study PRJEB29103, sample SAMN06112084) | human gut metagenome | biome: human gut; feature: ankylosing spondylitis patient; material... | reverse complement strand
AGGATATCCTGCATGGTGTTGTCAAGAGCATGGCCCATATGCAGCTGTCCTGTGATGTTTGGTGGTGGCATCACGATTGTGAATGGTTTTTTGCTGCGGTCTACCTCTGCATGGAAGTAGCCATTGTCTTCCCACTTTTTGTAAAGACGGTCCTCGATGTCCTTTGGATCGTAGGTTTTGTTTAATTCTTTGCTCATGTTTTCCTCCTTGTTGGTTGCTGCTGATTGTATTAAATGACGCAAAAGCTTTGTGGGCTTTGTTGTATCAGGTCGCGCATTATGTATGGAATTATGTTCATGATTACGCTGCCAAGACACTGTAAAAATTATGATGAATGATTGCTTAGACCATGACGCAACCGGCTTTTAGCGCCGTCCATGGCGCTAACGCCTCGCCCGCACGTCCATGTGCGTGCGTTGCTGGGCTGTGTACATAATTTTAACAGTCTCTAGGCAGCTCCATAAATCACATAATTCCATACATAATGCGCGGCCTGATAATTCAGGCTGTGAGCTTTTGCTGTTTTTCTTTTCATTTAGCGACGGGCGACCGATTGGATTGCATGCGCAATCTTCCGGTCTTACAGTTTTAGTACATGCCATGACGGAAATAGCATAGTAGCAAATAAATTTGCGTTATATGTGCACATCTCAGTCTACAAAAAAAGCCCTCCCGATCACTGACCGGAAGGGCGAATTAGCGCTGTACCACCTTCGTTTACATCGGAGCATATATATACATATAAACTCGAATGCCTCATGTCCTGTAACGTGGACGAATCGGAAGAACTTATGTCAAATCTTGTTATATATAGATTTAACTTTCTGGGTTCTTCGGCTCAAAAGCTACCTTCCATGATTTCTGTCTTAAGCATCTTTCAGCCTGCCCAAAATGTATCACCATCTTACGGACCGGATGCTCTCTCTGAAAGCTTTCGTCATGTACTCCTCTTTCTTATGCCTTTAAATATTTGCCTGTTTCTTTCTACAATATTAAAGTGCATTGGGTGATTTGTCAATATGATTTTTGCACAACATTCTTAGTTGCGACTATATCCACACCGGTTGCCGCAACATCGCTTAGCAGTACATCACCTATATGCACCGGTGCCTCTACCGTGATTTGGTTTATACACTCCATCACATCCATTATCTTTTCCTTCGGAATATCCTGTGCCGTCTTTACTGATACCATCGGTATTGTGCCATTTTTCACACAGACTGTACTTGTCACGATTCGTGTCGGATGCGTCACTTCCTTTGCTCCGTAGTCTGCTCCGCGCTTGCAGGTATTTCCGGTTACGGTGACATTTTCTCCATCTATTGTCACTTTAAGGGCACAGCCCAGAGGGCAGCCTATACATGTCAAATTTCTTTCTTCCATGATACTATGCCTCCTCAATCTTTATCGTAATTGTGCGGGGATTTTCCGTTTCGATGAGCTCCTTCTTCTTAAGCACTACCTGCTCCATCTCACCCGGCGCCATAACAGGACGCTTGCGGTGCTGTAATTGTTTATCATCCAGATATACCGCAATATAACAATTCTTATACACAGCTCCCACTCGAAATCTTACCGTCACAGTATCATCCATTTGTGCAGTATTTATAGTGCTTGGGACAGTATATCGTACTCCGCCTGTAGCGGTTATCGATATTCCTTTGCCATCGCAACTCTTATCACCACCGTTTTTCACATACTCTGCGGCATGGCGGCCTGCTGCTGTCGCTTCCTCTGACACGTAATCCACGAGGTCATGCACATGAAGCACATTTCCGCAGGCAAATACACCGGACACATTTGTCTCAAGGCTTTCGTTTACGACCGGTCCGCTTGTTACCGGATTGAGCTCTACACCGGCTGTTTTTGAAATCTCATTTTCCGGAATGAGTCCGCATGAGAGTAAAAGCGTGTCGCACTCGTAAAACTCCTCTGTTCCCTCAATAGGCTTGTTATGCTCGTCCACCTGTGCGAGAGTGATGCCCTCCACACGCTCCCTGCCCTTTATATCAACCACTGTGTGGCTGAGCTTAAGCGGGATTTTAAAATCATCAAGGCACTGCACGATATTACGCTTCAAGCCCCCTGAATACGGCATGAGCTCTGCAACCACCTGCACCTTGGCCCCCTCTAAGGTCATTCTCCTCGCCATGATAAGACCGATGTCTCCTGAGCCGAGTATTACTACCTTTCGTCCCGGCATGTAGCCCTCTATATTCACCAGTCTCTGAGCTGTGCCCGCCGAGAAAATTCCTGCCGGTCTGTAGCCGGGTATGTTAAGAGCACCTCTTGCTCTCTCCCTGCAGCCCATCGCAAGTATTACGGTCTTTGCAGCGATATGGAAAAGTCCGTCTGTGCGGTTCATAGCTGTAACTATTTTATCGTTTGCCTCATCTTTTATCTTTACATCATGCCTGTCATCTGCCCCGTTTTCGAACTCGTCACCGGTTGAGATATCCATGACCATCGTATTGAGCCTGTACTCTATGCCAAGCTCTTTGACCTCTTTGATAAATCGGCCGGCATATTCAGGACCTGTGAGTTCCTCCTTAAAGGTATGCAGACCAAAGCCGTTGTGTATACATTGATTTAAGATACCGCCAAGCTCACAGTCTCTTTCCAGTATAAGTATTTTATCTATTTTATTTTTCTTAGCGGAAGCTGCTGCCGCAAGACCTGCCGGACCGCCTCCTACTATCACAATATCGTAAAATTCCATATGATCCCCCTATCCGCGATTCTTGCTCATTCCAACAACTATCTTTGATTTTCCACCGCTTTTAGTGATGTCAAGCTGCGAAATACTTCTTTCTCCGGCGATAATCTCCATAACTCTCGGAGAACAAAAGCCTGCCTGACACCTGCCCATTCCGGCTCTGGTACGTCTCTTCACACCATCGAGTGACTTTGCGCCCAGTGGTCTGTTTACCGCATCCATTATCTCGCCCTCCGTAATCATCTCACAGCGGCATATTATATTTCCATACTCAGGCTTTTCTTTTATCAGCTCTTTATACTCATTCTCTGAAAGCTTCTTTGGATTTAAAATACCTTTTCTTGTCTCGATGAAGTCCGCATTTTTAGAAGGCTTAAATAGCCCCTCAACTATTGCTGCCACCCTCTCGCCGATAGCCGGTGCACTTGATAAGCCCGGTGACTCTATACCTGCGCAGTCAATAAAATACGGTGCGTCTGAAAGCTCCTCGATGATAAACTCATGTCCGTCCTCATGGGCACGGTTTCCTGCAAACGAGGTGATGACCTGACGCATAGGAAGTGACGGCACCGAACGTGTGCCGGATTTCACAACATGCTCTAAGCCTGCTCTCGTTGTATTTGTACCATCCTTGTCCTCATGGTCTTCTGCTGTAGGTCCGATTAATATATTTCCGTGTACTGTCGGGGTAACAAGCACGCCTTTACCGTATTTTCCCGGAAGCTGGAAAATGGTCTTGTCAACGATACCTCCCGCAGCCCTGTCTAAAAGCACGTACTCTCCACGCCTTGGTGTGATATGTATTTTGTTTTCACTCACCATGTTATGGAACACATCAGCATATACACCGGCTGCATTTACAACGCAGCGTGCATGAATTTCGCCATTTTGAGTAATGAGAATATAGCCTGTCTGCTCCTTTTGTATCGCCTTCACCTCGGTGTTAAATAAAAACTCCACACCGTTTGCTGCCGCATTCTCAGCAAATGCGATATTCATGCCAAACGGACACACAATGCCTCCTGTCGGGCAGTAAATAGCAGCCACCACTTCATCAGACAGATTCGGCTCCATCTCATGCGCTTCGCCTGCATCAAGAATTTCAAGTCCCGGCACGCCGTTTGCAATCCCCTGATTGTAAAGCTCCTTAAGCCTTGGCATATCGTCCTCGCTAAAGCACAATATCAGTGAGCCGTTTCTTCGAAACTCAAAATCAAGCTTCTTCGAAAGCTCATCCATCATCTCATTTCCACGAAGATTCATCTGTGCCATAAGTGTACCGGTCTTACAATCAATTCCTGAATGGATAATAGCACTGTTTGCCTTTGAAGTGCCACAGCACACGTCCTCCTCCTTTTCCACCACACAGATGGACAGGTTATATTTCGAAAGCTCTCTGGCACAGGCACTTCCCGATACTCCCGCTCCTATAATTACTACATCATACATGTTATTTTCTCCCACCAATTCCCATATATTGTTTACCTGCTGTATCACTAAGCTCATTTAAAACAATGCAAGCATCAGCTATTATTCATCCTTCGCCCAGTTAAATGCGCAGGCGACAGCCTTTTTCCACATTTTAAGCTTCTTTTCTCTCAAATCAGCCGCTATCTCCGGCTCAAACACACGGTCAATAGACCAGTTTCTCTTTATATCATCCATGCTTTCCCAGTAGCCCACCGCAAGCCCTGCTAGGTACGCTGCACCCATGGCTGTTGTCTCCACGCACACAGGCCTGTTGACCGGTGCATTGCTGATATCAGCCTGCATCTGCATGAGCAGATTATTGGCACTGGCGCCGCCGTCCACCTTAAGTGATGTGAGATTGATGCCCGAATCAGCCTTCATTGCCTCAAGCACATCATTTACCTGAAACGCCATTGATTCTAGAGTTGCCCTTATGACATGATACTTGTTTACACCTCTCGTAAGCCCCACAATGGTTCCTCTGGCATACTGATCCCAGTACGGTGCTCCAAGCCCTGTAAATGCCGGCACCACGTAGCAGCCGTTTGTGTCTTTTACCTTTCTCGCCATGTATTCTGAATCTGTTGAGGAATCGATAAATTTCATCTCATCGCGCAGCCACTGGATTGAGGCTCCTGCCACAAATATTGAGCCCTCCAGCGCATATACCACCTTGCCGTCTATGCCCCAGGCTATAGTGGTAACAAGTCCGTTCTTTGAGGATACAGGCATCTCACCTGTGTTCATCAGCAGAAAACAGCCTGTACCGTATGTATTTTTGGCTTCCCCTGCCCTAAAGCAGGTCTGGCCAAAAAGCGCAGCCTGCTGGTCTCCTGCCGCTCCCGCGATAGGAATCGGGCCCCTGAAAAACACAGGATTCACCTCACCATATACACAGCTTGACGGCATTGGCTTTGGAAGCATGCTCTTTGGTATATCAAGCTCCTTAAGTATCTCATCATCCCACTTTAAGGTATTGATATTAAACATCATGGTTCTTGAAGCATTGGAATAATCCGTGACATGCACCTGTCCCTGAGTGAGCTTCCATATAAGCCATGTCTCGACTGTTCCAAACAAAAGCTCGCCTCTTTCGGCTCTCTCCCTCGCTCCCGGCACATTGTCAAGGAGCCACTTGAGCTTAGTTGCCGAAAAATAAGCATCTATCACAAGCCCTGTCTTTTTCCTAAAGGTCTCTGTAAGCCCCTTTTCCTTCAGTGAATCCGCATACTCTGCCGTGCGTCTGCACTGCCATACTATCGCGTGATAAACCGGCTCACCTGTATTTTTATCCCATACAATTGTGGTCTCTCTCTGGTTAGTAATGCCTATCGCACATATATCGGCTGCCGTAGCCTGAATATTGGCCATTGCCTCCTTTGCCACCTCAAGCTGTGTGGCCCAGATTTCCTCTGCATCATGCTCCACCCAGCCCGGCTTTGGAAAAAACTGCGTAAATTCCTTCTGTGCCACGCTGCACATCTCGCCCTTCTCATTGAAAAGTATACATCTGTTGCTGGTAGTGCCCGCATCTAATGCCATAATATACTTTGCCATGTAAAAATCCTCCAACTCTCTATATTTCCAGCTTTTTTCCTTCTATCCTGCTACAGTTCTTCCTCTACCATGCTCTTCTCTCTGTTGAAAGCATCATAGATACATGGAATTACTATAAGCGTAAGGATGGTTCCGTATACGAGACCTCCTATTATTGCGATTGCCATCGGCCTTATCATATCTGAGCCATCTCCGATACCGATCGCCGATGTAAACATTGCAAGTATGGTGGTCATCGCTGTCATCAGTATTGGACGAAGCCTTGTACGGCCTGCGTCTATGATTGCCTCATGCTTGCTCATGCCCTCTCTCCTGGCCTGATTGATGTAATCAATGAGTACGATTCCATTATTTACAATGAGACCTGCCAGCATGATAAAGCCAAGCATTGATATGATTCCGAGCTCATTTCCCGTGATGAAAAGAGCTATAAAGCCTCCTGTAAACGCAAGAGGTATACAGAACATGATAATAAATGGTGAAAGCAATGACTGGAACTGCGCCACCATGATAAGATAGATAAATATCACTGCAAGCACAAGCATAAGTCCAAGCTGACTCATTGACTCATTTATTGTCTCATCCTCACCCTCCATGTCTATTGAATAGCCATCAGGAATGCTAAGTTTATCAATTTTTGATTTAATTTTATTGCTTAGTAATGTTACATTATGGTTTTCATCAACCGCACCTGATACTGTAATATATCTTGTCTGAGCATCTCGATGAATGGTGCTTAATGTCTGTTCCTGCGAAATAGTGCAGATATCACTGAGCGGAATCTCCTTTTCACTGCCATCATTATCCTTATAGGTAAATGTAAGGTTTTTGATGTCGTCCACAGTCACATCAGACTGCTCTGCGGATTGTAAGTATACCTCATAGTCCTTTATGTCGGTCGTAATGGTTGTTGCGCTCTTTTGAGATGATATCTCACCGGATACGAGCTGGTATACCTGAGCCACCGTATAGCCATATTTTGCTGCTTTTTCCTTATCCACAGTTATCTTAAGCTCATTGATTGTATCTCCAAGACCGTCATCTATATCTGTCACGCCCTTTGTATCCTTAAGGATATCTGCCACATCACCTGCAAGCTTCTGCAGCTTGTCTATATCATTACCCTTAATCCTGACAGAGAGACCACTTCCGAAAAACTCTGATGAGTCCATAGCCTGTGAAGATGCTGTTACCTTGCAGTCCAGATTCTTTGTGCGTTTTTCAATTTCATCTATTACCTTATCCGATGAAACATCCGACTTCTCATCAAGCAATATATACATGCTCACGCTGTCGCTTCCTGAGCTCATCAGGTTCATGGTCGAGCTGCCGCCTGCTGTAGCTCCTATTGTGTCTATGCCCTTTATATCAGATATTTTGTCCATAACCTTATCAGACAGCTCTGTAAGCTGCTTGAAGTCAAGCTTTTCGTCATCCTTTGCCTCTATGGTAAGTGAAATCTGATTTGACTCCATGTCCATATCCATAAATGTCATTCCCCTTGACATGCAAAGTGCTCCACTGCCGACTAAAAGCACTACTGCCGCAATAAATACCACCGGCTTAAACCTGAGACATGTGCCGAGGACATTTCCATACCAGTCCTTAAAACGGTCAAACCATGGATGCTTTATATCCTTCGTCTTTTTGAGCATGCCTGAAGCAATTGCCGGTACAAATGTGAGTGCCACAACAAGAGATGCCATAAGAGTAAACGCTACCGTAAGTGCCAGGTCTACAAAGAGCTGTCTCGTGATTCCATCAGTAAAAATGATTGGCGCGTACACACTTACCGTGGTAAGTGTAGAGGCAAAAATGGCTCCTGCCACCTGATTTGCACCCTCAACAGCCGCCTTCTTTACCGAATATCCCTCTCCCCTTAATCTGTAGATATTCTCAATTACTACAATTGAATTATCCACCAGCATTCCTATTCCAAGCACAAGTCCCGACATTGAAATGATATTTAAGGTGATATCCGTAAAATACATAAGCACCACTGCCACAATAACCGATAGCGGTATAGATGCTGCGATAACAAGTGTTGGCTTTATATCCTTTAAGAACAAGAGCAATACGAAAATGGCAAGTATTGCTCCCACTATCATATTTTCCATAACACTCTTTACTACCATGTCGATGTATACGCCCTGATTCATAAGCACTGTGGTATGTAATCCGTCATTTTCCTTTTCAAGCGAATCAAGCTTGTCTAAAAGACGGTCTGTGACGTCTCCTGTAGAGTAGCCGGTCTGCTTCTCCATGGAGAGCATTATTCCGGGATTACCGTTGACTATCGCATATGTCTCATCCGAGTTGTCAGTCATCTCAACATCTGCCACATCACCGACATGAATAGGAGCTATTCCATCAAGCTTCATATCCATAAGCACCAGATTTGTTAAATCATCAATTGATTTTATCTCATCTCCCACCTGTACTATGTACTGCGTGCCATTTGAATCATTTACATAGCCTGCAGGCATATCAAAATTCTGTGCGACGAGCAGCTGCGAGAGTGAGTCAATTGTTAAAACTGCATTTAAGTTTGACTTGTCAAGTGCATCATCCCTGCTCTTTTCAAGCTCCTTTTTTGAGCTGTCAAGAGATGCCGCTGCTGTTGCAAGCTGTGCTGACTGCTGTCCTATGCTTATAGAGCTGATGGCTGCCTGACTGTTTAGATTATCATAGGCATCTAAAAGTGCTGTCTCTCCTTGTGCTATCTGGTCAAGCCCGCTTTGGCACTGCTCTATACCTGTATTCACCTGAATGAGAGTCTGTGCTATCGCTGACGCTGCCGCAGGCAGATCATCTGCTGTGTTTACGGTGATTCCAAGCGCCGAGAGTCCTGAAAACTGTGTTGCAATCTGCTTATCAACCTGCTCAAGCTGCGCTTTGAGTGCTGTGCCCGCTTCACCCGGGGCTTTTGCACCCTCTTTGAGTGACGGAATTGTCTTTGTATATGTATCACTATTCATGAATTCAGAAAGAGCTGACTGAATTGTTTCAAGCTGGCTCTTCTGCTCATTTAAGCTTGAAAGTGTGCTCTCTAGCTGAGTCTTCTGCTCTGCAAGCTTTGCCTTTTGCTCCTTTAGCGTATCCACTCCCACGCTCATCTGATCCGATGCAGATGTGATTGCGTTTTGTCCGCTCTCTATCTTTGCGCTTGCATCATCCATCTGACTTTTTGCATCGTCAAATTTCTTTGAAACGGCATTTTTTATTTTCTCATTGAGCGCATCTATCTTGGTCTGATTCATCGTGACCTGTATCTGCTCGGTAAGCTCACCTGTTGCTGTCACTGATGCAACACCCTCTGTACTCTCAATTGCAGGCTTAAGTGTGTTTTCCACAAAGTCGGTGATTTCCGACTTGCTTTTCCCATCCATATCCACAGCAGTCATCATGATTGGAAGCATGTCCGGATTTATCTTCATAATGGTCGGAGTACCCACTCCATCCTTCCAGCCAGCCTTGACCTGATCTATTTTCTGCTGCATCTCTATCACTACAGAATCCATGTTGGCATTCTGCTCATACTCGCATGTCACCAGAGAATAGCTGTTATATGACATTGAGCTTACGTTTTTGATATTGGACGTAGTTGCCATAGCTGCTTCAAGCGGCGCGGTGACATCGCTCTCCACCTCCTGTGGACTTGCTCCCATATCTGTTGTCACGATAAGTGCATACTGAAAGCTCATATCCGGCAGCAGATCCGTCGTCATCCTGCCAAGTGATACAACACCGAGTACAATTACCAGCAATACACCTACAAGTACAGTAAAAGGCTTCTTTACACTATATCTGGATATCATCTGACCCCTCCTTTTTCTTTTCTTTGATAATGTCCTGCATTAGTTTGATAGACAATGATTACTGCGATTTTCACAATAAATTTAATTCACTGTTATACTTTTATTATACAATGTGGCGGATTGCAACTCAATTGGTTTATACTTTTTTAAGAGATTTTGACAATAAAAAGACACCCGATTATACGATTAATATAATCCGATGTCCTTAAATGTCCTTTAATGTCTTTTATTTATTTTAGCTTCAAATGCCCTCTTCCTCAATCTCATCCTCATCATCATTGATACCTGCAACAGCACTTGTAACGGCTCCGATTACAGCGACAAGCGCAAAGATGATAACTAAAAAAATAACTATAAAGAATGCTACTAAAAAACCTGTATCTGTCATATAATTTACCCCCATAGCTGTCTCACAGCTTCTTTAAAATATAGTTTTAGTTTAACACACTTGTCTGTAAATAACAATATCGTAAAGGGCTAAATTATTGACTAAAATATTGATTTACGAAATTGCTCAGTCCTTGATCTGCATACCGTTTGCATCCATATGATAGCCTTCTGTCATGATCAGCTTTGATACCGGAACTATCTCATAGCCCATTTCCTGCAGCTTCGTGAGCATCTCATCGAGTGCCTGCGAGGTGTATTTGGCGCCAAGATGGCAGAGTATTATCGAGCCACAATCCAGGCTTTTATGATTGCACACTGTATCTATGATGTTTTGCACGCCATAGTTTTTCCAGTCGAGCGAATCCACATCCCACTGGATTGGATAATAATCACAGCCATACACTGTGTCAATCAGCTCATTGTTGTACGAGCCGTATGGCGGTCTGAATACCTTCATATCCTTTCCGGTCAGCTCCTTGACCTTTTTGTGCACATCCATTATCTCCGTCTTCATCTCGCCTGCCGTGATTGTTGCCATATCATAGTGGTGCTCACTGTGATTTCCGGGCTCATGCCCTTTTTCAACCAGCGTCTTTACGCATTCAGGGTTATCACTCACAAACCCTCCTGTCATAAAAAATGTAGCCTTTACGTTGTGCTTGTCAAGTGTCTCCATCATACTGTCAAAATCCTCTGCTCCCCAGGCACAGTCAAATGAAAGTGCTATCTTTTTTTCTGTTGTCTGAACCGAATATACAGGCAGCTTTCTGTCTCCGAACTGACTCACAGCACTGCTAAGTGTCTCCATCACCTCTATATTTTTCAGCTGCGATATGTCATACTCTCTGCCATATAAAGCGCCTGTAATAAGAAGTGCCGACAGCAGCACTCCAAAAAGGAATCTGTGTCGGCGTTTCTTTCGTTTTGTCCCATTATGTAGTTTTGTATTTTGCATGTATGCTCTGTATTCACTCATGCTATATACTATTCTTTATTATCACAAATTATGAATAATGAAATAACTCTATTTCAGTTCTTCTGCCCTTCCGATAAACTCAAGCACTACCTCAATCGACTGATGCGCAGCCTTCTCCGCAAAGGTCTGGTAGTCTGTCTCGCCGCCATCGCCGTCTGATATTGAGCGAAGAATGGCAAATGGCACCTTATTCACATAGCACACATGACCGATGCTGCCTCCCTCCATCTCTGCTGCGATTGCATCAAAGGTATTCGAAATATAATCCTTCTGCTCCTTTGTGGCAATAAACTGATCTCCTGTTGCGATATTGCCCTTTTTGTAGTGGATATTCCTGTCTGCTAAGCATGAGCACATGAGCTCCACCATTTTTGTATCAGCCGGAAGCAGAATCATATTGATGCCTGAGAGAAGTCCCTTCGGATCTCCGATTGGCGATGTATCCATATCGTGCTGCAGCACGTTTGTGGCTACTGCCACGTCAAGCACATTTAAGTCCTTTGTCAAAGTACCGGCCACTCCGATATTGACAATCATATCGACATCATATTTCAAAATCATGGCCTCTGCACATATCGCTGCAAACACCTTTCCTATTCCACACTTCGCTGCAACCACATACTGATCGCCGATTTTACCCTCGACAAACTCCACACCGCTGTAAACTTCAGTCTGTGTGTCTGTCATCTGGGCCTTTAAGTCATCGACCTCCATCTGCATTGCACCAATTACACCTATTGTCATTTTATTTCTCCATTCTGTTTACTGTGGGTAAGTAAACTCCATATTTGTCTGGCTCTCAAGTACCTTAAGATATGCACGGCACTCCTTCTTTGCCTCGTCAAGTGACAGATTCTCGTAATGTCCGCACTCTATGGCTGATGCACCAAATACCGGTCCATCATACTCAAGTATCTGCTTTAAGACCTCTTTGGTGATTTCAAAAACCTTTCCCGGCTCGACATCCCTCACAACGAGGTAGAAGCCTGTCTGACAGCCCATCGGTCCAAAATATACCACATCATCTGCAATCTCAGAGTTTCTCACACATGTTGCAAACATATGCTCCACTGAGTGCATAGCTGAATTGGACATATAATCGCCTGCATTTGGTTTTCTTGTACGAAGGTCGTATGTAACGATTTCTCCGTCTTTTCTTGAAATATAAAATCCAGGTTTAAGAATATTATGATTAATTGTAAAGCTTTTAATTCTTTCCATAAAAATGTTTCTCCTTACTTAGTTGCTGTCTCAAACTGCTTCAGATAATCCTCAAACACATTGAGTGCATCATCCACAGGCTTTGGTGTGCTCATATCAACACCGGCACTCTTTAGCAGCTCGATTGGATTCTTCGAGCATCCACCGCACAGGAAATTTCCTATATACTTATCCACAGCAGGCTTTCCCTCCTCAAGTATCTTTTTTGAAAAAGCAACTGCTGCCGAATAGCCTGTCGAGTACTGATATACATAGTATGGTGTGTAAAAATGCGGTATGCGCATCCACTCATATGATATCTCATCATCCACGCGCATATCCGGTCCGTAGTACTGCACATTCAGCTCATGCCATAGCTCATTTAACACATCCTTTGTAACCGGCTCGCCTTTTTGCATTTTCCGGTGTGCTATATGCTCAAACTCTGCAAACTGTGCCTGCCTGAAAAGTGTCGTCCTGAAGCCGTCCAGAAAATGTGTCATGAGATATTTTCTCTCATTCTCATCCTCACAATGCTCAAGCATATAGTGCATAAGAAGCGACTCATTGCAGGTGGATGCAACCTCTGCCACAAAAATCAGGTATCCTGCGTAGGTGATGCTCTGATGCTCATTTGAATAGTATGTATGCATCGCATGTCCCATCTCATGAGCCAGCGTAAACACACTGTCCAGATTGTCGGCATAGTTCAAAAGCACATACGGATGAGTGCCGTAAGCGCCCCATGAATACGCACCGCTTCTCTTGTTCTCATTCTCATATACATCTATCCAGCCACTCTCCATGCCAGCCTTAAGTGTGCTGACATACTCATCGCCCATAGGCTCAAGCGCCTTTGCCACAAGCTTTTTCGCCTCATCATAGGTGTATGTGGTCTGTACATTGTCCACAATCGGTGCAAACAAATCATACATATGCAGATGCTCCACACCTAAAAGCTTCTTCCTAAGCGCCATGTACCTGTGCAGAGCCGGTAGATGTGCGTGAACCGTCTCAATCAGATTGTCATAGACACTCTCAGGAATATCGCCATCGGATAAATACATGGCCCTTGCGCTGTCATATTTTCTTACCCTTGCATAAAAAGTGTCATTTTTCAGCTTGCTGATGTACATCATGGAAACAGTATTGCTCCACTTCTTGTACGAATCATAGACTCCGCGGAACACCTGCTTGCGCAGGCTTCTGTCCTTACTGCTTAAAAAATCTATGAAATTGCCGTGCGTGATACGGATTTTATTTCCCTCAACATCAGTAATATACGGGAATTTGATATCCGCGTTGTTGAACATGCTGAATATATTCTCCGGTGCTGCAGCCATCTCACCGCACTGCGCCAGGATATTCTCCTCTGCAGCCGATAAAGTATGCTCTTTCTGACGCATTATCTCATCAATCGCACGCTTATAGTGCATAAGCTCATTGCTCTCACTGTAAAAGCTCTCAAGCCTTTTATCATCTATCTGCAAAATCTCCGGACTCGCAAATGCCAGCGCACCTGATGCCTGAACAGTCAGTGTCTCAGCCTTTGACACATATGCCTGATATTTCGACACAGCAGTGTCCTGATGTGAGCGCTCATTCGCATAGACCACTATACGCTCCAAATAATAAGACAGCTCATCCTGCTTCTTAAAAAAATCAAGCAGACTCGCTGCACTGTCGGACAGATGTCCCTTTAATCCGGATATCTTTTCTGCAAGCTGTGACGCTTTTTCGCACTCAGCCTCCCACAGCTCATCTGTCTCATACATATCCTCAAGCTTCCATTTGTACTCGTCTGAGATTTCATCTCTCTTTTGAAGCCTTTTCTCACTCATTTTGTGTTACCTTCTATCTTACTTTTCTTCTTCTCAGTGGTTCTGAATAGCTACCTTGTTTCTTATAAAACTTCCCACACATCTGCTCTGCAAAATGCATATAGACGTGTGGGATATATGTGAATTATAACAATTAAGCTCTACTTTGTAATTAAAGTGCCCATACCACCTGAAACTGTCTTGCCCTCTTTGTTGAGCTTTGTGATAAGCACTGAACGGATGGCAGAGTCACCGATAAAGTCGATAGCCGCCTCAATCTTTGGAGCCATGGTACCCTCATCAAACTCGCCTGCTGCAAGGTACTTCTTTGCCTCATCGACAGTCATGGTATCAAGTGGCTTCTCATCCTCCTTGCCATAGTTCAGGCAGACCTTGTCAACGCTTGTAAGTATAACAAGTCTGTCAGCATCAAGAGTATCTGCAAGCTTTCCTGCTGCAAGATCCTTCTCGATAACAGCACTGGCGCCCTGAAGCTTATTGTCCTGTGCTAAAACAGGGATTCCACCGCCACCGCATGCGATAACAACCTGATCCGCATCAACAAGAGCCTTAATAGCATCCTTTTCCACTATATCAACAGGCTTTGGAGCTGCCACAACTCTTCTGTAGCCTCCCTCGACCTGTGTCACATGGTTGCCCTTCTTCTCCTCTTCCTCAGCCTCAGCCTCTGTCATAACACGGCCGATGATCTTCGTCGGATGGTAAAAAGCCTCATCATATGGGTCAACAACCACCTGTGTAAGTATTGTAGAAACCGTCTTGTAAATACCCCTGCCAAGAAGCTCTGTACGGATAGCATTCTGTAAATCATATCCTATATAACCCTGGCTCATTGCAGAACAGACTGCTGTAGGTGTAGCTGTATACTCAGGATAAATCCTGCAAAACTCAGACATCGCAGTGTGAATCATGCCCACCTGTGGTCCGTTGCTGTGAGTGATGACAACCTCATAATCGTCCCTGATAAAATCTGCAACTGCCTTTGCTGTATGCTTTGTAGCCTCGTGCTGCTCCGGAAGAGTTGTTCCAAGAGCATCATGTCCGAGTGCGATAACTATTTTTTTCTTCTTCATGCCGACCTCCTATGCAAAATGAAAACTAATTTGCCTCTATTATCTAATATTTTGTGGAATTTGTCTAGTACTTTGAACTGATTTGAACAACATTTCCTCCACAACATATCGAACGTAAGCCGCGCATAGCAGCGGCGCACACGTAAGCACAATTTCTCCACAGTGTAAGGGACGTAAGCCCCGGGTACCGGTGGTGCACACATACTCTTGCAGGAGCGAATAGCGAAGTGGCTTAGATACTGTAAAAATTATGCCCATGAATCGAGTAGGAGGCGGTGACTAACCGCCGTCCTCTCACAGCACCGTACGTACCGTTCGGTATACGGCGCTTTCAATAGTTGACGTGCACAGACTGATAGGCTGTGGCTAAATCGTAAAAGCCACTGTTTATCAGTCTTTCTTTATTCAGCGCCCAAATCACAGCTTTGTTATTGCTGATATACCAATACTTTCTGCGACTGTTTGCTATTGTTGCCGCATAGTGTTCTGGGATTCCCAGCTTGACTAGATTTTTTATATTTCGTTCTAGGTTTCTTCCACTGTTTCCATATGCACATGCGTATTCTGTGATAGAGCCATCCGTTGATATCATCTATGTTGTTCTTCATGCTTGCAATTCCGTAGTAGTTAAGCCATCCTCTTGCATATACTTTGATTTTCTCAAGGCTTGGCTTGATTGACTGACATCGCTTACGGGAAGATAACTCCTTCAGTCTGGACTTAAACTTCTTCCATGACTTCGGATGAACTCGGACATATATGCCTTTTCCGTTCCTTCCCAATGCAAAGCCAAGGAATTTAAAATTTCGGATTGCAAACACGCTGACTGTACGGCTCTTTTCTCGGTTGACTGTAAGTTTCAGCCTCTCCTCAAGATATTTTGTACTGCTTTCCAAGAGTCTCTCTGATGCTCGCTTGCTCTTTGCAAGAAGCACGATGTCATCTGCATATCTTATGCATGGAACACCTCTTTTCAGGTATTCCTGGTCGAACTCATTGAGGTAGATGTTTGCCAGCAATGGTGATAGATTTCCACCTTGTGGTGAGCCTTCCTCTGTGTCAATGACCACTCCGTTTTCCATTACACCGCTTTTCAGATAGCGCTTTATCAACTGTACTACACGTTCATCTTTTACATTCTTTCGTAGAAGATTGATGAGAATTTCGTGATTAAGAGTATCGAAGTACTTTGACAAGTCAAGGACTACAGCGAATGTATAGCCTTGTTCTGCATACTCCTTAACCTTAAGTATTGCATCTTTTGCACTTCTGTTCGGACGATAGCCATAGCTACCATCTGCAAACAGCGGTTCATAGATTGGCACTAACTGTTGGGTTATTGCCTGTTGAAGTGTACGGTCTATCACTGTTGGTATGCCAAGCTTTCGCACACCACCATCTGGTTTGGGAATTTCAACCCGTCTTACTGGAGACGGAGTATACTTTCCACGATAAATGCGGTCAGTTATCTCTTGTTGATGTTCCTTTAGATATGGAAGAGCCTCTTCAATGGTCATGCCATCAATTCCCGGCGCTCCCTTGTTTGCCTTAACTCTCTTATACGCTCTGTTAAAGTTGTCTTTATACAGTATCGTTTCCAAAAGTCTCGGCTGTGCACTGTCTCTTTCTTTCCATATCCGATTGAATGACCTGGACGCTTTCACATACCCTTCATGTTCCGCATTATCTCTTTGCGAACAGCCATTGTTTTCAATGTTTTCTGCCATAGACGGTCATTCCTCCTTTCTCGGTCATACTCAAGACTCCTACTGATTCGGTCCTTCACCTCTCGGCTACTATGACCTCTGCTGACTTCTATGCGTTCAGCATTGCTTTATGCAATGGTTACCTCTTTCAAGGCATACCGCACAGACCTCCCTAGGTACCACACGTTTCTTCCTCTCCATCCATCTGCCTCATTTATCATGCATGATTCCGTGTAGTTATTGGGCTTTAACATGGGTTGCTGTCTTACCCACATGCATGACCTCATATGAGATTTCTGTTCGTCAGACCAGAGATTTGCCCGTGAGTTGGTATATTCCTCACATCCAGCTTCCTTCAGATTCCATCTCACGATGGACACCCTTGCCTTCGGCTATATCCTTCCCACTACCGGGCGGATTCGGGACTTTAGCCCGTTAGAAACGTGCGCCGCTAGGCGCACAACGCAGAAACACCCCTGCATGGACGCAGGGGTGAGGAGAAACAGTGCTGAATTTACTGCTGTATATCCTTCGCAGAGCTTAAGGTCACATCAACCTTGCTCTCCTCGTACTGTCTGCCACTCTGACGGGCAACGGTAAGAGTAACCTTATCTCCGGCCTTATAGCTCTTTAATGCTGACTGCAGCTCTGTCATAGAAGAAATCTTTGTACTGTCAATAGCGGTGATGATATCTCCCTCCTGTAAGCCGGCATTTGCGGCACCTAAGCCTGCTGAAACAGATGAAACATACACACCCTGTGGGAAGCCATAGGCTACCATCTCAGATGAAACATCGCCACCCTTGATACCAAGGTATGCCTGATTCTCGTTTGTATACTTTCCATCCTGGATGAGGCTCTCAATAATAGGCTTTGCAACCGACATAGGAATTGCGTATCCTATACCCTCAACCTCAGTTGAAGAATATTTTACAGAGTTTATACCGATAACCTCGCCATTTTCATTCAAGAGTGCTCCACCACTGTTTCCAGGGTTTATTGCTGCATCTGTCTGGATAAGCTTGTTGTTGGTAACAGTCTCACCTGTCTGTGAATCCTGTGTAGTAACAGTTCTGTTAAGCGCACTTACTATACCTGTTGTGACAGACTGTCCGTATCCAAGTGCATTACCGATAGCAATTGCAGGACTTCCAACAGCTACACTTTCAGAATCTCCGATTGTAGCAATCTTGATATTTGAGTAAGTATCTTTTCCAAGGTCTGCTTTCTTTACACGTACAACTGCTAGATCGTCATCCGGATCTGTTCCTCTGATTTCTGCCTTTACCACTGAATCATCATCAAACTGTACTGTGAGCTCCTCTGAATCTGCCACAACATGATTGTTTGTAGCAATATAAAGATAATCATCATCCTCACTCACAATAATTCCTGAGCCACAGCTCTGAGACTGCTGTGACTGCTTTCCGAAAAAGCTGTTGTAGGTGACTGTTCCTGTATTTGTGATAGCAACGATGCTAGGCATAACCTCATCGACAACAGATGATACATCTGTCAGATCCTTTGCATCCCCTGAGGATGTCTGCTTAGTCCCTCCGGATGTTGTAGTTGTAAGCTTTGCACTTGCAGTAGAAGAATTTGAAATAGCTCTCGTGCCAATATAGCTTACTCCTGTGAAAACGCCGCCTCCGACGAGTCCGAAGATAAGAGCTGCCGCTACTGTCTTTGCTGCAAATGGTCCAAATGCACCAGGCTTTCTAGGTGCTCTCTGTTTCTTAGGCTTTGCAGCCTGCTGGTATGCCTGACCATTCATATTCATCCGGCTATATGAGTTGTCTGTCGAACCTGCTGATGTGCCGCCATATGCATTATTATTTGTGCCTGAATTATACGACTGATTAGAATAAGGCTGGTTTGCATATGACTGATTTGCATATGACTGGTTTGTATTTGGCTGTCCTGCTGCAGAAGCCTGCGAATATGGATTGTAGCTCTGTGAATAGCTTTCAGCTGATGTATTATTAGTCTGTGCAGCCTTCTGTGACTCATCCGGATTGTAAGGATTACCCGACATTGTGAAATTTACATTGTTTGTATTGTTATTTGTACTGTTAGTATTATTTGTATTATTTGTGTCATTCATATTTCCATAATTGTTATCCATAATAATTTCTCCTTTCGTTTATATTTAGAAGTATACTGTCAATCTGTGTTTAATTTGTGACGGGATTATTTATTTTTTCATAAATCAGTTAACTATTTATAGTCTATGTTCCCCATTGCAGGCCACTATGCGATTATAAAAATAACTGCTCATCGGCAGATGCACCTCTAAGTCTGCGATAAATAGAAATTGCAGAATATCAATACATCCCTGCCAATGAACAGTTACCATAAATCATATATTAAATTTCAATTCCGTTCTTCTCAAGAAGAGCTCTCGCTGTTTCAACCGAATCTGTACCTGTCGCATTCTTTACAGGTGCAAACTCCTTCTCTCTGTCTACCTCAAATGGCAGGCTGTTGTCCATCATGTATACCATATCGAGAATGAGTGTCTCGAACTTGTATGCGTTTGGAGTCTCAGGCTTATGCTCTGTGCCGTTCTCATCAATGTAAGGTACCTTCTTCTCTACCACATGAAGTGGAAGGCTCTTCTCTGCGATAGCCATGAGCTTGTCCACACGGAATAAATAGTTTAAGATAACGCCAAAGCCATACTGCAATGAACCATTCTCGTTCTTTGCCTCTGCCATCTCCGGAGTAAGCTCGTAATACTCAACAATTGAAGGCTTGCCATTCTCAAGGCACATAGCGCCGACTCTCTCGTATGGATCGCACTTTCTGACCACCTTAGAGCCGCTGACACAGCCGGACTCTATTGTAGCACCTACAAATACAGGATCTGCAATCTGCTGAAGTACATTGTCCACAGCAAATACATTGAGCCACTCAACACCCTTGTCCTTCAAATCCTTATCAAGACCGGCATTGATGAGTGACTTGAACCATCCACCATTTCCGTTTGGCGACATAGCAAGTGAATCCTCAGATTTCATAAGCAGGTTGCCGTCAAAATCAACTGCCGGAACCATCTCCTGAACGAAAAACTTCACATAGTCCTTGTTATATCCAAAATAGTCATGCTCTGCAAAGAACTCTCTCGTCATGCCATCATTTATCTCGCTTGTCATGACATACAGTGGCACCCATTTACCGGCCTGATTTGTAACCTTCATAAGGTTTGCGATAAGCTGCTCAAAAATGTAGAGTTCCTTTGTCTTTCCGATATTGAACATGCCCTTAGCCTTGTCAAATCCAAGACGTGTACCCTGTCCACCGGCAAGAAGAATTGCACCGACCTTGCCATTCTTGACAGCATCAAGACCTGTTGCAAGGTATTTGTCCTTATTTGCCTCTATCTCTGAAATCTCCATAGCAGCAAGCGGTGAAAATGTACCTCTCTGCTGCTCCTTGTTGTGAATCATATCAAGGTATGACCAGTCCATGTGCTCAAGCTGGCTCTCAAGCTTAGCCGGAGCTTCCTCTGTTAAGAATTTCTTTAAGTATTTCTGGTTTGTTGCCGTGATTTTTTCTTTGATTTCCGGTTTCATAATAAATAATCTCCCTAATAGCTAACTTTAATTATTTAATTATTTAATCATCCGAATCATCTGATGATGATTTTTTTCCTGAACTATTTTCAGATTGTGACTGGTTCTTCTTTAGGGCATCCTGCTTGTCCTTATTCTTTTTCTTTGCTCCTTCAGTTCCATCAGAACCAACAGTATCATTGTATTGCGTAAGATCAAATGCCGAAGTCTTAGATGTAACACCTGTCTTTTTAGCAATCTTATCACTTACTGTCTGAACGGTATCAGTCGGCTGGTAATCAGTCTCATTAAACAGGAACTGATGAAGCTCCGAAACATTTTTCGCTAAATCAATCGGAATAACTGTATCTCCTGTTGTAGAAAGATTCATTGTAGTCAGCTCAAATGGGAAGCCCGTTGTCTCCTTCATCTGATATTTTGTAACAGCTGTTGCATACTGGATAATCTCTTTAGCTGTAAAATTAGTACTTATCTGACTCATGATATCCTTACACATCTCTGTGAGCGAGCCTAAATCTGACTGCTTAGCCTTGTCAAGCATAGCCTGAAGCACAATTCTCTGACGTGATGCTCTTAAGAAATCATCACCAGAGGTGCTTCTGATACG
>ENA-UPWU01000332-UPWU01000332.1-human-gut-metagenome-genome-assembly--contig:-NODE-332-length-20974-cov-6.336460_pt1 | contig 20974 bp, 15 predicted proteins | sample MGYA00250058_ERZ773392 | MGnify/ENA primary metagenome ERZ773392 (study PRJEB29103, sample SAMN06112084) | human gut metagenome | biome: human gut; feature: ankylosing spondylitis patient; material... | reverse complement strand
TATCAACTTTTGCAAAAATATCCTTGAGTGAAGACGCAAAGATTTTCCGTGACACTTATAATTGGATTGTCCGTTATGTGCATCCACGTATGAACTATATGGTTTCAGTGACTATTCTGCATTCTTTCGTGCTTTTAAAAAAGAATACGGACTGTCACCCAAGGAATACCGGGATATGACTACTCTTCTGTCTTGATAATTCCTGTTACATCACTTATTGTATTGTTGTCAATTCTGTTGCGGATCTGCTGCATACGCTTATCCAGCTGGCAGATAAGGTCCGCACAGTATTTTAACTCTTCTGAAATGCTCTCTGCATTCTCAACGTCTTTCTTGTATTTCATCTTATGCTCAAGGCTTGCCCAGAAATCCATCGCAATCGTACGGAACTGTACCTCTACACGCATATGCTTCTTCTCCCCGGTAAGGAATATGGGAATATCCAGTATCAGGTGCAGGCTTCTATATCCATTAGGCTTTGGATTCTTAATGTAATCCTTCATCTCAATCAATATGATATCATCCTGCTTTAGCAGGCATTCCACCAGCTTATAGATATCTTCCGGGAAAGAGCAGATTACGCGGATTCCTGCAATATCATTCAGATTCTTTTCTATATTTTCTATGGAAAAAGGTATCCCCTTTCGCTGCATTTTGCCATAAATGCTCTCAGGACTTTTCAATCTGGCTTTGATGGATTCAAAGGGATTGCGGCTGTTCACCAGTGCAAGCTCCTTATTCAGTACCTCCAGCTTCGTCTGTACCTCCAGCATCGCACATTCATACTGCATCATAAGATGCATGAACGGCTCCAGATATTCTTCCTTTAATTCTTTGATTGCCCCTAATTCTGTCTTCGTATCCAATCTGCTTACCATGCCCTTCTGTCTTATTTACTTGTAATAATAACTATTTAGAACCCCATTCGCAAAATCGCTGTTACACATACCCGAATCCCAGTATGGTAAATTTCTTCTCTTCGTCTCCTGCTGCCATGCGGATTTCTACCGTATGCTCTTCTGCCTGTTCTTCACTGAATACCAGCAGCGGATTACAATGCGTCCATCCATTCTTATGCGGATCAGCAGTCAGCTTATATTTACCATCCACATACACATCTGCCTTTCCTACATCAATGGCAGCAGAATCCTTATTGATCAGGAATAATGCCCTGCAGGTTATTTTCATGACAAACGTGTCATTTTCTGTACTTTCTTTATACCAGTTATTTGGAAACTGTGCCACAGGCTCCAGTCTGTCATCCATCTCCACTCGTTGAAGGTCTGTATCTATGCTGTCATATGCACCACAGCTTATGCTGATTCCCTGGGGAATCTGCTTCCTGTCAAGAAGCTTCACCTGTTCAAAGTCACTGCCCTTTCCCCATTGGTTACGGATTGCAATACGACTGTCTAACCATTCATCTGTATGGTCCGTTCCCTCATATGCTGCTGCCTTGTCCCACAGGTTCATGAGGCAGTCTGCCATGATACGATGTCCCATATTGCTGGGATGATATATATCATAAAAGAACTGATTCTTCGACAATACTCTGCCTTCTTCTCTGGTCAGGCGAAACTGCGGTGTAACCGCATTCTTAATGCTGACCATGGGCAATTCATAGGTCTCACCCACAATCGCAAGCCGATCCTGAAGATTCCAGTCATATGCAAACACTGCAAAAAGCAATACCACCGCCGGATGCCACGGCAATGCAAGAATCTTACGGACCAGACTTTCATAACATACGCCTTTTGTCTCATCGCCTTCATCATTCACAGCAAATTCTACCACTACAATATCCGGCTTAACAGTGCCATCTCTCAATACATCCCTGTCAAAACGCAGCATTCCAAGCTCTGAGGGTGTGCCACCGACCCCTGCTTTTACAAAATGCACATTCTTACCTGTACCAAAATGCTCTGCAAAAGACTGATATGACCGATATGCATAGCTCTGGTGATCAATGGGGATTGCACCTGCTCCCTGTGTAATAGAACCTCCAATGTAGGCAAGTGTCACATCCTCTCCCTGCTTCGCCCTATGGATTGCCGCCGCAAGTCTGGACATATTACCGGTCTGCATCAGGGAACGTTCTATCATCTGTCTGTACGCAGGACTGTCTGTGTCTACTGCTTCATCTTCCACAACCGGTGGCGCTGTATAACCATCCTGCAGATAGAATCTGACACTGACTCTTGCCTGTAATCCACTCTGCGGAAATTCAAAACGGATCTGTCCAGGTTCTTTATCATCCTCTGACCATACTGCATCATCCAGTTCAAGGATACGCTCTGCACCGTCTCCCAAGGTATCCAGATAAAGCGTTGTTCCCGATACATAAGGATCCGTCTTTCCATACATCTGAAATGCAAAACGTACCTCCTGTATTTGTGACACTTGTGTCACAATATCAACTGTTACACCAATACTGTGCACCAGTTTACGAAATCCTTCAGTTGTCTTTAGAAGCTCCAGTATCTCTTCATCTGTCACATTTCCTGCTATCTGCGCACTGTTGATGAGCCTGTTATCATTCTCATAAATAAACTGAATGCCTCTGCCGTCTGTCTGTTTTGCACCGAATATCTCCTTCTCCTGCATAATATAGAAGAAGGGTCTCTTTCTGGTCGGATCCTTGGGTGCTGCTGGTCCCTGTATTGTCGTCATATCTATTGCCTCCTGTCGTTTCGTTCTAATCACTGCTGTAGCAGTCTGTTACTTATCTACAGCTTATCACGATTGTCTTCAGGCTGCTTCTTACATATTGCCATCTTCTTATCAAAATACGTAATTCTATCTCTTCACTGCCCAGCGCATCTTCGTAGATCTGGCCCTGCCATTGTTACGGCATTCCTCTGCGCTTGGACGAATCACATCCTCTGCAATCTCACGAAAGATTCCTTCCTTATAATATTGCTTGAATGCTTTCTTTACCATCCTATCCTCCCCAGAGTGAAAAGTCAATATTGCAACTCTGCCATTGGGCGCCAGCACATCCGGGAGACTGTATAAGAATTGATCCAACACCTCAAATTCGCTGTTCACATCAATACGCAGCGCCTGAAAAACACGCTGGCAGCTCTTCTTCACAATATCCTTCTTTTCTTTATTCTCCGGTAAAAAAGCCAGTGCTGTCTCAATGGTTTCCCTAAGCTTCGTCGTTGTATCAATCCTATGCCCTTTCTTCATTTCTTTCATAATGGCAGATGCAATCTGTTTCGCATAGGGTTCATCCGAATTCTCAATGAACATACCAATCAGTTCATCTTCTGACACCTGTGTCAGTCTCTCGGCTGCACTTACACCCTTCTGGGGATTCAGCCTCAAGTCCAGTGGTCCATCCAGCTTATAGGAAAAGCCACGCTCCGGGTTATCAATCTGCATAGAAGAGACACCTAGATCAGCCAGCATAAAATCAAAAGGTCCATACTCCTGTGCCACTTTGGCAATATTGGCGAAATTCTCCTGTATAGAAGTGAAGATATCCTCTCCAAATCCTGCATCCCGCAGTCTCTGCGTGGTCTTCACAATCTCAATAGGGTCTACATCCAGCCCATATAGGTGTCCCTGTCCCTGCAGCTGTTCCAGCATCTTTCTGGTATGTCCGCCATATCCCAGGGTGGCATCCAGTCCCTTCTGCCCAGGCTGTATCTGCAGAAAATCCAGAATCTCCTTCACCATAATGGAAATATGCATTCCTGCCGGTGTTGATCCCTTGCTGATTACCTTCGCCACTGTATCCGCATATTTCTCCGGGTTCAGTTCCTTATATTTCTCCTCGAACTTACGGGGGTGTGTTCCTTTATATCGTGGTCTTCTTTTATGTTCTTCCATATCAATAACCATACCTTTCTGTAACCTGCAGACTTTCGACCGCAGGCACAAAATTGCCGTGTGCAAAAACTACCATATATGGTTTTTTCATATTCACTACTGGAAATATACCATATGACTCTCAATATTACAACCGGCACAATTGGCATGTAGTTGTAATTTTCAAAAAACAATTGCCCACTTCCTGAAATAGTGTATAATTATATATACTGTCTACTAATCAAGAAGAGGATTACATATGACTTACAAAAAAATATCCAAACATACTTTTATCATTCTGATTTTCGCCTTGTCTATGGTCATACTGGCGGTATTCCGGTGTTCTTTCCTCATCCGTGATACACTGACCCTGGAAGTACAAAAGAACCTCAAAGATGTAACTGCCCAGAATGCATTGACCGTAACCCAGGAGCTGACAGATAAGTTCAATCTGCTCAACAGTCTCAGCAGCGGAATAACAGATGTCTCCAATGACAGCGAAGAATACATTCAATATTTAAAAGCTTATACGGATACCTACCATTTCAAGCGTATCGGGATTATCGACAGACAAGGCATTACAACTACTACAGACGGATACAGGCAGGACTTGTCTTTCCGGGATTTCTATCAGGACGGCATGAAAGGAATATCCGGAATAACCAACAATATAACCGATGCTGTCGGAGATGTCCATGAATCCATTAATGTATTCAGTGTTCCTATCTATAATGCTCAGAATGAGATTGATGGCGTTCTCTATGCCACATACTGTACAGAGAATTTCAGCGAGCTTGTAAGTATCCCTTCCTTTGATAATCTGGGGATAAGCTGTATCATCAATCAGGACGCAGATTTTATCGCCATCTCGGACACTGCTCCCGATGACCTTCGCAATGCAGTTAATCTGATGGATTATCTCTGTCAGTACAACGAAGGCCATGAAACAACAATTTCTGTTGTACGCCAACACATGGATGATGCTTCTGAACATGTTGGTTCTTATACCAATCAGGATCAGCGCTATTATTATTGCATGGTTCCACTGCATAACCTCCGTTCAGACAGGCAATGGTTTCTTTTAACGATTGTGCCAGAACAGGTTCTGTGGAATATGGCAAAGCCCATTAATTTCTATGTCACCAGACTCATGCTTATCATATTTGCCATTTCAGCCTGCAGCATCATCCTTTTCCTGTATTTCTACCGTAAACAGAAGAAGGAACTGTTGGAACTGGCTTATAGTGATTCCCTGACAGGCGGGGACAACTTTGCTGCATTCCAGGAGAAACTGGCTAGGAACAACTATGGCAGGATTTACTATGTAGCCCTTGATATGCAGAACTTCAAGATTATCAACACTACCTGTGGTGTTACCAAAGGTGATGAAGCTCTTCGTGAGATATGGAAGGTGCTTTGCAATAATCTGCATTCTGATGAACTCTGTACAAGAATCAGTGCTGACCGCTTCTTCTTCCTGCTCTGCGAGCCTGATAAACCCAGTGTCGAGGTGAGACTCAAGAAGCTGAATTCCGATCTGGAAGCAATTTCTTCCAGGTTAAATATCCCAAGGCTCTTCCCATTGATGGGTATATACGAAACCTCTGACCATAAGGATCCGGAGCAGATATACGGTAAAGCGATTCAAGCAAAGTCCTTGATTAAGGGACTTCGTACCAGACATTATGCATTTTATGATGATCTTGATATCGACCAGATCTCTGAAAACCACAAAATTGAAGATGATTTTGAAAGTGGTATCCAGAATAAAGAGTTTCAGGTCTGGTATCAGCCCAAGGTCGATCCGTACACCGGAAATCTTCTGGGCGCAGAAGCATTGATCCGCTGGATCAAACAGGACGGCAGCTTGCTTCCACCCGGCAAATTCATTCCACTTTTTGAGAAAAATGGTAATATTGCTGCATTGGATGAATATGTATTCCGTGCTGTATGTGAGCAGCAGCAGAAATGGCAGCATGACGGTATTCCGCTCTATCCTATTTCTGTAAATATTTCCCGTATCAGTCTCTATTTTGGAGATATAGTACAGAAATACAAGGATATCATTGACAGCTATCATCTGGATGCCAGATATCTGCCCTTGGAGATTACAGAAAGTGCAACGATCAACAATTCAGAAATATCCAGTCTGATCGATCAGTTCCACAATGCAGGCTTCACCCTGTTACTGGATGATTTCGGAAGTGGTTACTCTTCCCTGTCTTCTCTGAACGTCATGCATTTTGATACGATCAAGCTTGACAAGAGCCTGATAGATTATATCGGGGATTCCAATGGGGAGAAGCTGTTACATTCCATTACCCATCTGGCTCAGAGCCTTGGCATGAACATTACTGCCGAAGGTGTAGAGACAGCCAAACAGGTAGAATTCCTGAAGACAGAACACTGTACAGACATTCAGGGCTATTATTTCTCCAAACCATTACCGGTTGAACAATTTGTACAATTTATGAAAGAACATGGAGAGGCACATTAGGAATTTCTAATGTGCCCCTTTCTATCCTGATTATCCAATCAGCTTTTGTTTCAATGCAGCGAACTCTTCCTGTGTAATCGCACCTGAATCCAGCAATGCCTTGTACTTGGCTATCTGTCCTGCAACATCAGGTACTGCATCAGACTGCGCCTTTTCCTGCTTATCATATGTAACTTTCGCATCCGGGTTTGCAATTCTCATCAGATGTTCTGCCAGATCACGCATTTTATCCACGCTGGTCTCGTAATCAATCAAGTAGGAATCTGTACTTGGATGCTCTCTGTCAAAGGATGGAGCCTTGACCTTCCACTTTTTAGAACCCCAGTAAGCATGCTTTAACACAATCTCTACTTCAAAGTTCTGGAATGGTCCTGCTGTGTTAAATCTTGGCTCTGACATTCTTACAGTAGAGCCTGAATCAGAATTAAGCACCGGCGGCAGTGCCTGATTAGGTCTGCTGGCATTCTGCTGCCTCTCCATCTCTTCCCGTCTTTCTTCTCTCCACTCATAGTCGCGCCGCTCTCTCATGAACTGCTCGATCTGTGGTTCCATCTCTTTTACACGTTCAGGTACTTTGCTCGTATGGCATTTCAGTCCATTCGCATCTCCCTCAAACAGAGGCGCGTTATCTTCCAGAATCCTGAAATTCTTCAGATTATTGGATTCCATGACCAGGGATGTATCTATGCCGCTTAAACGAAACAGCCTGTGTGCAGTGTCCAGTACCAGCGCTCCGCTAAGGAACCCGAAATCATAACGGTAATCCTCCTTGAACACATCCCGCAATACCTGATTATCATCATAGTAATTCACATACTGCACAAAACTCTTAACGTCCATCTTATCCAATAACCCTGAAGGCAGGTCAACCTTGGCTGCACATTCCTTGCAGATAGGCATACCTTCTACAGTTGTCGCCAGAAGACGCGGGGTAGGCTTTCCACATACGGGACAAAGCTTCTTATTATTCGTAAATAAACCCATAATGCTTCTTCTCCTTTAATCTATTAAAGTAGAACCGAATACAGAATTCAGATACAGACAGCCACAATATCCATCCTCATTCAACAGATCCATTACCGGGTAGCCGGCTGGAATCACTGTCTGATATGTATTGCCGTTCCATTTATATATTATAACATATGTTATATCTGTTCTGTTACTGAATGCCGCAAAAGTCTTACGATTAAAACTGATCAGATCATCTGCCTCCAGAATGCAGACACCATTCTGTGGAATTGTATTAACTACCTGCTGGAACTCCTGCTGTTTCGTAGAATACCAGGTCTGTGGAATTACCACGATTTCTGTATCCTCTGCAACTGCCAGTATGGATGTTTGCTGTGAAGCTGACGGTGTTACTGTACCAGGTGTTGGTGTCGGATTCGGGGTTGGTGTTGGATCCGTGGTCTGATCCTGCTTAATTGACTTGAAAATCGCAGAGATATTGACACCGCCACCCTTTGGTACTGTTATCGAATAAGTACCATTGTCGTTTTTGATTACAGGTATATTTTCTCCGCCTGCACTTACACTATCAACCTCATAGCCATCATTTGCCACAACACTGAATGTCAATGTCTGACCTTCCTTTGCTTTGGTTAATTCGTCTGCAATATTTATCTTACCATTGGAGGTATCCTGTTTTCTAATGGCATATTGGAGCTTTTCCATTAAGATCTTTTCAGCTAAATCACTCGCTTCTTTTAAACTAAGCCCTTCACTTTCTGTATACAGACGCAGTAAAGTATCTGCATTCATCTTGTAAACTGTCATTTCAGGTAGCGCCGCCAAGATTTTATCTATATCTTTATATTCTCCATAATTAATACTAATAGCAGTCTGGGCATCTATTGTACCAAGTTCAAGTTCGCCTGTTCCCTGGTCACCATATAGACTAAGAAGGATACCTACATCATTTGAGCTGATTTTTCCTAATGCCTGAAGCTTGGAACTGTTATCCATCCAGATTGCCAGTTTATTTCCTGATACATCACCCTTTACAGTTGCTTCTGCCTGCTCCAATATATCCATAGCACAGCCTTTTGTGGAATAGACATTACCATCTACTACAATCAATGCATCCTTGCCTGCAATATAAACAGCTTCTTTTTCAGATGATATATTACCGCCTACTTCTATATCCGCTTCTGACCCTGCTAATATCCCCCAAGCGTTCTTAGCTGTAACGTCCTTGGTAATTTTAATAGTACTTTCAGTCGTTTCTATTATGCCTCCTAATGTTATTCCAGCATTGGAAGACACGCTTCCATCAATTGTGATGGTACTGCCTTTTCTTGCATTGATTGCTGACCCTTTCTCAGAATGTACATCACCATTTACAGTCACATCTGATCCATGGGAATCAATAGCCCAGCCTTTTTGGGAAGTAACATTTCCATCTACGGTTACTTTGGAACCATTATCTGCCTCTACTCCATCTGCCCACTTATCAATATAAGTACCACCTGTTTGTCCTTCATGAGTCTGGTTATCACCTTTTGCATCCACATTGCCAGTAACTTCTACTGTGGCATTGTTATTGGCACTGACTCCGGCACTTCCTGTACCACTTACGGTTACATTGCCCTTCACTGTCACTTTTGTATTACTACCATCAGCTGTAACACCATCGGATGTCTCACCTGTTGTTGTTACATCACCCGTAACTGTAGTATTTTTCCCTGTTTCACCTACTATTCCTTCATTACTGACTGTTGCTATATTTCTATTTTCTGCTGCCCCATCTTTTGCATCACTTTCTTTATTACGGTTATCATCAACCTGGGATTCTTCATAATCTCCACTTCCAACAGTCTCATATGTACCATTACTTTCCTGTGCATACACACCTGTGACCGGTGACATGACAAGTGCAACAGTAAGTCCTAACGCTAACCATTTCTTCCTTTTCATGCTTCCCCTCTCCCTTCTTATTCATCCCATATCAAGTATCTGCGAAACGCAATTTTATGCATACAGAATTGTATGGCTTTCACAAATGCATAAGCAGGCACTGTACAGCCGTCAGTACTTAGGCGCTGTATTTTAGCGCCTTATGTACTGCTACGAGCTGCAGCGTAGCGAGAGCGGCCTGTGTTGCATTGTAAAAGCTGTACAATTCGTGCCACGCTTTATACCCGTTTCGCAATTACTTACATCTGATATTTTCCAGATAACTGCACTGTTGGAATCCCATGATGCCCGCAATCAGTTTTGCAGGCATCATACAGACAGCTCTGTTGAATTTGGTAACAGAATCATTATAGATGAGAGTACTGGTCTGCAGCATCCGTCCATAGCTGTCTACAGCTTCCATGAATTTGCTGTAGTCCTTATTCTCATTTATCTCGGGATGCTGTCTGACCATTTTCTCCAGCTCCTCCAGTACAGATTGAATCATCTTTTCCTGCTCCATGACTTCACCTGTTGTAGATACTGATGTAATGACGCATCTGTGAAAGTTCACCTTGGCAATCAGATTACATGCCGTACGGACATCATAGTCTTTTGCCTGATTCAAAGCAGCTGCCAACATATCATAGCGTGAAGAAAGCTGTACCCCAATCTGATTTATGGCACTTTCAACATTTTCATTCATTACTGTCAGTCTGCGCCGGGTTGAAACCACCCAAAAAGGAAACAATGCAATCAGCAGAATAACAATAATCAGAATTTCCATGCAGTGCTCCTTTCAATTACTGCTGTACGAAATAAACTCCATTATTCCCTGAATCATCAGAAAGAGCTATCATCGTCAATCCATCCATATCTGTGAAGAAGCAGGCATATATCAGGTCACTTCCATTATTATCAAAAACTACCGCTACAAGTCCGTCATCTCTGACCTCATAGGTTCCATTGAGAGAACCTCCGCCCTGTACCATCTGTGCATTTCCATTTCCATCAAATACAAAGGAAAGCTGTCCACCATAAGTTGATGACAATGCTGTATTAAACTCATCCTCTGTCATCTCTGTACCATCAATCATACCGCCTGCAAAATCCCAGGTCGTATCTGCCAGGTCAGGTATCTCCTCCATTGTCAGGTGGTACAGGATTCCATCACTATCTGCTGCTTCACTGTCTGTTGAATCATCAACTGTTACTTCTTCTGTCGTTACTTCTTCTGCCACAGTATCTGATGTTGTGCTTACCTCTGCCTGTGTAGATACAGTTGTGCTGTCTGCCGCTGCATCATCGCCGCCACAAGCTGCTAATGACAATACCAACATACCACTTAACATCAAACCAACTAATTTTTTCTTCATAATTTTACCTCTCCTTCCCCTTTTCGGGTTTTCTTTATTTGTATGAGTGTATTGTAACGCACTTTGACAGATAATTGTGGACTCTGTCATGAATCGACCGCAAAATGCATTGAATCGACAGGCAAATTATGTTTACTGCATAAAAAAAAACAGGTTTTACCCTGTTTTTATAATGAAACCCTTAAAATAAACTGTCCATTCGCAGCGCTGAAAGAATAAAGACCCCCATAACGCTCTACTACTGCACATATACTACGTACACCAATCCCGTGTCCCGCCCGTCTGGTCACTGGAATTTCATTTACAAATTCCACATTTTCCTCACAGGAATTCCTGATCTGGATAAAAAATGTATCTTTCTGCTGATATGCCATAACATCTATGGCTGCCGGCAACCCTTTTGCCTGCACCTGCATACAGGCATGTAATGCATTTTCCAAAGCATTGGACAACAACACACACAAATCACTCTCCGATACAGCGGGCATGGTTGGAATCTGCGCCTTTATCTCCATTGATATGTCCCTCTTATGTGCTTTATCAGCAAAAGCCGACAAAATCAGATTGGCTGTTTCATTCTCACAATAATTCTGAACTTTGTAAGCATCAATTTCCGAGCAGACTTCATAAATATAATTCTTTGCCTGATCCAGTCTGTCATTTTCCATGCAGGCTGACAGATATTGCATATGATGACGCAGATCATGACGATAGGTACTGGCACTCTTCTGTGATTCCCGCAAGGAGTCTATCTCCCTGACTGCCTGTGCGACCTGTAGATTCAATATTCCCTGCGTCTGTTCCAGCTCATTGCGGATTTTCTTCTCCCTGGAGGTACGCAGTACAAAGAACAGATACGCCCCGCTGCATACAAAGGGCATAAATTCTACTGCAAGAGTCGTGCCCTTTGACAAGGAATCCGTATAAACACGTGTCAGGTAATCAAATCCATATCCTAACAGGGGAATCACTCCAAATTGAAGCTGAAGCCTCTTCGTTTCCCGGGCAAGTATACGCACCGCTGGCGATACGAACCATATCAGGAACAGTAATAAAGGAAAAGTCACGATTAATTCAGCCATGTCCTGCCCTGCATAGATTTCTGGAATCACCGCTACGATTGCCAGTGCAATCCATCTTCTTAGCTGACAGCACAGATACGCTGTCAGGACTGAAATGGTCGGCCACAGCCATTCACGATTCATAATACAAAGCACTACTGCCAATGGCGCATGTGTAACAAGCGGATACAGATACCTGACCATATCAGAGCTTGTCTGCTGATAGATGATTGCCTGAATCAGCAGAATCATAAACATACTAACCACAAGACTGATACGTTTGCGCTTCGTCCAGACAATATCACAAAAAGATGCAGATAATATCATGCCAAAGATTCCTACCGAAGCACTGTTCAATAAATAAATAACATCTGTCATGATATAACAACCTGCTTTCTGTCAAATACGTACTCCAGATATACATTCTTGATATCAGAGCATTTTCCGTGTGGAACAGGAATCTGTACATGACTTGTCATTGTGATTGCCCTGTTTGATATGTTCTGTATGTATTCCATATTGATCAGAAATGATCTGTGCGGGCGGAGAAAATTGTGGTATGGCGCAAGCTGACTGCTCAGCTCATCCAGACTGCCGCTGCTCTCCAGCACCTGCCCATTCTCCAGATGAAATGTCAAGGTACGTCCTATTACCTCACAATACTCCAGCTTGCTCAGATTAATTCTGGTGATACCGCTCTTACAGCACAGCACCAGAGCATTCTCCTGCTCTTTCTCACATTCTGAAGTGACTGCATCCATCAGGCGGAAGAAGCTCTCTGTCCAGATAGGCTTGAGCTGATAAAAATATGCACCTACCGTGTAAGATTGCACCGCAAATTCTGCTGAGGATGTCAGAAAAATTATCTTCATAGTCTCATCATACTGCCTGATTTCTCCTGCCACATGGATTCCATTCTCACCGGGCATAATGACATCCAGAAACAGAATGTCAAAACGCCCCCCTGCTTCGATCTGGGCAAGCAGCTCCATCGGACTCTGGAATGCCAGGCATTGAATTGACACATTTTTATCTTTACGATACTGATTCAGAAGATTCTGCAGTTGGTTCAAAATCTCTTTGTCATCATCGCAAAAGGCTATATTCAGCATATTTATAATTCCCCTTCTATTCTATATGTCTATATGCATTTTACATTAAATGTCTTATACCAATTATAACATGCAATTCATATGAGATTCAAGGTAAACTATCCACTACGCACAATGCTCCCCATCCTACCATGTCATTGGGATATCTGCCAAAACCTGGCAGTTTCTTTGCTCCATTGATCAGATATGCCTTGAGTTTCTGCCCATACAGGTAAGGATCATTGCCTCTGACTATGCCCCATTCCATCAGGAGTGCTGCGCTGCCACTGACTATAGGGGTTGCAAAGGAAGTTCCCGACACCTGCTGTGTACCACTATCCGGTATTGGCACAGTCAGATTTACTCCGGGAGCAACGAGATCCGGCTTGCTGAATGCAGTTCCAAAAGGCAGACCATCCTCGCCCGCACGTCCCTCTTCATAGCGATATACATACCCTCTGCCTGAGAAATCCGCATATCCTGAAGTTCTGGTGTCATAAGCGCCCACAGTGATTGCCCTGAGTGAAGTAGATGGAATCGTCAGCGTTACCTCCGGAGTTGGCAGGAAAAATCCGGTTCCTGTATTCCTTGCCGCATAGCTTGGCAGGTACATCCGATACTCTCCTGTCACCACATTTCGGGGTGTCAATACCAGATTCCATACTCCTTCATTGATATACCTGCCCACAGGGATCATATCAATATAGATCTCCTGATTCACTGAATAAGGCAGAGGTTCTCCAATATAGCACAGCAGCTGTGTCTGTTCCAGGGTTCTCCTTATCGTGGCTATTCTCCTTGTCTCCAGCTGTACTTCCTCCCCTCCCGGTGAACGTACCACCAGTCCAAAATCATCATTGGGATGCTTCCAGATCTGAATACTCAACCCTGTTTCATATGCTGCTACCGCCAGCTCTATGTTCTTCTGCGTAAGGGCAATTCCTGCGGTGTGTCCATTGGAAGCCCCTTCATTCCCACTTCCTATTATAATAGCTGTTCTGCCTATCTCCGAAGCATTGTCTATGAATCTTTCAAGCAGGGATTCCCCACGGTGATCCCCATATGTATTGCCAAAGCTTAGATTCATGACCACAGGCATATTTAATTCTACTCCCAGATTCACTACATAAGAGATACCTCTCATCAATTGTGTGGTTCTTGGAAAAGACTCAGCCAGAGGATTCCCCAGCTTCACCACAACTAGCTGTGCCTGCGCTGCCACACCTGACTGGGAACCGGCTGCCAGGGCAGCTACTGCTGTCCCATGACCTGATATATCCTGCTGGGGCACAATGGCAAGTCCTGCCTGTCTGCTGCCTGCTGCCAAAGCTTCGTTAATCTCGTCTCTTGTATACAATACCCCTTCTGTATACCCCTCAGGAGGCAGTCGGTTGTGTTCTACATCCGGAATCGCTGATTGATCCCATAACGTCAGAATACGGGTTGTTCCATCCGCATTTTGAAATTCTGTTAAGAAATAGTCAATCCCACTGTCTAAAACAGCAATTAACACCCCCTGTCCTGTCAATCTTGGATCTCTAAGTGTCACCTGTGGAATACAGGATGCTTCTTTTGCTCCATAATCCATATCCCTTCCCCATTCTGTATATATAGATTGCCTTATATGAACAGAATATGAAAAAGCGCACCAAAAAGTGCGCCCTTTACATACTGCCTTACAATATTCTGATATCCCCCTGCATCGGTGGGATTCTCCATGCTTTATCTGATATCTCCTGTTCTTCATCTGAATTGTTCAAAGCAATCAGTATTTTCTCCTGTTCATTTTCTCTCAGGAACAGATATAAGCCCTTCTCATCCTGACATAGTACTGTTCTATATGTTCCGTTACGAATTGCACTGTGTTCCCTTCTGATCTGCGCATATTCCCTCAAAATATCATAGCAATTATCCTCACTGCCCCAGGGCATCGGACTACGATATGCATTCTCTGTCTCTCCTTCAATATAATACTCATCTCCATAGAATACCGAAGGAACTCCATACCCCATAAAGAGATAAAAATATGCCAGCCTCAACCGTCTCCTGTCTCCCACACAATAAGAAAGAAATCTGGGAACATCATGTGTATCAAGAAAATTCATCTGTACCAGGCTCACCTGCTCTGGATATCTCATAATCATCTTATGCATCTGTGCATCAAATTCTGATACCGTCATCGTCCTCGTTGCGAAGAAATCCTTGCACAGATAAGAAAAACGATAATTCATCGTTGAATCAAACTGATCTCCAAGAAGCCATACTCCGGCATCCTCCCATATCTCACCAATCAAGAAAAACTGGGGTTTTACGGCTTTTACAGCTGTCTTAAAATGCCTCCAGAAATCATGGTTCACCTCATTTGCCACATCCAGCCGCCATCCATCAATATCTGCTTCCCTGATCCAGTATGTTCCTACATCTATCAGATATTTCTCAAGCTGTGGATTGGAAGTGTTGAGCTTAGGCATCTCTTTTACATAGGCAAAAGCCGCATAATCCGGCGGGTCCTTATAACATACCGGCTCCGGCATATCATAGAACCAGTCATAATACCGTGACTTGCTGCCATATGTTAATACATCCTTGAAAGCAAAGAAATCAGGTCCACAATGATTGAACACTCCATCCAGAATCACCCTGATGTGATTTCTATGACAAATAGCAACCATTTCTTTAAGCTCTTCCAGCGTTCCCATACAGGCATCGACCATAAAATAATCGGCTGTATCATATTTGTGATAGGAATTTGCCATAAATACCGGATTCAGATAGATGCAATTGATTCCAAGCTCTCTGATATACTCTATATTCTCACTGATTCCCTGTATGGTTCCTCCAAGTCTGTTAGCGGATATCATGCCATCCCCTGTTTCAATAGATTTCGCCATTTTAACAATACTGCCTTTTTCCGTGGCAAAGCTATCCGGAAATATCTGATACATAATCAGATCCTGTGCCCACGCCGGTGGACTGATAATGTCCTCTCTGCGGATATACGGGAACTGAAAATACTCTGTTCTGTTGTAGCCTATCTGTGTACAGAATCCTCTTTCATAATAATATTGTCTCTGGTAGCCATCTTCCAATGCAAAGTAATAACACAATCTTGGATAAATATTGTTAAGTCTGGTTTCATAATAGTCAAACAAGTCATCACTTGACACAAGTGTCATTTTTATATTTGTCATTCTGATTACAGGACTTTGGTCTACCCGGTCTCCATAATAAAGCTGACAGCTGCACAGATCTCCCTTTGCTGCACGCAGCCTGATGGTAATGTCTTTTTCCCCAGTTGCATATGCATACTGCGAAAGAGGTATATGTAAAATCGCTTCCTTCTTCATATCCTATCCTTTCACCGCTCCACCTGTAATTCCATCAACATAGAACTTCTGCATCAGCAGAAACAGAATGGAGATTGGAATTGCTACAATAATGCCGCCTGCACAGAATACAGAGAAGTAGTCTCCTACCAGCGTTCTCTGCACCAGATTAAAAAGCCCCATGGCAACTGTCCAGTCTGTAGGATTCTTGGAACGGATCATCAGCTTCGCCATAACAAAATCCATCCATGGTGTCAGGAAAGAATTAATAACCGTATATACAATAATGGGTTTGGACAGTGGAATCACGATTCTGGTAAAAATACATAACTGCGATGCACCCTCCAGTGTTGCAGACTCTCTAAGCGACGCCGGTATCGTATCAAAAAATCCCTTACAGATCAGATAGCCTAGTCCAGAGCCCGCTGAATATATGATGATAAGTCCCAGCATACTGTCTGTCAGCCCTATCAGCTTCATGACAAAGAAGATGGCGATCATGGACAATACTCCCGGAAACATATTCAGGATAATTGCGAAACTCATAAGCGGCTTACGCATTGGGAAACGCATACAACTCATCGCATATGCCACCATCAATACCAAAAAGGTAGAAATGACACACGTACAGCAGCCTATTATCATGGAATTGCGAAACCACGCTGGAAAATTCGCCACCGTATCCGGTCTGAAGAACAGCTGTGCATAATTATCCCACGTCCATTTAGTCGGAAAAAAATGCATGGTATTGATGCCTTTATAGCCACTCAGCGACGTCACAAATAACCAGATAATTGGAATCAGCCATATAAAGGCGAGAAAAGCCAGCAGAAGATGTTTTCCGATTATTTTGCATTTTCTTTTCATTTACTGGAATTCCTCCTCTCTGTTACCGGCAATCATTCTGGTAAATCCAATCAAAGTAAATACCGCACACAGTACAAAAACGCATATTCCAATAACTGATGCCATCTTATAATTGGAATAGTCATTCGTTAATGTAAAGAGCCACGTCACCAGCAGATCTACTTCTTTTGCATTGGAATTGGCATAACGCATATTGCCCGTTACATAGTCACTGGTCAGAAGATATATGACATTAAAATTATTGATATTGCCGATAAAAGCTGTAATCAGTGAAGGACCTGTCACGAACAGCATATATGGCATTGTGATCTTGTGGAAAATCTGTGCTTCATTGGCGCCGTCTATCCTTGCACTCTCCAACTGTTCCTCTGGAATATTGAGAAGGATTCCCGTGGCACTCAGCATCTGATACGGTACACCCACCCAGATATTGATTAACACGATCATGACATGCGCCCAGCCAGGCTTGGATAAAAAGGGAATATAAGAAAGCCCCTTTCCAATCAGTCCAAGGTTCTGTAACACCTGCGTCAATCCGATTTTGCTGCAGATACTGTTGACAATACCATAATCTCCAAACATCTTACCGACTAATAATAAAGTAACGAACTGTGGAATCGCTATTGTCACGACAAACAGGCTTCTCCACATCTTTTTCCACCTGACAGTCTTGTCATTAATGAGTTTGGCAAGCAGGATTCCACCAAAATAGGTCGTAAAAGTGGCTAGAAATGCCCAGATCAGCGTCCAGACCAGAATCCTGATAAATGCATAACCAAAAGTAACTGTTGATGTGGAAGTAAACAATTCCCTGAAATTATCCAGTCCAACCCAGGTAAACAGATATGTGGGAGGCTGATGATTCATGTCATAATTGGTAAATGCAATGGCTATCATGAACAGGATAGGAATGATATTGACCAGTAGCACACCTATACTTGGCAAAGTAAGCAGTGTAATATGAAATTTAGCATTGATCAGCTCCCTACAGTCTTCCCTGAATGAATTAATATGCTTACCTTCTGATTCCTGCTTCTGTAATTCATAAACTGCCCTTAGATTGCTGATATACAAAGCAATAAAGGCAGCGATAAACAGAATTCCAATAATACCGCACAGAAGAATCAACAGGGAATTATCATAATCATTCACTGTCTTTTGCAACGTAGTCAGATCCAGGTATTCTTCTCTCTGTACTGTACCCAACGTATTTAGTTTACAGATATACTGCCAGGAGAAACGAAAAGTGAACAGAAAGAACAATACTTCTATCACTGTCATAATGATTCCCTTGGCATATTGTCCTCTGGCACAATAGCCTGCCCCCATAATAACCATGGAGAGCCGCGTTGCGGCATCTCCATTCTTACATATTTCCAACAATTTCTTCATGAGATCGCATCCTTAATTTGTAACTGGTTGTGTGATACCCTCTACAGCTTCATCCAGAAGTGACTGTACATCTGTATAATTGCCTTCTGCCAGCGCCTGACCCAAGGTTGCAGCCGGGTCCCAGTATGCATTGCCGACTCTTTGCAGATCCGCATAGGCAGACTGTTGTGCCAGTGCAGCAAGTGCAGGAGCTGAGGCGATTTTATCAGAAGCTGCTGCATTCAGGTTAGAAGGTCCCTCACCTGTAGCAACACCGATAGCTTCCTGGCTGTTCTGGTTTGTAATATATTCTGCCAGCAGCATAGCCCAGCCTGTATTCCTGGAATATGCATTTACACCAACGAATTTATATCCTGCAAAAGACCCCATCTGTACCTGTTCTCCATTGACAGTAAAGGCAGGCAGTTTCGTTGCAGCATATCCATCACCATATGCCTCCATAAAACCAGTTGTTGCCCATGTCCCATTTACGTCTGCTATCATCTGACCATTCAGAGCAAATGCCTGTGCATCTTCATTGACACAATTCACCATAGCGCTGTTCTTACAGATATCTGTTATGGCTTCTGCAACTGCTGCCCCTGTATACTTCGTATCTGTTGCATTCCAGTTACAGTAATTCGTACCATCATCCTGTCCGTACATTTCCAGTCCGGCACCCGCAAAGAATCCATATAAATACCATGCACCGGATACTTCCATACCAACTGTCTTACCCTGCTTCTGGGCTGCTGCCAGCAGATTATCCCAGGATGACACATCTTCTTCTGTCAGATAATCCGAATTATAAAACAGGAAATAACCATTAGACGCTGTCAGCGGATAAGCATACAGCTTACCATCTACAGAAGCGGCTTCTACTGTAGATGCCGCATTTGCAGTCTTAGGATCATATGTAAAAGCAGCATCTACGCTCTGCAATGCTCCTGCATTTACCAGATCTATCAGCTGATCATCTGCAAATACGAATACATCCGCTGCGGATTCCACATCCTTCAATACATCATCCTTGCAGTTCGCCTCAGACTCTGCGCCAATTGTAATATTAAATTGCACATCAGGATAAGTATTCTTAAATTCATCTACAAGCTGTGCCATAACTGTCTGATATTCTTCTGTCTCAGCACACCATAATGTCAGATCAACCGGCGCATCTGTAGCTGCAATCAGATTGGCAATTGCATCATTGCTGTTATTATCACTATTTTCTGACACCTGTGTCGTTTCTTCTGTTTTGACTTCTTCCTGTGTTTTCTCACTGTTCTGTGTCTGCTCACTCTGATTCTGTACAGTCTGCTCACTGCTTCCACAACCTGCTAATAAAGAGGAAACTATACACATACTGATACATGCTGCTGCTAATTTTCTTTTCATTTTCCAACCTCCCATTTTCTTTATCTTTCTACGAAACTTTTCCTAAAAGTCATGTGAATCATGTCCTTTTGTATTTTCATCATATCTGCAAAATATCAGTTTTACAATGTTTTTGTGTGATTGCAATTGACTTTTGTTAAGAAATCGCTATACTAGATTTTAAGATTTGTCGATTTTTCAAATGAAAGGAGATATCGTTATGTCAGTCACGATTTCAGATGTTGCTTCCAGGGCAGGTGTTTCTACTTCCACTGTGTCAAAGGTCATTAATAACAACCCTACGATCTCTGCTGAGACAACCGCCAGAGTCAATGCTGCAATTAAAGAACTACATTATATTCCTAACTCACGCGCTGTCAGCTTCGCCAAAGGACAAGCCAAAAATATCGTGTACCTGTCCACTCTTGGAAAAGATATTGCTTATGAGAATCCTCATATGTTCGACATTATGTGTGGTGTTTACCATGAACTGACCTCACATCATTACATGATGTCGCTGGTAGATACCTCCGAAGAATCCTATCCCGGTGAACGGGCAATCGTGGAAATCAAAAAACGTTCCGCAGATGGACTCATTATTCATGGTTCCATCGTAAACGAAACGTTAGCAAAACATTTATTGGAAGAAGAAATTCCTCATATTATTATCGGACATCCTGATTTCGAGACCAGACTCTGCTGGATTGATACCGACCACACTCTTGCCGGCGAATATGCAGCAGACCATATTTGCGAATGTGGTTATACCAATGTCTTCTTCATTGCCGGCCGAAGAAATGATGCTATCTCCAATCAGAGGCTCAAAGGGTTTAAAAAAGGGATGATACATCATAAGGAATATATCACCCGCGAAAATATCGGTTATACAAATAATACTCAGGAAGGCGCTTATGAAGTCACCCGTACTATGCTGCAGAAGCTCCCGAAGCCGCAAGCCATTGTCTGCGAAAACAATCTGCTGGCGCTGGGTGTTGTCAATGCACTTCGTGACCTGTCTTTCTCCATTCCAGATGATATCGGATTATTGACATTTGATATCTATCCGTATTCAAAGATCATTACGCCACAGCCTACTGTCATCGACATCAACATGTACGACATCGGCATTCAGGCAGGGCGCATGATGCTTCATAAGCTGGAGAATCCAAGGCTGATGGTACAGAGCTTCACCGCTCTTCCGACCCTGATTCAGGGGCAGACTACCACTAGTATAGCGTTTTCTAAATAACTGAACCATTTACGCAGAATATTTTTCAGAAAGTGCATGTCAAAAAACGTA
>ENA-UPWU01000310-UPWU01000310.1-human-gut-metagenome-genome-assembly--contig:-NODE-310-length-21706-cov-5.570068_pt1 | contig 21706 bp, 18 predicted proteins | sample MGYA00250058_ERZ773392 | MGnify/ENA primary metagenome ERZ773392 (study PRJEB29103, sample SAMN06112084) | human gut metagenome | biome: human gut; feature: ankylosing spondylitis patient; material... | reverse complement strand
GCCCGGTCCGCTGACACCAACATTTATAATAGCATCGTCTTCCGATACTCCATGAAAAGCTCCTGTAACCACGAGTTGTCTCCGTTTGTGTGTTGGTCCTGAATGTTCCGTTCCGGGGGATCGGAGCCTTCATGATACAGAATGCTGCGCCCGAATGGACGGTCCCGTCCAGACCGCCCCTTCCTATGGATCTCCTCCCGAGCGCGCACATTTGAATGAGCGTACTCGACCGACTCATTGAACACCTTCGTCGATGAGGCGCTGCTCGTAGCTGCACCCGAGCTCGTGCTTGTTTTCGCATGCCTTGTGGTACCAGTCCTTGGCGGCCTTCTTGTCCTGAGGAACGCCCCTGCCGTCCTCGTAGATGAAGCCGAGCTTGAGCTGCGCCATGGCGTTGCCCTTTTCGGCGGCGCGGCGGTACCACTTGAGGGCCTCCTCGATGTTCTGCTCGACGCCGTTGCCCTTGAAGTACATGTTGCCGAGGGCGAACTGGCTCTCGACGACGCCCTGTTCGGCACGCTCCCTCACGAGCGCGACGTCGGGAGCCGCAGCGGCGGAGGCCGCCGTGAGCGCGGCGATCACGCCTGCGACGATCGCAATGGAAGTCTTGCGGATGTTCATGATGTTCTTCTTCCCGTTCGTTGTTTCGTTGGATGCGGGTCCGGATCCGGCCCTGCGTCCGCTTTCTTGATTATGCCCGTCTTGATGAGCGCAGGCTTAAGCCCGACGGCCGAGATATCTGCCCGTGACGCTTCGCGGCTCTGCGGACGCATCCTCTGGCACGCCTTCGAAGACGACCGTGCCGCCCGCATCTCCGCCGCCCGGCCCCAGGTCGATCATCCAGTCGGCCGCCCGGATCACGTCGAGGTCGTGCTCGATCACGATCACGGTAGCGCCCGCCTCGACGAGCCGCTCGAAGACCGCCATGAGCGTCGCGACGTTTTCAGGATGCAGGCCGATCGTCGGCTCGTCGAAGACGAAGAGCGCATCATCCTGGCCTCTGCCCATCTCGCCCGCGAGCTTGAGCCGCTGGGCCTCGCCGCCCGAGAGTCCGGGCGTCGCCTCCCCGAGCGTGAGGTAGCCGAGCCCGAGATCCTCGAGCACCCTGAGCCTTGCCGACACGGTCTTCATGTCGGCCGCAGCCCGAAGCGCGGTCGAGACGTCCATGTCCATCAACTCGGGCAGCGTGTACGCAGCCTGCGTCCCGTGCGTACCCGCCGCCTTCGCGGCGCGCCTGATCGCAAAGGCGGCCGGCGCATAGCGGCTTCCCCTGCATGATGGACACGGCACGTCCACGTCGGGCAGGAACTGCACGTCGAGGCTGATCGAACCCGTGCCGTCGCATTCGGGACAACGCAGTCTGCCCGTGTTGTACGAGAAGTCGCCCGCCTTCATGCCCGCAGCCTTCGCGTCGGGCGTCTTCGCGAAAGCCTTCCTCAGATCATCGTGCACGTTGGCATAGGTTGCAACCGTCGACCGGACGTTCACGCCGATGGGCGTCGCATCGATGAGCTTCGCCTGACGGATGCCCTGAGCCGAGATCGAGACGACGTGCGCGGGCAGTGCCGTCCCGTCGATCGCGGCCCTGAGCGCAGGGAGCAGGCTCTCGAGCACGAGCGTCGTCTTGCCCGAACCCGACACGCCCGTCACCACCGTGAGTCTCCCCTTCGGAATCCTCACGCTCAGAGGTTTGACCGTATGGACCGCCTTCGTCTCAAGCAGGATTTCGCCATGCTCGAAAAGACTGTCTCGCGGCGTCTTCGTCCTCACGACCGCGGGTCTCCCCGCCAGATAAGGCCCGATCATCGAATCGGGGTTCGCCTCGATCTCTCCGACGCTTCCTTCGGCAATGACGTTACCGCCCTCGCGGGTAAAGACAAGACTGACCTAACCTTTGCAATGCGGTCGTTCTCCGGATAGACCGCAGTCCATACCGCTCCCAACCCCATTGATTCTGCTGCCAGCAACAGATTTTCGGATGCGGCAGAGCAGTCCAGCATCCAGTACCTATCTGTTTCTCCGTTCAGGGCTTTGCTTAAATCACCACAAACCACGATGGCTAGCGGAGCCTGTGCCGTCATTTTGGCATAAGGCAGTTCGGCGGCCAGTTTATCCAATACTTTACGGTCATCCACTACCACGAAAGCCCAGGGCTGCTTGTTTACTGCTGTCGGTGCAGCCATGGCAGCTTTTACTAATAAATCCACTTTTTCTTTTTCTATCGGTTGGCGTGTATAGGTCCGGACGCTCTTTCGGGCAAAGATATTTTCTATAGCCGTGTTCTTTCCTGTTTCTTCTTTTTTTGCTTCCATATTGTTACAACCTCCTGTAATTAGTAATGTTATTGAAAGAGTAACAGTTGTCAGAGTTTTAAAGATTGTTGCCGCATTCATTTTTATTATTGATTAATAATTGAGATGGAATTCTACCACAGCTTCAATTCCTTTGCGGAATATATCCAGAGAGAAGTTTTCATTGGGCGAATGGATGGCGTCACTTTCCAATCCGAATCCCATGAGAACGGTCTTTATACCTAGGATTTGTTCAAAATCGCTGATGATAGGAATACTTCCTCCACGGCGTACGGCAAGTGGTTTTTTTCCGAATGCCTTAGCAAAGCCTTTTTCGGCAGCCTGGTAAGCGGGCAAGGTGATGGGGCATACATATCCTTCGCCTCCGTGCATCGGGGTTACTTTTACTTGTACATATTCCGGAGCGATAGACTGGATATAGTCCACAAACAATTGGGAAATTACAGCGTGGTTTTGATGTGGAACCAGTCGGCACGATACCTTGGCATATGCTTTTGAGGGAAGTACTGTTTTTGAACCTTCGCCTGTATATCCGCCCCAGATGCCACAAATGTCAAAAGAGGGACGGCAGCTGTTACGTTCTAAAGTAGAATATCCTTTTTCACCTTTCAGTGCTTTTACACCGATGGCTTCCATGTATTTTTTTTCGTCGAAAGGAATTTGTGCAATCATCTCACGTTCGGCTGCCGGTACTTCCTCTACATCGTCATAGAAATGGGGGATAGTGATGTGTCCGTCTTCGCCAATGACTTGGGCTAACATACTGCACAGGGTATTGATAGGATTGGCTACCGCTCCGCCGAAGTGTCCGGAATGAAGGTCACGGTTCGGACCGGTCACTTCTATTTCCCAATAAGCCAGTCCTCGTAAACCTGTGGTCAGAGAGGGAAGATCCGCGCCTAGCATACTGGTATCCGAAACAAGAATTACATCGGCTTTCAGCAATTCCTTATGTTCCTTGATGAAGGTATTCAGACTGGGAGAACCTATTTCTTCTTCACCTTCGAAAATAAATTTCACATTGTGTTTCAGCAGTCCGTTTTTTACTACGTATTCGAATGCTTTTACTTGGATCATGGCTTGTCCTTTATCATCGTCAGCTCCACGTGCCCAAATGTGTCCGTCACGAATTTCAGGTTCAAAAGGCTGGCTTTTCCACAGGTCCAACGGCTCGGCAGGCATTACGTCATAGTGGGCATAAATCAATAGGGTAGGAGCATCATTGCTTACATGCTTTTGTGCAAATACCAATGGATTGCCTTGTGAGGGCATTACCATGGCTTCGTCTGCTCCGGCTGCCAACAAAAGTTCTTTCCAACGTAAGGCACAGGCCAGCATATCGTCTTTATGTTCGGGTAAAGCACTGATACTGGGAATACGGATGAGGCTGAAAAGTTCCTCCATGAAGCGCGCTTCATTTTCTTTAATGTATTGTTTTATTTCCATAATTGAATGATTCTTATAGTTGTGTAGTTCTGTCTATCAGATAATAATCCAAAATGGTCATGGCAGCCATGGCTTCTACAATGGGGACGGCACGCGGCAGTACGCAGGCATCATGACGCCCTTTGGCTTTCATGGTCGTGTCTGTGCCGTTGATATTTACTGTATGTTGCTCCATCAGAATTGTGGCAACTGGCTTGAATGCCACACGGAAGTAAATGTCTTGCCCGTTGCTGATGCCTCCTTGTATTCCTCCGGAATAATTACTTTTTGTTTCTACTCTTCCGTTATTATTATAAAATACATCATTCTGCTCACTGCCTTTTAGCTCCATGGAGTCAAAACCTTGTCCGTAAGAGAAACCTTTTACGGCATTGATACTTAACATGGCATTTCCTAGTGCGGCATGTAACTTACCGAATACGGGTTGCCCTAGTCCGATAGGGCATCCTTTGATGACGCAACTCACTACCCCGCCTATTGTATCGCCTTCTCCTTTGATTTTCCAGATAAGTTCTGCCATTTCCTTGGCTTTCTCCGGATCGGGACAACGCACATCGTTTGTTTCTATCAAGTCGAGGTTATAGCTTTTGTAATCTTTATCAAGTTTGACAGGTCCTACCTGTGAGGTATAAGCTGTGACACTGATTCCTAGTTGTTTCAATGCCAATTTGGCTAAAGCTCCTGCTACTACACGTGAAATGGTTTCTCGTGCTGATGAACGTCCCCCGCCACGGTAGTCACGGATTCCGTATTTTTGCATATAAGTATAATCTGCGTGTGAAGGGCGGAACAGATTCTTGATATTCTCGTAGTCGTTTGAATGTTGGTTCTTGTTCCATACCACAAATCCGATGGGGCAGCCGGTGGACTTGCCTTCGAATATACCTGAAAGGAATTCCACTGTATCAGGCTCCTTGCGGCTGGTGGTAAGTAATGACTGTCCGGGACGGCGGCGGTTCAGTTCCTGCTGAACGAAATCCATATCAATCTTAATACCGGCAGGGAAGCCGTCAATGACGCCGCCTACTCCCGGTCCATGGGATTCACCGAAACTGGTTAACCGGAAAATATTACCAAATGAATTGAACATATTGCTTGTAGTTTTAAAAGTTTCTTTCCGTAAAGATAATGATTTTAGGGATAATATACTTGATTGTTGCTGAAAAATTAGCAGAATGGATAAAAATGGGGTACGGATTGTATGAATTTTACAGTTTGGAATAAGAAAAACTGTAAAATTCATACAATCCGTACCCGGAAACTGTTTCTTAAGGATGGAAACAGGTATCTTTTACGAGTTAGAATTCTACCTTAGGTGCTTTATCGGCTCCTTCCTCAGATTCAAAATATGGGCGTTTGTCAAATCCGAACATGCCAGCAAGCAAGTTACGGGGGAAAGTACGGATGGCTGTGTTATATGCCCGTGCTGTGTCATTGAATCTTTTGCGTTCTACACTGATCCGGTTTTCTGTACCTTCCAATTGTGCTTGCAACTCTTTGAAGTTCTCATTGGCTTTCAAGTCGGGATAAGCTTCGGTGATAGCGAGCAGGCGGCTCAATGCACTACCTACTTCGCCTTGTGCCTTTTGATAGGCCTGCATTTTTTCGGGAGTCAGGTCATCGGCGCTGATCTGCATCTGAGTGGCTTTGCTACGGGCGTCTACTACGGCTTGAAAAGTTTCTTTTTCGTGTGAGGCGTATCCCTTTACTGTATTTACCAGGTTGGGTATTAAATCAGAACGGCGTTGGTACTGGTTTTCTACATTGCTCCACGCTGTGCTGACAGATTCATCCATTTTTACCATACCATTATAAGAGGTTATTCCCCAAATGGCAATTAATACAATGACTACTATTACAATAATCGTTGACTTTTTCATATGTATATACTATTAAAATTATGAATATTCTTGTTCTTAAAAACGGCTTCCGGCTCCTCCGCCTCCAAAGCTTCCACCTCCGAAACTTCCTCCGCTAAATCCGCCTCCACTTCCACCGTGGCCACCAAAAAATCCTCCTCCCATTCCGCCTATGAACGGCCCTCCTCCTCGGGGGCCTTTGTAATTTTCATCTCTCGACCGTTCTTTCCGTCTGAGGATATGTCCGCAATTTCTGCATTTATATACTACTTCTTCAGTCTTTGTTCCGTTACTTCGGTCTATAACTTTGGAGGAAAGACGTTGCAGTTTGTGTTTTTTGCAATGGGGGCAGCGTGTTTTACGCCAGTTTGCATACAATCCGATGCCAATAAATCCTCCGAAAATCACAAAAAAGATGATAATGAATTCCAAGGGATCATCTTCGCTTTCGTCATTGCCGATATTTTCCATGGAACCGTCCAGGTAGCCGTTTACAGCCCGTATTCCTGCTACCATTCCGGCGTTCCAGTTATTGTCCTTGAAATAGGGCAGCATATAGCGGTTCTGAATCCGTTTGCAGATGGCATCCGGCAATATCCCTTCAAGGCCATATCCGGTAGCGAATTGCACACACCGTTCGTCGGTGGAAAGCAAGATGACCAATCCATTGTCACGTTCTTTTTGTCCTACGCCCGTTTCCTGTCCCAGCCGGTGGGCAAAATCAAAACAATCACCTCCCTCTATGCCTGTTACCGCTACCACTAATGTCTGTATACCTGTTTTTTGCTCTAAAGCGTAGAGGATGCTGTCCATAGTGGTGACAGCGGTGGATGAAAGGATACCGTCGGGATTGCTGACGTAGCGGGTACGGTTTTGCAAATGTACCATCGGTATGTCTTTTATGGCATATTCTTTGGCTTGAAGCTGGACGGAGCCTAGAAGCATGAAAAAAGTAAGTAAAAATGTCAATTTTCTCATTGGATGTATTTGTCTACAAATGCTTTTACTTTTTGGGTATATTCTTCAGTATTGAACAGATAGGAATGTGCATGGTCTGCTTCCGGAACTATCCATAATGCTTTGGGCTGAGGTTTTGCCTCATACAATTTGTACACCATCCATGTGGGTACGTAGTCATCTTTATCACCATGGATAAAGAACATGGGCAGATGGCATCGGGCTACCTGTTTCAATGCGGATGCTTCTTTGAACCCCCATCCATATTCCAGCTGGCATAACCAGTCGGCGGTGTACATTAACGGGAATTGAGGCAAGCCGAATTGTTCTTTCAGTTCTTTGGAAAATTGGTCCCATACGCTGGTATATCCGCAGTCCTCAACAAAACATTTCACATAGTCGGGCTGCGGTTCGCCCGAAACCATCATAGTGGTGGCTGCACCCATCGAGATTCCATGTACTACCATGCTGGTGCTGTCACCGTAAATTCGATTGGCAACCTCCATCCATTGTGTTACATCTTTGCGGTCTAACCATCCCATTTGTATGGCATTTCCATCGCTCAGGCCAGTGTCGCGTAAATCTGGTAGGAGGATGTTGAAATCCAGTTTTTTATTGTATAGATAACCTATCATCATCATGCGGATGGCATTGTCTGTATACCCGTGTACTATAACTGCGGTTTGGGCTGTCGGGCGGCTGGAAGCCACATAGTAAGCATGCAGTTTTACGTGGTCGGGAGAATAGATAAAGGTATCCTTCAGTGCTTGGTTCTGTTTCAGACTATCTATCCACGGTTTTAGATAGGGGTAAGTCTTAAACATATATTGCCAGGAACTTTCCAAATTCTTTCCTCTGTTTTCAGGGCGTAAGGAATAGTTCAGCATATATTGACTGCCTCCAAGTAGGACTATAATAAGCAGAACGAATATACTACTCGTTCCAATAATCATTTTTTTTCTTTTCATACCTTAACTATTTGTTCCATATATCCCATGCACCAAAGGCTTGCAATAAGAGCATTTCTAAACCGTTTTTGGTAATTGCCCCTTTGTCTGCCCCCTTTTTCATAAAAAGAGTAGTGTCAGGATTATATAACAAATCATAAAGCAAATGGTTGGGTGTGAGATATTGGTATGGAATATTGGGGTATTCATCGGCACGGGGATACATACCTACAGGAGTACAGTTGACAACTACTTTATACTCATCCATGATTTCGGGAGTGAGCTGATCGTAAGTCAGCATTTCTTCACGCAGGTTCCGTGATACGAATTTGCATTCCAAACCTAATTTTTTCAGTCCGTAAGCAATCGCTTTCGAGGCCCCTCCTGTTCCTAGGATCAGAGCTTTTTTGTGCTGGGGTTCCAGCAAGGGTTCGATAGATTGAGTGAAGCCAATCACATCGGAATTATAGCCTATCAGCCTGGTCTTACCTTTTTGGCGGACAATTTTGATTACATTGACGGCTCCGATGGCTGCCGCATCTTTATCCAGTTCGTCCAAATAAGAGATGACTTGTTCTTTATAAGGTATAGTGACATTGAGCCCTACTAAATCAGGATTAGCCAATAGCACAGAAGGCAGTTCTTTGATGGATGGGATTTCGAAGTTTACATATTCGGCATCAATGTTTTCCGAATGAAACTTTTCATTGAAAAAGTTCTTTGAGAACGAGTGTCCTAACGGATAACCTATCAAACCATATTTTTTCATAAAACTCTATACTTTAAATTATTTCGTTGCTAAATAAAGCGTACAGATACCTAGTGTCAACCGCTTGAAACTCACCTGATTGAATCCGGCTTTACGGATAATGTCTGTCATTATTTCGCCTTGTGGAAAGGCTTTGATGGACTGCGGCAGGTAAGTGTAGGCACTACGGTCTTTAGAGAGTAGCTTGCCCAAAGTGGGGATGACTATTTTAGAATAGACAGCATATAGCTGTTTCATGGGGAACCAGTCGGGTTCGGAGAGTTCCAAAATGACTAGTTTTCCGTTGTCTTTCAGTACGCGGTGCATTTCGCGGAGTCCTTTGTCAAGGTCTTCGAAATTGCGTACACCGAATGCTACGGTAATAGCGTCAAAGCGTTTGTCGGGAAAGGTGAGTGCTGTACAGTCTTCCTTAGCGAAAGAGATGCGGCTGTCCAGTCCGGCGGCTTTTACTTTTTCACGTCCCACATTCATCATGCCTTCGGATATATCGGTACCTATCAGCTCTTGGGGGTGAAGTGTCTGACAGGCTTGAATGGCAAAATCGCCCGTTCCGGTGGCTACATCCATTATGTGTTGCGGGTGAAAAGGTTCCAGCCAGTTAATGGAATCGCAGAAGAGATATACCAAAAAACAGAGAACGTTGGACATTATCGAGAGGCTGAAGAAGGAATACCCTAATACGGTATGCACTCTCGACACATCACACGCATGGCAGTTACTTGTCAGTGTCCGCCTGGCGGCGCAGTGCACTGATGCAAGGGTGAATGTTGTGGTGCAGGATCTTTTCGCAAAATATCCGGGAGTAAAAGAACTGGCCGCTGCAGATGTCAGTGACATTGAGGCCATTGTCAAACCTTGCGGGCTGGGGAAAAGCAAGGCAAGAGATATTAGCGCATGTATGAACATGCTTGTTGATTCCTACAACTGTCAGGTTCCTGACAGCTTGGACGAGCTGCTAAAGCTCCCTGGCGTTGGCAGAAAAAGTGCCAACCTCATCATGGGTGACATATATGGCAAGCCAGCCATTGTAACTGACACCCATTGTATCCGGCTTGTCAACCGTATGGGATTGGTTGACGGGATCAAAGACCCGAAAAAAGTTGAGATGGAACTGTGGAAACTTGTACCTCCAGAGGAGAGCAATGACTTCTGTCACCGGCTTGTGGATCACGGGAGAGCCGTGTGCTCAGCCAGGACAAAACCGCATTGCGATGCATGTTGTCTAAATGACATATGCAAAAAGATCTTATAAATTTCATAAGGAGGAACTATATGGAGTATATGGAAAATCTTACAGGCTACGTTGAAAAACAATCACATCTTTGTCAGCAGCACGATAACATCGACAAAGAACTGTACAGAAAATATGGTGTAAAGCGTGGTCTTCGTGACGAGAATGGTCAGGGAGTATTGACCGGACTTACAAACATTTCCCAGATCATAGCATTTAAGGATGTGGACGGTCAGAAAGTCCCATGTGATGGAGAACTGCTATATCGCGGCTACGATGTGCAGGATCTGGTAAAGGGTGGCAAGGGAAAACGCCATATATTTGAGGAGGCTGCTTATCTGCTGCTTTTTGGTGAACTTCCTACCAAGGCACAGCTCACAGAATTCAGCGGAGTTATATCTGAGTCTATGAATCTGCCAACAAACTTCACACGAGATGTCATCATGAAGGCACCAAGTGTTGATATCATGAATTCGATGACAAGGAGTGTCCTGACACTGGCATCCTATGACAATCAGGCAACAAACCTTGACATCGACAATGTGCTGAGACAGTGCATCGGACTCATCGGCACATTTCCTATGATGGCGGTCTACGGCTACCACGCATACAACCACTATGAGAATGACGGAAGTATGTACATACATCGTCCTGACAAAGATGCATCAGTGGCAGAGAACCTGCTCAGGATGCTCAGGCCAGACATGAAATACACTGAGCTTGAGGCGAGGGTTCTGGACATCGCTCTCCTGCTTCACATGGAGCACGGTGGCGGTAACAACTCAACATTTACAACAAGGGTTGTAACATCCTCAGGGTCCGACACCTATTCAGCGATTGCCGCTGCCCTCTCATCCCTTAAAGGGAGGAAACACGGCGGTGCAAATCTTCAGGTTATGAATATGATGGACGATATAAAGGAACATATCAATGATTACCACGATGAGGAGGCCATCGAAGCCTACCTTGACAAGCTGCTGAACAAGCAGGCGTATGACCACAAAGGACTTATATACGGCATGGGACATGCGGTATACTCCCTGTCCGATCCAAGAGAAAAGGTGTTCAAGGCATTTTTAGAACAGCTCGCAGCAGCAAAAGGCAGAGATGAGGACATGGCTCTGTACAACAACATCGAAAAGATCGCGCCTAAGCTCATCGCAAAAGAGCGCAAGATATACAAGGGTGTAAGTCCAAATGTGGATTTCTACAGCGGATTTGTATACGAGATGCTCGGCATTCCTAGAGAACTTTACACACCTCTCTTTGCGGTTGCACGTATCGTTGGCTGGAGCGCCCACAGAATTGAGGAGCTTGTAACCACAGACAAGATCATCAGACCGGCATACAAGAGTCTTGTGACACATAGAGACTATGTAGACAGAGATGCCAGATAGTTCAGGCAAATAAAAACTCCCACTCTTCAAGTATGTACATACATTGTATATGTACCTCTCAAAGAGCGGGAGTTTTATTTGTTTTCAAATATTAAAAAATATTTTTCAGATGTCTTCTCTTTTAAGTTTTCCTTAAATATTTGACGGTAAATGTTTGACATTTACTGATCTTACTTATTTTTGTTTATAAAATCGATCAGGTCATACTTGGATATCGCACCAACGCTTCTAGAAGTTTCCACGCCATCCTTGTACAAAATCAGCGTAGGTACGCTGAACACTTTGTTTGATGCGGCAAGTCCTGGATTCTCATCAACATCAACATTGAAAAAGCTGATCGCATCCTTCATGTCCTCTGCAACAGTGTGAAATACCGGAGCCATCATCTTGCAGGGTCCGCACCAGGTTGCCGAGAAATCAGCTACGGCAATCTTGCTCGATTTTATCTCGTCAAAATTATCTCCAACTACTTTCTTTACCATAATGTATCCCTCCTGACAATATTATCTGTATATCTGTAAATTTTATGTGATTTAGTTAACCTGTCTTTTAATCATATAATGTCATATTTGGGTGCATAAGGTCAATACATTTTAATGATAAAAACTAATCTTATAAAAATTAATCAAGCAGTCTCTTCATACTATCCATGCTTATAAGCAGAGTCGATGAATTATGGAGCAGTGCCGATGTCGTCGGCTGGATCACGCCCATAACACCGAGTATGATAAGCCCTGTGTTAAATGTGACTATCTTGCGATAATTTCTATTGATCCTGCTCATCAGCTTATTGCTAAGTTCCTTAAGAGTGACAAGTTCATACAGATTGTCTGCGCTGACCGTTATATCCGCGATCTCTCTGGCTATCTCAGCGCCATCACTGACTGCTATGCCTGCATCCGATGCTGACAATGCCGGAGAATCGTTGATTCCATCACCGACCATGATAACCTTGCGTCCCACCGCCTTTTCGGACTCCACAAACCTTGCCTTATCCTCCGGTAGTACCTCTGAGTAATACTCGTCCACGCCCACCTGTTCAGCTATAGCCTGGGCAGTTCTCTCACTGTCCCCGGTCATCATGACTACCTTGCCGATGCCGAGCTCCTTGAGTTTTCTCACGACCTCCGCAGATTCAGGTCTCACAGGATCCTTGATAGATATTACCGCTGCAAGCTTGCCGTCTATTCCCATGAACAGATGTGAGTGAGACTTTGAAAGTGATTCGTAAAGTTCTATCTTATCCTCCGGTATCACGCAGCCTTCATCCTCAAATACAAAGTGATAACTTCCTATGATGATCTTCTTGCCATCTATACTTGATGAGATTCCATGGGCAACAACATACTCAACCTTGGAATGCATCTCCTCGTGCTCTATTCCCTTAGCCGCCGCTCCGGCCACAACAGCTCTCGCCATCGAATGAGGGAAATGTTCCTCCAAACATGCCGCTATCTTGAGCAGTTCATCTGGATCTCTTCCGTCAAATGGCACTACACGCACGAGTGTCGGCGATGCCTTTGTGAGTGTTCCTGTCTTGTCAAATACTATGGTGTCCGCCTCCGCCACAGCCTCAAGGAATTTGCCCCCCTTAACTGTGAGATGATGCTTATTTGCCTCCTGGATAGCCGACAGAACAGCTATAGGCATAGACATCTTGAGCGCACATGAATAGTCGACCATGAGAACAGCAAGCATCTTTGTTATATTTCTCGTGAGCAGGTATGTGAGGATAGTTCCGCCGAGAGTCCATGGAACCAGACCGTCTGCAAGATGCTCTGCCTTGCTCTCAAGTCCTGACTTGAGCTTCTCAGACTCCTCTATCATCGCCACAACTTTATCATATCTGCTGGTCTTACCAGTCTTTACAACTCTGACTACCAGCTCCCCTTCCTCAACAACTGTACCTGCATACACAACATCGCCAGCTCCCTTGTGAACAGGAACAGACTCTCCTGTAAGGGATGACTGGTTGACCATACCCTCACACTCTGCCACAATTCCGTCAAATGGGATCACGTTGCTCATATGAACTACCACAAGATCATCCTTTGCGATCTTCGCGCTGTCCATAAGCACATCACAGTCGTCTACTCTTACCCATACCTTGTTGATGTTGAGTGACATACTTCTGGCAAGCCCTCCAACAGACTTCTTGTGTGTCCACTCCTCAAGGATCTCACCAATCTCAAGTAGGAACATGACCGAGCCGGCAGTTGCAAAATCATTTGTGAGTATGGATGCTGTGATGGCTGTGGCATCTAGAACTGGTACCTCAAGTTTCCTGTCTGCGAGACACTTAAGGCCCTTGCCTATATACTTGAGCGCCTTCACCGATGTAAGTCAATATCTGAGCGGCATCGGCACGATCCACTTCTTGGTCATATACCATGCAGTCTTCCAGAACAGCTTGTCCTCATACTGTCTGTTCATAGTTCTTCCGGATGTCTCCGTAAGATCCGCAGGAATCTCTACTCTATCATAACCAAACTGTCTGAGTGCATCTATGATACCTGCCCTGTCGCCCTCATAGATAATAACCGCATCACAGGTTCTGTCATGCACTTTGACATCGACAACGCCGTCACAGTTCTCAAGATAATACTGTAATATGTCAGCCTGTGCCATAGTCATACGGCTCTGTGTCATGTGTATACGCAGACGATTCTTTGTCTCATTCAAAATTGAAAACTTCAAGATCTTCGCCTCTTTCTACAAATAATTTACTGTGTTTTTGCAATAGGTTTTCCGGGATTACTCCTCTGCGCCCACCTCTTCCTCTGCAGTCTCAGTGCTCTCAGCATCCTCAAAATCAGCCTCTGCTGCCTTCTGCGCTCTTGCCTCATTGATATCCTTTGCGCCTGCATATATATCACCACAATTTTCCTGAATAGTATTCGCTGTCTTCATAACGCAGTCCTTTGCTCTGAGAACACCGGCTGTACAATGTGTATATACGTTCTTTGCGTCCTTGCTTGAGAGAACCTTGATACCAGCTGTTCCGAATAATACGCCGCCTGCAAATATTCCAAGTTTCTTCCAGTTTACCTTCTTTAATGCTTTCATCATAACTATGTCCTCCTTAAAAATATATTTGTCTAATCTTTGTTCGACCTGTCGAACTCCTCTTAACGTAAAAAATGCATTCTCTTCGTAATCATCACCACAAAAAGTCTGCACCTGATACGTAATTTTATTTTCTGTCAGTATAGCACTGTACCTCCCGTCAGTCCAATATAACAGCCACTTTTTCGGCAACTTTTTTTCTCAATAAGTTTCAATAAGGAATAGCTTTATTTACATTTATACGATTCTGTAAGGTTGCTTTTTTTCAAACTGTATACTATCTTAATAGTATTGTTTTATTATTAATACGAGATTTATATCTGTAATTTTCAACTATACAAAGGAGTTAAACATAATGGATAATTTTAATATCAAGAGCATCCTTGTGATACTGTTTTTATTTTTTATCGGCTGTATCATGGGCTGGTGCATAGAGGTCATTTTCAGAAAATTCTTTTCCAAGAGCAACCCGAGCCACAAATGGATAAATCCGGGATTTCTGATCGGACCATACCTGCCTCTCTACGGTTCAGGTCTTGTCGTTCTGTATCTGTTATCACTCATTCACATCGATGCCGTCGATTCGCATCCTGTTTTACAGAAAGTTCTGATCATACTGATAATGACTATAGCAATGACCGTTGTGGAGTATATCGTCGGCCGTATATTTATAATAGGTATGAACATCAAGCTTTGGGACTATTCAGATGAATGGGGAAACATTCAAGGTATCATATGTCCTCTGTTCTCTTTCTTCTGGGGACTCATCGCCGCACTTTACTATTTCTTCCTACATCCGCATATATTGAATGCTGTGTACTGGCTTGCCGACCACCTGACATTTTCCTTCTTCATCGGATTCTTCTACGGAGTGTTCGTTATCGACTGTGTTGTATCGTTCAATCTCATGAACAAGGTCAAGAAATTTGCAAAGGAAAACGACCTCATAGTACGAGTGGAGGAACTCAAATCAAAAATTGCACTGGACAGGGAAAAGCGCAAGGAGAAGCCAAGCTTCCTCCTCATACTTCACGATACTGCCTCCGTCAAGCGTGCATTTGAAGATCATCCTGAGAACTTTTCAATAACCAAAAAAATTAAGGAAAAAGCAGAACAGCTTACCGAAACCATCAAAGAAAAAAGTGAGGGCATCAGCGAAGGCATCAAGGAAAAGAGCGCTGTTATAAGTGAAGGTATCAAAACGGGCAGGGCGGAGACAAAATACAGGCTGTCAGAAACGCTCTCCCGAAACGACTCCTCTGATGTAGCCGATACTGACCTGTTTGACAACTCACACCGCAATATTACAGACAAGAAAAACTAGCATTTAACAGAAAAGAGCGCCACCCGGCATCGCATCACCAGACGGCGCTCTTATTTTATATTTTACGAAGATATATCACTTTATATACTATCTCTTACATGAAACAGTTACAGGCGTATATGCGCCACCAGTCTGCTTTTTGTATGGCACTACTGCATATGTATATTTCTTACCTGCCACCGACTTGCTGTCCACCCATGAAGCTGCGCCTGATCCTGCGATCTTCATCAGCTTGTATGCGGAATTTCCTGATTTTCTGTATATCCTGTATGAATCAGCACCAGCCACCTTGTTCCATGCGATCTTCACGCCCTTGTTCGTGTTTTTCGCTCTCGCCTTGACATTTCCAAGATACAGTCTCGACACTGTTGTTACCTTGCTTGTCGTATATGCATTGCACGCCACGATCTTGTATCCATATGTCTTGCCACTGGATATTCTTCCATCCACAATGGATAATGTGTTGGCCTTCTTAAGCAGCTGATATTTACCGCTCTTAGTCTTCTTGTACACTTTATACGCTGTCGCTCCGGACACCTTGTTCCACGAAAGCCTTATACCCTTAACTGTCGCAGCGGTCTTCACAACCGGCTTGCCAAGCTGAAGCTTCGGTGTTGCCACACTCTTCTTATAACTGCACTTCTTACATGTATAGAGTTTTGTTCCTGTTGATGTATATGTAGCTTTCTTCGTGACCTTTCCACTGTTCCAGCTATGTTTCAGACACGGAGCCAGCAGATATGCATCCCTCGGATTGCAGAGCGGAGTATTTGACACCCACACCACTATCTGCTTATTGTGCCAGCCCATGGCATATATATTTACACCGTCCGAATACTTACTTCTTATATCATATAGAAGTGTATACTCGTTTTTCGGGGAATCTAGATCTATCCTGCCTATATATCTGGCTGTATGGAAATACAAGGATTCCTGCGCAAGGAATATCGAGCCGTATTGCTTTGTATAATAACTTCCATCCGTTTTATACCAAACTGATGTTCCTGACAGTATGGCTTTCTTTCCACCTGTCGAAAATCTGTTCTTTATAATCTGGAAATCCATCCAGCTTGATCCCTGTTTGATACAGTACCAGTATCCCTTTCGGTAATACATGACCTTCTCAACGCCGCTCCACATCTGACCACTCTCGTATTTCTTGTCTGTGGCTCCGTTGTAGCTGCCGGTCCACGCTGCGCTAATCTTCGTATCATACCGTCCAAGCGAATATGATGAACTTGCATTCTTTGTTCGTCTGTTCAAAGTGTTCGTGCTTATAAGGAAATAGTCATGTCTAGACTGTCCTGGCTGATCTGTGACAGGATCATCCCATGTGGCATCAACGTGATACCATTTCCCATTTATCCTGACAACATTCCACGCATGATTTATATATTGGCTTGTTGCAAGAGCACATGGAACTCCCGATTGTTTCAGAAGATAATTCATGGTTTCTGCATATCCCTGACACACGGCTTTCTTATCAACGAGGGTGCCATACATGTCATATTTGTGATCCCTGCCATACACTGTACTGTAGTCCTTTATTCCACTGGCATCATATTCCACCGTGGACGTCAGATACTCGTGGTATGCAAGAACTATCTCAGCAGGTTTCATATTCTTTGTGTCCACCTGCTTGTTTACCTCTTTTACCGCCGCTACAAGAGATTCTCTCACCTTCTTTGCATTCGGTATATAGCTGATAACCAGAGTTGAAACCGATCCGTTGTATCTATTGTATACATACGATGCATTTGCTACATATACAATCTCCGGATGCAGTGCCAGAATGTTGACAAATATCGACTTAACATTACTGGTTGTGACACCCATTCCGTGCACGTCTATATTCTTCTTGAATGACTTTATCGAGTTCGCCACCCTGTTATGATATTTGAAATTGCCGGATGAGGCTATTGAAGCGACATCTCCCTCTTCCGCTACTTCGGCATAGCCGCCGATTTCGTATATATCCGCAAGGTCTATATCCCCAGTGCATCCCTTTGCTGGCGAGTCTGACTCCTCCACAATTCCCTGCTGTTCGCCATCCGCAGCACATTCTTCTGTCGAATCCTCAGCAGCAAATACTGTCACAGCACCAGCCGTAAGTGCCGAGCCTGCCACTATGCATACGAACGCACACATACACAAAAACCTGCACAGCACCACCCTGCCCACGCGATAATGTCTGGCGCATCTGCTCTCATATAGCTTTTGTTCTACTCTCTCTTCCTTTTCCATCAAAACTCCTTTCTTCCGCACATTCCTTCCCCGGTATTATACTGTTATGACCGTATATTTATCAATCCTTAACGCTTTACATTTACTGCTTTAGAGGCGGCACTGTAATAATTTCCCTTAAATGCTCTCACATAGTAATAATATGTCTTTCCCTTAGCGGTATTCGTGTCTGTCCAGCTGAGAGCATTTGCGCCGCCGATTTTTTTCACCAAAGCATATTTGCCGCCGGCCGTCTTTCTGTATACACGGTAGGATGTAGCACCTGCCGTTTTCGTCCACCTAACTGTAACACCGTTTCTGGCTGCACTCACTTTGGCTGTGACAGGTCTAAGACGCACATATTTCGATGCGACGTACGTGCCCGCTGTCCTTCCAATGTAAGGCTTTACAGCATATGTGTATATTGTTCCCGCTTTCACCGCCTTATCAAGATATGTGAATGTAGTGGATGACGCAGTCTTGATACAGGTGTACTTTCCAGTTCCGATCCTTTTATATATCTTATAAGACCTTGCGCCTCCCACTTTGTTCCATGAAAGCTTTATACCTGTGGATTCATTTGCTGTTTTTGCCTTTGCCGTTCCAACGAAGCATCTGCCCTCTTCCGTTCCGGCACCTATCACGGTTCCTTTGTATGCCTGAACCTTGTATGTATATATCACTCCACTTGTAACCTTCGTGTCATTAAAAGCAAGAGTGTTCGCCCCGGTAACCTTCTTCAACAGCGCATACTGTCCCTTTCCGGACTTTCTGTATATATAGTATCCGGATGCATTTTTCTCTGATGTCCATGAGATCTTTATTCCCGTGGAGGATACGGCTGTTTTTACTGTAACCTTGCTCAGCTTCAACATGGCGATTGAGCTCGTCTTTGTGGTTCCACAGTTGACACATGTGTATTCCTTTGTACCCGCGCTTGAGTAGGTTGGCTTCTTCGTCACTACTCCGCCATCCCATACGTGGCTCGTACATACCAGTTTGGCTATCGTCTCGGTCTTGATCTCACCGCAGTTTTTACAGGTGTAATTCTTGGTTCCTGTACTTGTGTAGGTCGGTTCCTTTGTAACTACTCCGCTATCCCATACGTGACTCGTACACACCAGCTTGGCTATCGTTTCGGTCTTGGTCTCACCGCAGTTTGTACAGGTGTACTTCTTCTCTCCCGTGGCTGTGTAAGTTGGTTCTTTTATCACTACTCCACTATTCCATGCGTGGCTTGTACATACCAGCTTGGCTATCGTTTCTGTCTTGGTTGTTCCGCAATTCTTACACGTATACTTCTTGGTTCCTATACTTATGTAGGTCGGTTTCTTTGTAACTACTCCACTATCCCATGCATGCTTTGTACATACCAGCTTGGCTATCGTTTCTGTCTTCGTCTCACCGCAGTTTGTACAGGTATATTTCTTCTCACCAGTACTTGTATATGTTGGCTTCTTCGTCACTACTCCACTATTCCATGCGTGGCTTGTACATACAAGTTTGGCTATCGTTTCTGTCTTCGTCTCACCGCAGTTTGTACAGGTGTACTTCTTGGTTCCCTCTGTCTTGTATGTCGGCGCTGTCACAACCTTGCCGCTATCCCACACGTGGCTCGTACATACAAGTTTGGCTATCGTCTCGGTCTTGGTTTCACCGCAGTTTGTACAGGTGTACTTCTTGGTTCCTGTACTTGTGTAGGTCGGCTCCTTTGTCACCACTCCGGCATCCCACTTGTGGCTTATGCACATCTCGAATGTATACTCGGCATACTCCTTGTTATACTTGCTTGAATTGCTTGAATCCTTAGTTTTCTTTATATTAGGAGAATCTGTAATAAAATACACCAGCTTACCATACTGTTCTCCAAACGCATATAAATTATTTCCTGTTGAACTATTATACTGTGTTCGTATATTTATAAGCTCTGTAGGAGTTACATTTGTCGATGTTATATCTATCTTGTTCAAGCTATCCGGAGTCGTAAAATATAAATTATCACCTCGGAGATATATTGAACTGTAAACGCCAGGATAATACCCACCACTCGGAGTTGTCCATTTTGCAGTGCCCGAATACAAAACCTTGTTTATGTTAGTCGAATACTGGTACTTATTTATGTTAAATGATGTTTTCGAACTGCCCTCACTTATGCTGTACCAATAACCGTCTTTATAAAAAATAGCTTTCTCAATACCATTCCAGAACTTACCACTCTCATAAGTGGTGTCCACCGCTGTCGTATATGTATCTCCCCACTGTGCACTGACAACCATATCCGTTCTGTCCTTAGTATGGTTGATGAGTGTATTCTTATTCATTGTATCAAAGCTGACAAGGAAATAATCATGATATGATCTTCCAGGCATATCCCACACCGGATCGTCCCAAGTTGCATCTATGTGATACCATTTTCCATGTATCTTAACTATGTTCCACGCGTGATTGATATTTTCACTTGATGCGACTGCACATGAAAGGCCAGCCTCTCTTAGCAGATAAAACATAGTCTCAGCATATCCCTGACACACACAACTATGTTTAACCAAAGCTCCATACATATCATACCCGTGATTTGCAGCGATTGTTCCATTGAAATAATCCTCATATGCATATGCAACTGTGGATGTGAGATACTCATGATATGCAAGTACTATCTCTTCATCGCTCATTCCACTGATGTCTATCTTGTTCCTGACTTCCTGAAGTGCAGCATCAAGCTCCTGCTGCTCCTCCTTTGCATTTGTCAAATATGTAAATTCTATTTTGGTGATTGAAGAGCCAGAAGTCCAATATCTATAGCCTCCCGACAGACTGATAAACTCGGGATGAGAATTGATAATAGATCTTACTGCCCCGTTATCAATATCATCTCTCGTAAGGCCAAGTCCCGATACATCTATATTCGTCTGCCACGCCTTGATTCCTTCAACAATACGCTTCTCAAGTGCTGTTGCATCATATGTAGATGCCAGCGCAGCCACACCATCCTGCTGCTCGACGACAACGCCAAGTCCGCCTTTCTGCAAAGTGTCGTCCAGATCATCATATCCTATCGTAACCTGACTCTCATCTGAACTTACCCGTGTCTGATCAGATGCATATGCTCCCACTTTACCGCCTGTCAATAGCACAACCGCCGCCGAAAATGCCAAGGCACCGATACAGATTTTTCTGCCCAGCCCCCTTAACCATTCAAACTTTATACTGCCTGCCACCTCTCTATATGATTCTCTTTTTTTTCTCATAAAACTCCTCCTTAAACGATACGTTTCTTCCTTATATTTCCGTTCATCCCTCAATACTTTTATTATATAGATTTTTGACACTGTTCGATAGCTTTTTACCTCACTTTTATGCATCTTGTAGGAATTGACAAATTGCGCAACTTTGAGCAATTCATGATATCTTAATCACAAGCAATTATATCTCTTATTTCAAGCCGTTTTTCTTAATTATATACAATATTGTCCTGATGAATGGCAGTGTATGTATTTTGTGTATTTTACACAAATTAGAATGTATTATCAAATTACAATTGAATTATTTGTCTATTTGTGCTACCTTTAGATAGTAAGCTGTGCAACCGCTTGCGCATATATTTTACACTAAATACAGATAACATAGAGCACATTACCTTTATTTACAGGAGATGACAGATAAATGAACAAAAACAAGCTTTTTCCACAGATAAACGGAATACTACACGGCGGTGATTACAATGCTGAACAGTGGCTTGACCGCCCTGATATTCTGGCAAAGGATATCGAGATGATGAAGGAGGCAGGAATGACTTCCGCCACTCTTGGAGTTTTCTCCTGGTCAGCTTACGAACCTATTGAGGGCGAATATCATTTTGACTGGCTGAAAGACGTTATGGATAATCTTTATAATGCTGGGATTTACACAGTTCTCGCAACACCATCTGGTGGCAAACCAGCATGGATGGCGCAGAAATATCCCGAGATCAGACGTGTGGATTCCTATGATGTCCGGGAACACCAGGGCGTTCGTGAAAACCACTGCATGAGCTCACCTATTTACAGAGAAAAAGTCTACAATATCATCCGTCAGCTCCATGCCCATGTGGGAAACCATCCGGGACTCATCATGTGGCATGTGTCAAATGAGCTTGGCGGCGAGTGCTACTGCAGTCTCTGTGTGAAAAGATTTCA
>ENA-UPWU01000305-UPWU01000305.1-human-gut-metagenome-genome-assembly--contig:-NODE-305-length-21895-cov-4.363370_pt1 | contig 21895 bp, 26 predicted proteins | sample MGYA00250058_ERZ773392 | MGnify/ENA primary metagenome ERZ773392 (study PRJEB29103, sample SAMN06112084) | human gut metagenome | biome: human gut; feature: ankylosing spondylitis patient; material... | reverse complement strand
TCGCAAAACGGATGGACGGGGTATCAGCTACAGGTAATGGTTGTGCAACAGGGGTTAAATTTGTAACAGAAGGGAAGTCCCTGTCAGACAGCCGCAGCGGCTGCGCCGAGCTTCGGAAGGCGGATGCGGAAGGTCGTGCCGCGCCCGTCAAGGCCGTCGTCGATTGCGATCGTACCATGATGGATGTCGACGATGCGCTTGACGATGGCGAGCCCGAGGCCTGTGCCCGAGGTCTTGGTGCCGAGCGCGCGGTAGAAGCGGTCGAAGACGCGTTCGCGCTCCTCGGGGGCGATGCCCGGACCGTTGTCGCAGATTTCGATGACTGCGCCGTCGGTGTCCGCATCGGTTCGGGTCCGGATTGCGATGCGCCCGCCCTCAGGCGTGTAGCGCACGGCGTTGTCCGTGAGGTTCGTCATCATCAGCCGCACGGCGTCCTCGAGCCCTTCCGTTGAGGCGGGTTTCGTGACGGCCGTGACCGTGATGCTCTTCTGGGAGGCAATGGGCGTCATGTCCTCGCACACGCTGTGGGCGAGGCTGTCGAGCTTGATCGTGCTTGCGGGATGCTTCGTCGAATCGGGATCGAGACGCGCAAGCGTGAGGAGCTGCTGCACGAGGCGGGTGGCTCTGTTGATGCCCTCGTTGAGGCGCATGAGGCTCTTCTCGCGCGCCTCGTCGGTCTTGGCGCGCTGTGCGAGCTGAACCTGAAGCTTGAGGGCCGTCAGCGGCGTGCGGAGTTCGTGAGCGGCGTCGGAGGCGAAGCGCTGCTGTGCGGAGAGGCTTTCGCGCAGTCGGTCCAGCAGTTGGTTGATGGCGCTGACGAGGCCTGCGAGCTCAAGCGGAAGCCCCTTCGTCGAGATGGGTTCGAGAGACGTGGGCGATCGGCGTGCGACGGAGCGTGCCGTCTTCTCGAGTGGTGCGAGGCCGCTGCCCACCACGATCCAGACGGCGATCGCGATGAAGGGCAGAAGCAGGCAGAGAGGCTGCAGGACGCGGAAGGCGGACGAGGCGGCGAGTTCGGTTCGCACGGCCGTGTCCTGGCCCACCGTGATGATGAGCGGGCCAGCCGGCGTAGAGTAGGTGCGCCAGTTGACACCGTTGAGCTTGGCTCTGGCAAAGCCCGGCGCGTCGGGAAGCGGCAGGTATGGCTGATCCTCGCGCTGCCAGACGGTGTTGTTCGCGGAGTCGTAGACCTGGACCACGATGTGGTAGGACTGCGCGTCGCCGATGATGGTCAGGTGATCGGGATCGGCAAGCGGGAAGGAGTGCGTGACGGACTGCGCCAGCGATTCCGCCGTTGACTTCAAATGCGTGTCGAGAAACTTGTTGAACTCCGTCTGGGCGGAGAAGAACGTTGCCGCGGCCGTCGTGAAGCCGGCCGCGAGCAGCGCGCCGATCAGCGTAATCAGGAGCTTCCTGCGGATGGAGTGCATGGACTAGGTTTCGAGAAGGTAGCCGACGCCGCGCACGGTCTTGATGGCGTTGTCGGAGAGCTTCTTTCTCAGATGGTGGATGTGAACCTCGATGGCGTTCGAGCCCACGGTATTGTCCCAGTTGTAGAGCTTCTCCTCGAGCTGGGAGCGGCTCCAGACGACGCCCTGGCGTTCGGCGAGGGCTGCGAGCAGAGCGTACTCCTTGGAGGAGAGGATGACGGGCTCACCGTTGAAGGTGACTTCGCGCGTGGCGGGGGAGATCCTCAGGGCGCCGCGTTCGATGATCGGGTCCGCACGGCCTGCGGAGCGGCGCAGCAGGGCGCGCACGCGGGCCGAGAGCTCATCGAGCTCATAGGGCTTGACCAGATAGTCGTCGGCGCCGCTGTCGAGACCCTTGACGCGGTCGTCGACGGTGTCGCGGGCGGTCGTCACGAGAACGGGCGTCGGGTCGCGTCGGGCGCGGACCTCCTTGAGAACCTGAAGGCCGTCCTTGCCGGGCAGGCCCAGATCGAGGATGACGAGGGAAAACGGCGTGGTCTTCATGGCGAGCAGCGCGGACTGTCCGTCACGGACCCAGTCGACTGCGTAGTCCTCGCTTTCAAGGAAGGCAACGAGGCTTTCACCGATCATGTCATCGTCTTCAGCGACAAGAATTCTCATGTTTTTTCTCTTGATATCGTTGATGCAGGCGGCAGAGCGCGGTCCTCAGCACGACGGCCGCCGTGAAGGCGAGCAGCATCAGGCCGGGCAGCGTCATCCTTACGTGCGTGAGCGTGGTCGTCGCAGCCATGAGCCGCTCGGTCGCAGGCATGAGGACAAGAATCCAGAAGAGGACCCAGAGCACGGTGAAGAGGACGGCATAGAGGCAGACGGCGGGCCTGCCGCCGCTTTGCGAGGCAAGCGCGACGGTGCCGTTGAAGCGCCATCCGACTGCGGGCACGACTCTTGCGGCCGCGCCTGCCGGACCGTGTTTCCGGAGCCACTGCCCTATTGTATAGTCGCAGGCAGAAGGCGGCGGAACCTCCTCTCTCTTTTTGTGCCGCAGGCCGATCCGCCACAGCAGGAGCGTGAGGCACGCCGAGCCGAGCGCGACGGCGCCGGCCGCTTCAGCGGGTCCCGTGATGCGGGCGGTCGCAAACAGCACCGCCATCAGGATGGCGGCGGTTCGGTCCGCAGATGCGAGAAGAAAAAGGATGGGGAGCGCCCAGTCGCTGATAAAATTCATGGCGATGCGTTGGCGGAAAGGTCAAGGCATGAACATTTTAGAGGAAGAACCATGGAACCCCGGGTATACGAACCGTCCGACGGCACGCGCATCGTCGCGCACGTCGTTTATGGCCTGCACACCGTCTCGATCCTGCTCGGACTGATGACGGGCGCTTCCATTGCAGGCGCCTTCATCTTTTCGTGGTCTTCCATTCTGGCCCATTCTGGCAGTGATCCTGAACTACATCTTCCGCGGCGACGCGGAGGGGACGTACCTTGAAAGCCATTTCGCATGGCAGATCCGCACCTTCTGGCTGGCGGCGCTCTGGCTCGTCGTAACGGGGCTCTTCGGCTGGGCCCTGCTTTTCTTCGGGATCGGATTCTTCATCTTGATCATCGGCTTTCTCGTTCTCGGCGTCTGGATTGCGTACCGCATCGGCTACGGCTGGCTCAGGCTCGGACGTCACGAGGCGCTGCCGCTTTGATGGCGGCACGGGAAGGACGCAAAGGAACAAAACGAAATGGCTTTGGGAGCAACCGTCTACAAGGCGACGATCGACGTCTCGGACCTGGACCGCGACAGTTACGGCAACTACGTGCTCACGATCGCACGTCATCCTTCCGAAACGGAGGAGCGCCTGATGCTCCGCGTGCTGGCGTTCTGCCGGCTGGCGGGCGAACGTCTGGAGTTCGGCCGCGGACTTTCAACGGAAGGCGAACCCGCGCTCTGGGAGATTGACGACACGGGGGCGATCGTCCAGTGGATCGAGGTGGGATGTCCCGACGTCAAGCAGGTGAGAAAGGCTGCGGGCCGCAGCGAACACGTGCAGATCGTCGCCTACGGCGAGGATCGCGTCGAACCCTGGTGGGAGGGAAACAAGGGAGACTTCGCCAAGATCGGCAAGCTCACGGTCGTGAGCGTGCCCGACGATCAGGTGACGGCGCTTGCCTCGATGGCGTCGCGCAACATGAAGCTTGCGGTCACGATCCAGGACGGCATCCTCTGGATCAGCGACGATCGTGATTCGCTTCAGATCGAGGTGACGGTCCTGCAGACCGAGCACGAGCGGTACTCGGACTTCTGATCCGCACCGCGCCAAATGAGAGAAGCCGCCTGATGGGCGGCTTCTCTCATTTGGTGCGGAGGCTGTCCGCCATGCGCCAGAAGGCGCCCTCGAGGTAGAGGCGGAGCTCCTCGTCGGAGACCGTCTCGCGAAGGGCCGTTCGCATGCAGAGCATCCATTCATCGCGCGCCTCGCCGTCAATGGCGAAGCTTCGATGGCTCTCCCTCAGCATGGGCATGCCGTGGCGCTACTGATAGAGCGCGGGACCGGCTAGCCAGGTGCTGAGGAATTAGGGCATGCGCAGCTCGTACTTGGAGAGGTCCTCCGGGTAGAGGCTGCGAAGCCTCTGGGCCCCGGGAAGCGTCTTCAGAGCCTCGATGTAGGCCTTGACCAGCCGAATGACACCCTCCTCGCCGCCCAGGCGTGCGTAGAGAGAATTGAGATTCGACATGACGTCCTTTCCCCTTATGAAAAAACCTGCCAGGCGCCGATCAGTAGCATGGTCCAGCCGACGGGCAGAGAGAGCAGCCTGCGCAACCAGCGGTTCTCCGGCGTGAAGCCGAAGCCGCAGATCCAACAGATACTCATGCCCATCATCATGAGGACGAACCAGCCGTGCGGCACCGACGCGCCGTCCGTGGCGACGGCGCGCGGATAGATCACGACCAGAGCCACGACGGCGGCAGCCGCGAGGATGGACAGCGTGCGGATGAATCCGTTGGCGCCGGGCGTCTTCTTGAGTTCGTCAGTGCTCATTCTTGGACAGGACGACTTCAACGACGGAAGCGAGAAGGATGGCAAAGGCCAGCCCCATCACCCAGTAAAAGTAAGCCATGGTTGTTTCCTCTTTCAGTCGGGACCGGCTGGGCCGGTCCCGGTTGTCGGATGTTGCGCTCGATCAGTAGAGCGAGTGCGAGTTCTTCTCGATGTATTCGCTGTTGAGCTTGCCGCTCATGACCTTGTAGGCCCAGCCGGTGTACAGGAGCACCAGCGGGAGGAAGATCAGCGTGACGAACAGCATGATTTCAAGCGTCAGCTGCGAGCTCGTGCAGTCCCAGAGGGTGAGTCCGGCGTTGGGCATCGTCGAGGACGGCATGACGAACGGGAACATCGCGAGCAGCGGCGTCAGGATGATGCCGAGCAGCGAGGCGGCCGAGAGCACGAAGGCGAAGCCGGGCTTGTTCGCACGGACCATGACGGCGCCGCCGAGCGCGCCGATCACGCCGAGAGCGGGCACGAGCCAGAGCACGGGCACGGAGGCGAAGTTGGCGAACCAGGCGCCGGCCTGAATCTCGACGGTCTTGGCGAGCGGGTTGGCCGGGCCGGCGGGATCAAGACCGGCGACGGCGACGTAGCCGTCGATGCCGGCCCAGACCCAGAGGCCGCCGATCACGAAGAGCACGGCGGAGACGATGCCTGCGATGAAGGCGACGTTGCGGGCACGGGCCTGCAGGGCACCTTCAGTGCGAAGCGTCAGGTAGTTGCCGCCGTGGGCCACGATCATGACGAGCGAGAGCACGCCGCAGAGCAGGCCGAACGGATTCAGCAGGCCGAAGAACGAGCCCGTGTAGATCGGACGCATCGTTTCGTCGATGTGGAACGGAACGCCCTGCAGCAGGTTGCCGAAGGCGACGCCGCAGATCACCGGCGGGATGGCGGAGCCGAGGAACAGGAGCCAGTCCCACGTCGTGCGCCACTTCGTGGCGGCCACCTTGGAGCGGAAGTCGAAGGCGACGGGACGGAAGATGAGGGCCATCAGCAGGACGAGCATCGCCCAGTAGAAGCCGGAGAACGCCGTAGCGTACATCATCGGCCAAGCGGCGAACATGGCGCCGCCGCCGGTGATGAGCCAGACCTGGTTGCCGTCCCAGTGCGGAGCGACGGAGTTGATCATCACGCGGCGCTCGTTGTCGTCCTTGCCGAGGAACGGCAGGAGCGAGCCGACGCCCATGTCGTGGCCGTCCATGACGGCGAAGCCGACGAGCAGCACGCCGATGAAAAGCCACCAGATTACTTTGAGGATTTCATAGTCGATCATGTCAGAGCCTCGGCTTAGTTGCGTTCAAAGTGGTAGCGGCCGGTGCCGAGAGCGCTCGGGCCGCGCCTGCTGATGCGGATCATCAGCCACATCTCCACGACCAGCAGAGCGGTGTAGAGGACGCCGAAGCCCAGAAGCGAACCGGCGACGTCACCCGCGGTGAGAGCGGAGACGGAGAGATGCGTCGGAAGGACGTTGTAGATGGTCCAGGGCTGGCGGCCGTATTCGGCGACGAACCAGCCGGCTTCGCTGGCGATCCAGGGAAGCGGCAGGGCCAGCACGGCGAGGCGCAGGTACCAGGCCTTCTCGGCGATTTCATTCCTGAAGGAATAGAAGAGGCCGAGGACGAAGACGAGGGCCATGGCCAGACCGGAGCCGACCATGATGCGGAAGGACCAGAACATCGGGGTCACGGACGGAATCGTGTCGGCGGCAGCCTGCTTGATCATTTCGGGCGTGGCGGCGTTGACGTCGTTCGTGTAGCGCTTCAGGAGAAGACCGAAGCCGAGGTCGTCGCGCACGGCGAGGAACTGTTCGCGGAGCTGTTCGTTGGCGGGATCCTTGCGGAGCTGTTCAAGTACGCCGATGGCCTTCTGGCCGTTGACGATGCGCTGCTCGGCCTGGGCCGTGAGCTCCTTGATGCCCGGAATCTCGGTGGAGAGGGAGCGGGTGCCCATCAGGCCGAAGAGCCAGGGCACGTCGATCTGGGCGTGATTCGTCTGGGCGGCTTCGTCGGGGATGGCGAAGAGCGTCAGCGGAGCCGGAGCCTCATGCGTTTCCCAGATGGCTTCCATGGAGGCGATCTTGGTCGGCTGGTCCTTCGTGACGAGGTAGCCGGATTCGTCGCCCATCTGGATGGTCATCAGGGTGGCGATCATGCCGAAGACGGCGGCGAGGCGGAAGGAGGAGCGGGCGAACTGCAGGTCCTGACGGCGGAGCATGTAGTAGGCGGAGATGGCCATCACGAAGATGGCGCCCGTCATGTAGCCGCCGGCGACGGTGTGGACGAACTTGGCCTGAGCCCATTCGTTCGTGAGAACGGCCCAGAAGTCGACCATTTCCATTCGCATCGTCTGGAAGTTGAACTCAGCGCCGACGGGATTCATCATCCAGGCGTTGGCAACGAGAATCCAGAGGGCGGAGAGGTTGGAGCCCACGGCCATGAGGATCGTAGCGGCAAGATGCTTGCCCTTGGAGAGGCGGTCCCAGCCGAAGAAGAAGAGGCCGATGAAGGTGGACTCAAGGAAGAAGGCCATCAGGCCTTCGATGGCGAGCGGGGCGCCGAAGATGTCGCCCACGTAGTGGGAGTAGTAGGCCCAGTTCGTGCCGAACTGGAACTCCATGGTGATGCCGGTGGCAACGCCGAGGGCGAAGTTAATCCCGAAGAGCTTGCCCCAGAAGCGGGTCATGTCTTTGTAGATTTCCTTGCCGGTAAGGACGTACGTCACTTCCATGGCCACGAGCATGAACGAAAGTCCGAGCGTCAGGGGCACGAAGATGAAGTGGTACATCGCGGTCACCGCAAACTGAAGGCGGGACAGGTCAACAAGATCAGATGGGATCATTGAGGACTCCAGATGTTATTTGGTTGGATTGGCTTTGGCAGGTGCGTCCGCAGCGCCCAGCACGACGTTTCCGACAACGTCGGCATTCACTTCGGGACGATGCTCGGGACTGAAGAAGAAGTACCAGAGGCCGAAGATGAAGAGAAGCTTGCACGCGATCACGACTGCGATTTCGCGGCCGAGCTTCGACTTGCCAGGGGAGACGTTGTTGGTTTTCATTGCTGGGAAATACGACGGATGCACATCAACAGGTTCATGCTAAGGCCGTCCGAGCCGAAAAAACCGCAGGAACTTTCTAACAAAACTTGCAAATTGACTAAAACGACATGAGTGTGTCAGTATGGCAGTCAGTTTGACATGCGGAGTGGCAGATATGTCAGTCAGTTCTGAGTTGAAGACCGTCCTCGACGCGTTTGACGATCCGAGGCTTCTCGTGAGGGCGGACCATACGGTGGCGTATGCCAACCGCGCCTTCGTGAGGCGCTACGGGCGGCAGGATTTTGCAGGAAGGAGCTGCTATGAGCTTCTCTTCCACAAGTCGTCGTGCTGCGCCGAATGCGGCGAGCGCTGTCCGCTTGAGAGCGCGGCCGTCACGGGGGCGTCCGAGACGGTGCTGCGCAGGGAGCTCGGGCCGACGGGCGTGCGCTATCTCGAGCTCTGCAGCACGCCGCTCAAGGGGGCGGACGGAAGAGCGGTGCTCTTCATGGAGTCGATTGCGGACCGAAACGGCACCCAGGAGCCCCTGAATCTCAGGGGTGTCGTGGCCGAGTCGCCAGCCACGAAGGCCGTCCTCGAGAAGATCTCGCTCGTCACCGCGCTCGACGTGCCCGTGCTCTTCATCGGGCCTTCGGGGAGCGGCAAGCGGGAGTTCGCCCGCCTGCTTCATGAAAACTCCCGCCGCGCAGCACACTCCTTTCTCTGCGTCGACTGCAGGGGGCTGACGCCCGCAAAGCTCAGCAGGGAGCTCCAGCTCACCGCCCCCTTCGGTCTTTCCGGCGGCACGCTGTATCTGAAGGGCATCGAGGAGCTCTCGGCCGACATGCAGGGCGCCGTGCTCAGGATGCTCGAGACGGGCAGCTGGGTTGACACGGAGGGCGCGAGCTGCGAGCGAGCCGACATCCGCCTCGTCTGCGGAACGAGAAAGTCGTTGGCCGAACTGCTGGAGGCGGACGTCCTGAGGGAGGAGCTCTACTACAGGCTTTGCGTCTGCCCGATCCGGGTGCCCGGACTGGAGGAGCGTGCGGAGGACCTGCCCGAGATCGTGCGCCTCACGCTTCAGAGCCTGAAGGCGAAGGGACTCGAGCTCAGGCTTGCTCCGGGCGTCTGCGAGGCGCTTTCCCGCCGCACGTGGCGGGGTCACGTGCGCGAACTGCAGGCCGTGCTCGAGCGCGCGGCCATCTTCAGCCGCGGGGAAATCGTCGGCGTCGAGACCCTCTTCGACGACGAGCCTGTTCCTGCCGAGGGGCGGGACGCCTCCGAGGAGGCGCGCCTGCGTGCTTTAATTAGAGGCTGGAAGGGATCCAGAGCCGACCTTGCCGCGCATCTCGGCGTGAGCGAGCGCACCGTCTATCGCTGGATCGAACGTAGCCGTCAGGAGAAATGAAAGTGGGATGCCCCGAAGAACTGCTGTTTGATCTGGTCGAAGGAGAGGAGCACAGAGAGGTTGCGCTCGCAGACGGAGCCCTCAGCTATGCCGTGGCCTCATGCAGGAGCGGCCCGTGTGCGGGCACGATCGTGCTCATTCACGGCGTGGGCTCCAATGCGAGCCGCTGGGAGGAGTTTACGGAGCAGACGCCGCTGCGCGAAGGCTGGCGGATCATTCGCCTTGACCTGAGGGGACACGGTGCGAGCGAGTCCCGCGAAAAGGCGACGCTTGAGATTCATGCGGCCGACCTGATGCGGGTGCTGGACGACGCCGGCATTGAGAAGGCCGTGCTTGTCGGGCACAGCCTGGGCGCACAGATCGCCATGCGTGCCGCCGTGCTGTACCCGGACCGAATCCAGGGCATGGTGCTGATGGATCCTCTGGTGACGTCCGCCCTTACGCCCTCCGCCCTCGCGCATCGCAGGAAGTATCCGCTTCTCGTCACCGTGGAGTTCCTCGCCCGCATGCTCAATGCGCTCGGCATCCGCCGCCGCATGCCCCACTACAGCCTCAGGGCGCACGACCGCAAGGCGCGGGAGATGTTGGCCCGAGGCGGCGACGCCCTGCAGGCCTTCATCGACGAATACTCGTCCCCGCTCAAGGACCTCGGCCACATTCACACCGCCTGCTACATGCGCGACATTCTCGAAGTGGGCCGCGAAACGCCTGATCTCTCCGGCGTCGGGTTCCCCGTGCTGGTGATCGGAGCGTCGTCGGGAACCTTCACGGATGCGGGCCGCATGCAGGAATGGGTCAGGAGTCTTCGCGACGGTTCCTGGGCCGTCGTCAACTGTTTCCACTGGCCTCTGACGGAATGTCCCGAGGAGGTGAGCCGCATCATCGAGGAATGGATCGGAAGGGAGTTCCGCGGCTGAGCGGGAGCCTGTGAAGGGAAAAAGAAAAAGCCTGCGGCATTTGAGCTGCAGGCTTTTTTGATGTTCGACGCGCGGCATCTTATTTGGCGGCGGGCGCTTCCTCGTCTTCGCGGTTGATCGTGATGCGCACGATCGGCGGGGCGGCCTCGACGTCCTTTTCGGTCAGGCCCCAGAGGGCGACGAGATCAGCTTGGGACGGCGGCTCTTCGGCGCTGGCCTTGCGGGCGCGCCTGCAGACAAGGGAGGCGCGGACAAGCTTTTCGACGACGTCGAGCGAAAGGCAGTTAAGATCGGGAAATTCAACGCGGCAGTGCTCGATGTCGATGTTCTTGATCTTGTCTTTGAAATCCTTGACGACGTCTCGCTCGGCCAGATAGAGGACAAGCGACTTTTCATGGGATTCGACGGCAAAGAGCGGCCCGTCGAGTTCATAAAAGGCGAGTCCGAAGCGCATGCTTTCACGAACGCCTCGGGCAGAGCGGCGAATCATGCTGCAGACTCGCGCCATAGCAACGCGCCGGTCGTTGGGAAGGCTTTGCAGATAGCCTCCGACCGTCGTAGCGGCAGGAACCATGAATAGCTTCTCCGATGAAATTTTGTAGTAAAGACCTACAATTTTATCAAAATTTGGCCTATCTTGGCCGAAAATCGGAGCAGGAATGTGATTCCGCCTTCAACAGGCATCAACGCCAGAACGTGTAGTCGGCCTCAAAGGGGCGCGAAAGACGCTGTCCCTGCTGTGATGCGGAGCACTTGGTGAGCGGCATTCCGCCTCGGGTATTGGTGCGCTCCACATAGCGCACGCCCGCGAAGGTTCCCTTCTTCGGGGCCGAGGCCTTGAAGACGGCGTCGGTCAGATCCTCGGCGCTTCGCCTCGGTCCGTTCGTGAGGACGGACATCTTCAGGGTGGTGCCGTCGGAGGCGGTGATGCTCCAGTCGGAATTGAGCGTGCCCACCTTGGTGTTGCCGCGGTAGAGCCCTCCCGAGGGATGCGAGAAGCGCCAGTAGAAGCCCTTGGCGTCGTAGGAGCAGACGAAGTGCATGCGGCCCCTGGCCGTGCGGGTGGAGATCCTGCTGGCGGAGCTGATGGCGTCGCGCCAGTGGGAGACGCTCCTGCCGTCCTGACCGGAGACGCCCGGCGTGCCCTGGGGCAGGAGCGACGAACAACCCGCAAGCACTACGGCACAGGCGATTGCGGAAAAAGCGACAAGAGGACGTGGCGAACGGAGGGGCATGGCGGTCGAAATGCGGAGATTGCGGGCGGGTCGGCCGAGGATTAGCGTGAATAGGACAGGCGTCCACGGCCGCGGGCTAATACAATCAAACATAATAATCGGATACATGAGTGTCAACCTTGGTAGAGTTAACGGGTTTTGCCGATGACTCAAAAGAGGCTTCGGACACAGGATCAGAACGGTCGCAGCTCCGCCCAGGAGATAGCGGTGCGGCCATCATTTTTACGGGGGGACTGCAGTGTTCCAAATTCGCATTCACGGCCGCGGCGGACAAGGTGTTGTTACGGCTGCGGAGATGCTGGCGCTCGCCGGCTTCATGGAGGGCCATCATGCACAGGCCTTCCCGAGCTTCGGCTCCGAACGCACGGGCGCGCCGGTTGTGGCCTTCGCCCGTCTCGCATCTTCCGAGATCCGCCTGAGGGAGCCCGTGCTCGAGCCGGACGTCGTGCTCGTGCAGGACAAGACGCTGCTCGAGAGCGTCGACGTGTTCAAGGGCCTGCGCGAGGACGGCTATGTACTCATCAATTCGAGCGAGACGCCCGAGGCTCTCGGACTTGAGGATCTGAAGAAGCGTCTGCCTGAGGGGCACTTCCTCTGCGTGCCGGCCACGGCCTATGCTCTTGAAAAGATCGGCCGCCCCCTGCCCGGCGCCGCAATGCTCGCGGGCATGGCCGCCATGACGGGCAGCATGAAGCTCGAAAGCGTCATCGCCGCCTACAACGAAAAGTTCTCGGGCCGTGTCGCCCAGGCCAACGCCGAAGTCGCGAAGCTGGCCTTTGATTCGGTCAAGTCGATGCTCGGAGGTGTTCATGCTTAAGCAGTTGGAAGGCAGCCAGGGCGTTGCCCAGGCCGTGGCGCTCTGCCGCCCCGAAGTCGTCTGCGCGTACCCGATCTCGCCGCAGACCCACATCGTCGAGGCCCTTGGCGCGCTCTGCCGCAAGGGCGTCCTCAAGGATTGCGAGTACATCAACGTCGAGAGCGAGTTCGCGGCCATGTCCGTTGCCATCGGCGCATCGGTTGCCGGCGCCCGCGCCTATACGGCCACCGCCTCCCAGGGCCTGCTCTTCATGGTCGAGGCGGTCTACAACGCGTCCGGTCTCGGACTCCCGATCGTCATGACGGTCGCCAACCGTGCGATCGGCGCACCGATCAACATCTGGAACGACCATTCGGACTCCATGAGCCAGCGCGACAGCGGCTGGATCCAGCTCTTTGCGGAGACCAATCAGGAGGCCGTCGACCTGCACATCCAGGCCTTCCGCATCGCGGAGGAGCTCTCGCTGCCCGTCATGGTCTGCATGGACGGCTTCGTGCTCACCCACGCCTTCGAGCGCATGGACAGTCCCTCCCAGGAGGACGTCGACGCGTTCCTGCCGCCCTATGAGCCGCGTCAGGTGCTCGATCCCGATCATCCGTACTCGATCGGCGCCATGGTCGGCCCCGAGGCCTTCACGGAAGTCCGCTGGCTTGCCCACAAGCGCATGCTCGATGCGCTGCCTGCCATTGAAAAGGCGTCTGCGGACTTCGCAGAGCGCTTCGGCCGCAAGTCGGGCGGTCTGCTCGACACCTATCGCATGGAGGATGCGGAGGTCTGCGTGCTTGCCATGGGCTCCATCCTCGGCACGATCAAGGACACGGTGGACGAAATGCGCGAGGCGGGCGTCAGGATCGGCGTGCTCTGCCTCAAGAGCTATCGTCCGTTCCCCGACGAAGCCCTTCGCGAGGCCGTCAAGTCCGTCAAGACGCTCGTCGTGCTCGAACGCATGGTGAGCGCAGGCAGCGGCGGCGCGCTCTATCTCGACGTGCTCAAGGCCGTCCGCAGGGAGCCCGTGGAGCTTCGCAGCGTCATTGCCGGCCTTGGCGGCCGCGCGGTCACGAAGGCGAGCCTGCGCGCGGTGTTCGAGTCCGCCTGCAACGGTACGCTCCCCGACGAAACGGTGTTTCTCGACCTTGACAGGACGCTTGTCGAGCATCAGCTGGCCCGCGAGGCCGAACAGCGCCACACCGGCCCCGTGGCCGAATCGTTGAACCGTGAAGTGAATGAAAGAAAGATTCTTCAGGGCGAGGAGATTTAAAGAATGAGCGAGGTCGTACATTTCTATCAAACGGGAACCTTCACCGTAGGCAACCGTCTTGTCACGCCTGAAGAGCGTGCGGGGCAGGCCTCCATGGAGCGCACCAATGCGCTCACGTCCGGTCACCGCGCCTGTCAGGGCTGCGGCGAGGCGCTCGGCGCCCGCTACGCGGTTGATGCGGCGATGCGCGCCGTGAACGGCCGTTTGGCCGCGGCCAACGCCACGGGCTGCCTTGAAGTCTTCTCGACGCCCTATCCTGAAACGAGCTGGCAGCTGCCCTGGTTCCACTCCCTCTTCGGCAACACTGCGGCGGTGGCGACCGGCATGGCCGCCGCCTTCAAGGTGAAGGCGAAGAAGTCGGGCGGCGCTGAAACCCGCGTGATCGCCATGGGCGGCGACGGCGGCACGACCGACATCGGGTTCGGCTGCCTCTCCGGCATGTTCGAACGCAACGATGACGTGCTCTACATCTGCTACGACAACGAGGCCTACATGAACACGGGCGTGCAGCGCTCGTCCGCCACGCCTCCCGCCGCCCGCACGGCGACGACCCAGGTCGCGGGCGACGAACCCGGCAACGCCTGGGGCCAGGGCAAGGACGTGCCGCTCATCGCAATGGCGCACGGCATTCCCTACGTCGCGACGGCGACCGTGGCCGATCTTCGCGATCTTGAGCGCAAGGTGACGAAGGCCATGAGCGTGCGCGGTGCCCGCTACATCCACATTCTCGTGCCTTGCCCGCTCGGCTGGGGACACGGTTCCGGCCTGACGGTTCAGATGGCCCGCATGGCTCAGCAGACCGGCATCTTCCCCGTTTTCGAGGCTGAATACGGTGAAGTCACCGGCGTGAGCAAGATCCGCCGCAAGATTCCCGTCGAGCAGTATCTGAAGCCGCAGAAGCGCTTCGCCCACCTGTTCGGCAAGAACGCGGACCTCACCGTCATCGCCCGCATTCAGGCCATGGCGGACCGCAATATCAAGGACTACGGCCTGATCGACGAGGAAGAGGTCGAAACGCATCCGACGGCGGTTCAGGGTGATGAGCGTGCTCATCACTTTTGATAGAGAAGATTAGGAGATATCTGTGAGCAGCAAACCCTTTGCCATTACGCTCGATGTCGGCACGTCGCTGGCCAACCGCACCGGAAGCTGGCGCACGCTGCGCCCGGTCTATGTGAACCGCCTCCCTCCGTGCAATGCCAAGTGTCCCGCCGGCGAGCAGTGCCAGGCATGGCTCTACCATGCTGAAAGCGGCGACTACCGTCACGCCTGGGAGAAGATCGTCGAGGACAATCCCTTCCCCGCCTGCATGGGCCGCGTGTGCTACCACACGTGCGAGTCCGCCTGCAATCGCGGCGAGCTCGTCGAGTCCGTCGGCATCAACGCCGTCGAACGCTTTCTCGGCGACCATGCGCTTGAAAACGGTTGGTCGTTCAAGAAGCCCGAGACGAAGAGCGGCAAGCGCGTTCTTGTCGTGGGCGCAGGTCCTGCAGGCCTTTCCGCCGCCTACCATCTCGCCCGCATGGGTCATGAGGTCTGCGTGCGCGACGGCGCCAAGGTCGCAGGCGGCATGATGCGCTACGGCATTCCGAAGTACCGTCTGCCCCGTGAGGTTCTTGACAAGGAGATCGCGCGCATCGCCGAGCTTGGCGTGAAGTTCGAGCTCTCCCGCGAGGTGACCGATCTGGCCGCCGAAATGAAGGAAGGCGGCTTTGACGCCGTGTTCCTCGGCGTTGGCGCAAGCCTTGCCCGCCGAGCCTACATTCCCGCCGGCGACGCCGCGCACGTGCTTGACGCCGTTACGGTGCTCCGCTCCATGGAAGGCGAGGAGCAGCCGCTTCTGGGCCGCCGCGTGGTGGTCTACGGCGGCGGCAACACCGCCATCGACGTGGCCCGCACCGCAAAGCGCCTTGGCGCCGAGCCGCTGGTCGTTTACCGCCGCACCCGCGAGCGCGCTCCCGCCCATCAGTTCGAGATCGAGGAGGCCATCGAGGAAGGCGTGCACATGAAGTGGCTCTCCACCATTGCGCATGCCGACGAAGGCGAGATCCGCATCGAGAAGATGAAGCTTGACGAGAGCGGCCGTCCCGTCCCGACGGGTGAGTTCGAGACGGTGAGCGCCGACAGCGTCGTGCTCGCCCTCGGTCAGGAGACGAACCTGAAGTTCCTCGAAGGCATCGACGACCTTCAGATGGAGAACGGCAGCGTCGTGGTCGACGGTTCGATGATGACGGGCTGTCCCGGCATCTTCGCCGGCGGCGACATGGTGCCGGGCGAGCGCAACGTGACCGTGGCGATCGGCCATGGCAAGCGAGCCGCCCGCTCGATCGATGCCTGGCTTGCCGGTCGTCCGATGCCTGCCGCCGAAGAACGCCAGCCCGCGACCTTCGGCCGTCTCAACACGTGGTACTACGCGGATGCGCCCAAGTCCGTGCGTCCCCAGCTTGACCTCGTTCGCCGTCAGACGACGTTCGACGAGGTGGTCCAGGGGCTCACCGAGCAGACTGCGCTCTTCGAGGCCCGCCGCTGCATGTCCTGCGGCAACTGCTTCGAGTGCGACAACTGCTACGGCGTCTGTCCTGACAATGCCATCATCAAGCTCGGTCCCGGCAAGAAGTTCCGCATCAACTACGAGTACTGCAAGGGCTGCGGCATCTGCGCCAACGAGTGTCCCTGCGGCGCGATCGACATGGTGCCCGAGTCCATCTGATGCACCTGATGCCGTCCGGTCAAGAGACCGGACGGGCCGTAAAAAATGAAGGAAGCACCGTTTTCCAACGGTGCTTCTTTCGTTATGGGCTGTAGGGGCCGTTGACCTTCAATCGCCGCCGACGTTCGTCTTCAATGTCAGAGCGAGCGCGCAGGCGATGAGTAGAACGGTGGCAAGGTAGGGCGCGCCTGCAAGGACGGGATGCATGTGGTGGTCCGCCGTGATCATGAGCAGAGGAGTGCCGATGAGCGGCGAGATGGCGCCCGTGAAGCTGTTGAGCGAGCTGACCGCTCCCATGTTGACGCCCTGTGTGCTTGCTTCGCAGCGCCTGCTGATGAGGCCCTGAATGGTCGGCCCCACGATGCCCATGACGGCGAAGAGGCAGACCATGGCGAGACTCACCGCGCCCGACGGCGAAAGCGCGATGACGAGCATGGAGGAAAGGCCGATGAGGAGGCCCGTCACGATGATGTGTCCCGGCGCGAGCTTCTGGACGAGACGCGGCAGGATGAAGCCCTGCGTGAGGCTGATCGAGAGGCCGAGCGCAAAGATCGACATGCCGATCATGAGCGGCGTCCAGGCGTAGCGGTATTCCGTGTAGAGCGCCCAGGTGCACTGCATCAGGCTCTGTGCAAGCGTGAAGAGTGTGATGACGACGAGCAGCGGGCGAAGACTGAGGTTGCCTGCCAGGCTCCAGATGGCGGAGAACGGGTTGAGGCGTCCGAGGGAGAGCGGAGCCGTCGACCTGACCCTGAGGCTCTCGGGAAGGATGAAGAAGCCGTAGAGGAAGTTGAGGGCGCAGATGGCGCTTGCGACGAAGAACGGAATTTTGGGATCGGTCTGGCCGAGCACGCCGCCCACGGCGGGGCCGAGCACGAAGGCAATCCCGAAGATTGCGCCGATCTTGCCGAAGGAGGCGATGCGCTGGTGAGAGGGCGTCACGTCGGCGATGTAGGCCTGCGCCACCACGATGTTGGAACTCATCATGCCGCCGACAAGTCTCGAGAGCAGGATGAAGGGCAGGGACTGGCTGACGGCGGGCACGATCATCATGATCGAAAGGCCGAGAATGCCCGTAAGCAGCACGGGACGCCGTCCGATGCGGTCAGAAAGGGCGCCGAGGATGGGCGCGAAGAAGAACTGCATCAGGCCGTAGCTCACCATGATTGCGCCGTACCAGCTGGTCTGCAGGTCGCGCGTGTCAGCGAGCGATCCGATGAGCCTCGGAAGAACAGGAACAATGAGCCCGATGCCCAGTGCGTCGAGGAAGACGCAGGCAAGAACAAACCCAATTGCAGGCTTTCTCATCATGGGACAGGGGCGCGGAAAGAAGCTGACGAAGATCCAATATTACCGCGAGTCGCAGGGCGGCGCGGAAGGGGCCGAAGGGCTGCCGCAGGCCGGAGAGGCCGGGCTGAGCCTAGGCGGAACCCACCCAGTCGCTTTGATGCGAATCAACAGTTGTAAATCTGATTGACATTTTGGTGGCTGTGAAGCTTGGAAGAAGAGGGTGTTGGAGGTGAAGTTTTTGGTAATGTAAACAAATGCGTACGAATGCCGCCGAGGCTTGGTCGCCGAAGGCAGAAAAAGGCCGTACGAAAGAAGAATGTCACCTGGAGTACAACAATGAAGCGAGTCTTCAATTTTGCGATGCCGTTCCTGCAGGCATCGCTTGTCAAGCAGATTTTGGTCGGTCTTGTACTTGGCATTGCGCTTGCCTATGCGGCTCCCGCCGCAGCCGTCAGCTGCGGCTTCCTCGGCACCGTCTTTGTGACGGCTCTTAAGGCCGTCGCCCCGATTCTGGTGTTCGTGCTCGTGATGAGTTCGATTGCGAACCAGAACCTGTCCGGCGAAAACCTCCACATCAAGCCGATCATCGTCCTCTATCTGATAGGCACCTTCTCCGCCGCCATCGTTGCGGTCGTGGCGAGCTTCATGTTCCCCACGAAGCTCATCCTGACGGCGACCGACGCTGTGGCCACCACCCCCGGCGGCATCGGCGAGGTGCTCGGCAACGTGATTCTCAACGTCGTTGACAATCCCGTCCACGCCATCTCGTCCGGCAACTACATCGGCATTCTCGCCTGGGCCATCGCCATGGGCGTCGTGCTGCGCCATGGCACCGTCGCCACGCGCGAAGTGCTCAATGACGCCGCCAAGGGCGTCGAGTTCGTGGTCCGCCTCGTGATCCGCTTCGCCCCCGTCGGCATCTTCGGCCTCGTTGCGAACACCTTCGCCACGACCGGCGCCGAAGTCTTCATCGGCTACATCCAGCTTCTCGTGGTGCTTCTCGGCTCCATGTTCTTCGTGGCTCTTGTCATCAATCCGTTCCTCGTCTGGTTCTGCACCCACAAGAATCCGTTCCCCGTGACGCTGATGACGCTCCGCGAATCCGGCGTGGCCGCCTTCTTCACCCGCTCGTCCGCCGCGAACATTCCGGTCAATCTGGAAATCTGCCGTCGCCTCGGCCTGCCTGAATCCACTTACTCCATTTCGATTCCCGTGGGTGCCACGATCAACATGGCCGGCGCCGCCATCACGATCACCGTGCTGACGCTTTCCGCCGCCTATTCGCTCAACATTCCCGTTGACCTCGGCACGGCCGTGTTCCTCTCCTTCGTGGCCTCGATCTGCGCCTGCGGCGCCTCCGGCGTGCCGGGCGGCTCCCTGATGCTCATCCCGCTTGCCTGCGGTCTCTTCGGCATCGATCAGAACACCGCCATGCAGGTGGTCGCCGTTGGCTTCATCATCGGCGTGCTCCAGGACTCCTGCGAAACGGCCCTGAACTCCTCGAGCGACGCGCTCTTCACGATCGCCGCCTGCCAGCGCGCCGAGCGTCTGGAACGCGGGGAGTAATCCTTCCGAAATGCAGGGACGGACTTGCGCCGCCCTGCTGATTTAAAATTGCCGAAGTTTGACTTCGGCAATTTTTTTGACTTCATCCGACGATATGCGACGTTTCAATACCCCGATCGAGGTGCTAAATCAGGTTTTCGGCTACGAGTCCTTCAGGGGCTTTCAGGAGGAGGTGGTTGAAACCGTCGTGTCGGGCAGGGACGCTCTGGTGCTGATGCCGACAGGCGGTGGCAAGAGCCTCTGTTATCAGATTCCCGCGCTGCTGCGCGACGGCGTGGCCGTCGTGGTCTCCCCCCTGATCGCCCTCATGCAGGATCAGGTCGATGCGCTGGACGAAGTCGGCGTGAAGGCGGCCTATCTCAACTCGTCTCTCACGCCCGAGGAGGCCTCCAGAGTGAAGGACGAGCTTCTGTCGGGCAGGCTGGATCTGCTCTACGTGGCGCCCGAGCGCCTGATGATGAGTTCTATGCTCTCGTTGCTCGACAGGGTCAACGTCTCGCTCTTCGCCATTGACGAGGCGCACTGCGTGAGCGTCTGGGGACATGACTTCCGTCCCGAGTACGGAGAGCTGGAGCTGCTGAGGACCCGCTATCCTCAGGTTCCCCGCATTGCGCTCACGGCCACGGCCGACGAGAAGACGAGGGCGGAGATCGTCGGAAAGCTTCTCAACGACGCCAGGGAGTTCGTGGCGAGCTTTGACAGGCCGAACATCTTCTACCGCATCGTCGACAAGCGCAACATCAAGGAGCAGCTCCTCAACTTCATCAAGTACGAGCATTCGGGTGACAGCGGCATCGTCTACTGCCTGGCCCGCCGCACGACCGAGGAGATTGCGCAGTACCTCTCGGGCTGCGGTATCGAGGCGCTGCCCTATCATGCGGGCCTTCCCGCAGAGGAGAGGGCTCGCAATCAGGCAAGGTTCCTGCGTGAGGACGGCATCGTGATGGTGGCGACCATCGCCTTCGGCATGGGCATCGACAAGCCGAACGTGCGCTTCGTGGCGCACGTGGACATGCCCAAGTCGATCGAAGGCTACTTTCAGGAAACGGGGCGCGCGGGACGCGACGGCGAGCCCGCCGACGCCTGGATGGCCTACGGCCTCAACGACGTCGTCAACCAGCGCTTCTTCATCGATGCGAGTGATGCGGACGAGATGCACAAGCAGCTCTGTACGCAGAAGCTCGATGCCATGCTCGGTCTGGCCGAGGCGCCCGACTGTCGAAGGCAGAGGCTTCTGGCCTACTTCGGCGAAAAGTCCGAGCCCTGCGGTCACTGCGACAACTGCCTCGAGCCGCCCGACCTCCTCGACATGACGGTGCCCGCCAAAAAGTTCATCTCCTGCATCTACCGCATTCGCGAGGCGAGCGGCGTCTGCTTCGGCGCTCAGCACGTCATCGACGTGCTGATGGGCAACATGACGGACCGCGTGGCTCGCTTTTCCCACGACAAGCTCTCGACCTGGAGCATCGGACAGGACCTGTCGGCGGCCGAGTGGCGGATTCTGCTTCGCCAGCTTGTCGCACGCCATGTCGTCTGGGTGGATCCGACGGCGCGCAATGCGCTGAGCCTTGGAGAGGCTGCCCGCGACCTGCTGCGGGGCAACATGAAGATCAGCGTGAGAAAGCGTGTGGCGGAAACGCGCAGGAAGCGCCGCGAGCATTCGCAGACGGAGGCCCTGCTGCAGGAGTTCTCCAAGCGTGACAGAAGCCTCTACGAAGCGCTGCGCCAGTGGAGGAGTGATGAGGCGAAGAGCCTCGGCAAGCCTCCCTACGTCATCTTCAAGGATGCGACCCTGCTGGAGATAGTGCGCGAGCGCCCGACGTCCCCTGAGGCCCTGAGACGCATCTCAGGTGTTGGCGAGAAGAAGCTCGTCAACTACGGCGACGCCGTGCTCGACATCGTGGCGGCGGAAAGCTGAGCCGACGGGGATCCGCATGAAACAAAAAAAAGAGCAGCCCATGAGGACTGCTCTTTTTGCTTGGACTCTAGAGGACTCAGCGGACCACCGTGGTCTGAATGCCCTGATTGTCGAGTTGGCTCTGGACTTCAGACGCCTCCAGCTTGTTGTCGAAGGGGCCGATGCGGACGCGCCAGACGCTGCCCGCCTTCACCACCTGCACATTGCTGATGCCTGCGGTGAGGGCGAGGGAGCCCGTAAGGTCATGGGCGCTCTTCTCTTCCTTGAAAGCACCGGCCTGCAGCCAGTAGCTGCCGCCAGCTCCGGCGGCGGGCGTCTGAGACTGAGGCTGGGACTGGACCGGCGGAGCGACGGTCACGGTCTTGACGCCGGACGAATCGTCCTGTTCGGCGCTCTTTTCCTGCTGCTCATTGAGGGCGCGGTTCGGATCGATGCCGCCCGCGAGCTTCTGGGCGGGGTCGACGTCAGCGGTCACCTTCTGAACCTTCTCGACGAAGGGGATCGGGCTGTTGGTGATGAACACCGCCGCGGCTGCGCAGATTGCGCAGCCGGTGACGACGCCGATCAGAAAGCCGGCAAAGCCGGAAGCAAGATTGGTACGGGCCACTGTGGATAGTCCTCTTGATTAAGCATCTTCGCGGCGGGCCATGTATTCAGGCGCGCTGATGCCGAGAAGCGCGAGACCGTTGCCGAGCACCTGGCGGGTGGCGGCAAGGAGAGCGAGGCGGGCGTTGCGCTCGACATCGTTCTCGATCACGACGCGTTCGGCGTTGTAGAACGTGTGGAAGGCCGCGGCGAGCTCCTTCAGGTCACCGCCTGCTCGGACAATGACGACGAACCGACGCCTCCCGTTGCTCCGACCGCAACCCTGCCGGAAACCTTCTCCGCCGGTGAAGAAGTCACCGTTAACGTCAACGACTTTGTCACAGCTGCCAAACTCATTCTCAAAAACAGTGCGGATGCTACCAAAACCTTAGACATCGAAGGGGCAGCGTTCACGGCTACAAGCGTGACCTTTACCGTGCCTGCCGACGCAGAAGCCGGTAACTAGAAGGTCATCGTGCGCCAAAACAATGAGGAGTATGAATTGGGGACGGTGGAAGTGATTGTGAACAAAGTGGAGAAAACGCTCACCAAAGTCATCTTTTCGGATTATTTGGGCACGATAGAATATACCCTGACTTATGGAGAAGGCGGACAAATTGAGAAAATCGGATACTGCTAAAAGCTACCGTGCGCACCGCTGACCGCACCGGGGTAGAGATGGAGGCCATGACA
>ENA-UPWU01000285-UPWU01000285.1-human-gut-metagenome-genome-assembly--contig:-NODE-285-length-22642-cov-8.545624_pt1 | contig 22642 bp, 18 predicted proteins | sample MGYA00250058_ERZ773392 | MGnify/ENA primary metagenome ERZ773392 (study PRJEB29103, sample SAMN06112084) | human gut metagenome | biome: human gut; feature: ankylosing spondylitis patient; material... | reverse complement strand
GAGTTCATCCAGCAGCTTCGCGGCTTTTCGCCAACCGCTGGCGCTGCACAAGCTCCGCCGTAATTCCCTGATGCGACAAATAATGGCGGTCGTCCAGAAAGCTCGCATAGTTCAGCGCCACAATCGCGCGGCGATTCGTGTCCTGCATATCAATCGTTGGCATGGCAAACTCCTTTGCTCGCAGCAGGAAAGTAATCATTTTCAGTATAGCACACCCTGCCGCGTCATGCAAGACAAACGGGCAAGAAATCGCTGTTTGTCGCGGCTAATCATCTTCCTCTTCACATCAGAAAGGAAATATGCTATAATATAATCGGTAGATTCTTCACAATCGAAGGAGGCATACGATGGATGTCAAGAAGCTGCTTGCTGACGTAACGGCGCTGCCGGGTGTCAGCGGGCATGAGGCGCAGGTCAGCGCGTACTTTGCCGAACAATTCCGTCCGCTGGTAGACGAGGTGACGGTGGACGCAATGTACAGCGTGATTGCGCACAAAAAGGGCAAAGGTCCGAGAATTATGCTGTGCGCCCATTTGGACGAAATCGCCCTGATGGTAACGCATATTGAGGATGACGGCAGCCTGCGCTTGGGCAATGTCGGCGGGGTTGACCCGCGCATTCTCCCCGCGAGCCGCGTGTGGGTGCATGGGCGCGAGAAGCTGTTCGGCACCATCGGCGCGCTGCCGCCGCACCTGATGAGCGCCGCTGACCGCGCGAACAACTACACGCTGGACAACCTGCATGTGGACATTGGCATGAGCGCCGAACGCGCGAAGGAACTCGTCCGCATCGGCGATTTGGTGACCTTCGACGGGCCTGCCCGCGAATTGCTCAACGATCAGTTCGCATCGAAAACGCTGGATGACCGCTCCTGCGTGGCGATTCTGCTGCGCGCGGCGGAAATGCTGCAAAAGCTGGTCTGCGACGCGGATGTGTATTTCGTCTGCTCGTCGCAGGAGGAAGTCGGCGGGCGCGGCGCAATGACCTCCGCTTTCGCGATTGACCCGGATTTGTCTGTTGTGCTGGACGTCGATTTTGCCGAAACGCCGACCTGTCCGCCGCGCTCTGCCCTGCCGATTGACGCCATGATTGTCACGCACGGGCCGTTTGTGCAGCCGAAGCTCAATCAGCGGCTCATCGACTGCGCAAAAAAGCACCATGTGAAGCTGAACGCGAACGTTGCGAGCCGTTCCACCGGGACGGACGCGGACGAAATCGGCTTGTCCCGCGCGGGTGTGCCGAGCGTGCTGCTCAGCCTGCCGGAGAAGTACATGCACACGTCGGTGGAAACGATTGACCTGAACACGCTGGAAGAGGGCGCGCGTCTGCTGGCGAATTTCGTCGCGGAACTCGACGAAAGCTGGGAGGATGACCTATGGATTTGAAGACACTGACGGAAATCAACGCTCCCTCCGGGCATGAGCAGGCGATTCGCCGCGTTCTGCTGGATGAGCTGAAAAAGCTGGGCTTTGCGCCCGTCCTCGACCGCATGGGCAACGTCGTTGTCGTGAAGGAAGGCACGGGCGACGCGCCTCGCAAGCGCGTGATGGTCAGCGCGCATATGGACGAAGTGGGGCTGATTGTCACCTCCGCCACGGAGGATGGCTACCTGCGCATTGCCGCGGCAGGCGGCATCGACCCGCGCGTGCTGGTTTCCAAGCGCGTCACCGTCGGGGACGACAAGCTGCCCGGCGTCATCGGCGCTGTGCCGATTCACCTGCAATCTGCCGCCGAGCGCAAGCATGTGCTTTCGATGGACGAGCTGCTGGTGGACATTGGCGCGAAGAACAAGGACGAAGCCGAGCGCAAAGCCCCGATGGGGACGTACATCTCCTTCGATACACCCTATGTGGAATACGGCGACGGCTTCGCGTGCGGCAAGGCATTCGACGACCGCGTCGGCTGCCTGTCGCTGCTGCGTTTGCTGCAAGAAGAACTGCCGGTTGACCTCGTGGCTTGCTTTGTGTCCGAAGAGGAAGTCGGCTGCCGCGGCGCGAAGGGGGCCGCGTTCCAGCAGGAACCCGACATTGGCATTGTGCTGGAAGGCACGACGTGCAACGACCTCGGCGACGTACCGGAGACTGCGCACGTCTGCGAAGCTGGGCAGGGCGTCGCGGTGTCGTTCATGGATGGCGCGTCAATTGCGAACCGAGCGCTGTTCCGCAAGGCGCTGGACGTGGCGAAGCAGGAGAACATTCCGCATCAGGTGAAGCACAGCGTATCCGGCGGCAACGACGGCGGCGCGATTCAGCGCGCGCGGGAGGGTGTGCCGGTGGTGGTGCTGAGCGTACCGTGCCGATATATTCACTCGCCGTCGTCGGTGGTGAAGCTGTCGGATGTGGAGAGCCAGTTTGCGCTGGTGAAGGCGCTGGTGAAGGCACTGTAACGCAGGGATTTCGCCTCTGCGGAGGCGACAAGGGGGCAACGAAAACAGACGAAGTCTGCGATCGCCCCCCTTGACCCCTTCGTAGTGCACCACCATGTTACTGGACTTTTATCATGGCTTTTTTAGGAGCAACACGCGCATACTGTATGCAGTCGCGCTCAACTCAATCGCGAAAATGGGAGTCCAGAGGGTCGAAGACCCTTTGGCAGGGTCAAGGGGCAGCGCCCCTTGGGTTCCCCCCATAAACACGCGAAAGCTGTATGCAAGCGCGCTCAACTCAATCGCGAAAATGGGAGTCCAGAGGGTCGAAGACCCTTTGGCGGGGTCAAGGGGCAGCGCCCCTTGGGTTCCCCCTAAGTAAAGGAGTAAAAAATGATGTTGGAATTGTTGAAGAAGGTGCTCAAACCGGTCGCGCCGTCGGGACTGGAAGAGCCGGTAGCGGCGGTCATCCGGGAAGAGGTTGCGCCGTATGTGGACAGCATCGAGACAGACGCGCTGGGCAATCTGATTTGCGTGAAGAACGGCACGGAGGCGAATCCGGAGAAAATCATGCTGTCCGCGCACATGGATCACATCGGCTACATCGTCACGGGCATTGAGAAAGAGGGCTTCCTGCGCGTGACGAACGTCGGCGGCATCAGCCCGACCATGAGCCTGACGCGGCATGTGTCCTTCCCGAATGGCGTGCAGGGTGTTGTGGTGTCCGAAGTGAGCAAGGACACGGCGATGAAGGACTTGTTTGTGGACATCGGTGCGCAGGACAAGGCGGACGCCGAGACGATGGTGCAGATTGGCGACGTGTGCGTGTACGCGAACGACTGCTTCCAGCTGGGCGCGAACCGCGTCGCAAGCCCCGCAATGGACGACCGCGCGGCGTGCGCGCTGCTGATTCGCTTCCTGCAGACCGTCGGCGCGACGAAGCAAACCATCATTGCCGTTTTCTCCGTGCAGGAGGAAGTCGGCTGCCGCGGCGCGAAGGTGGCGTCGTTCGCGAAAGCGCCGGACAAGGGCATTGCCATTGACGTGACCGCGTGGGGCGACACCCCCGGCACGAAGCAGCCGGACATTAAGCTCGGCGAGGGTATTGCCGTGAAGGTGATGGATCACGGGAGCATCTCGAATCCGGATTTGCGGGAAGCGCTGCTGGCGGCGGGTGCGCAGGCGGGTGTGAAAACCCAGCGCGAGGTGCTGCCGTTCGGCGGGACGGATGCGTCCGCGATGCAGACCAGCCGCGGCGGAATTCCGGTGTGCACGCTGTCGATTCCGTGCCGGTATGTGCATTCGGCGTGCGAAGTGGTTGACCTTCGGGACATCGAAGGTGGCGTCAAGCTGCTGAATCAGTATTTTCAGGCGTAATCATTCAGCATAAAGTGTTTTTTTTGCCGCAGGGGAAATCGCGTCTGCGGACGCGACGAGGAGGGCAGTGAAAACAGACGAAGTCTGCGGTCGCCCCCCTCGACCCCTTCGGCTTCGGCTCGTACCTGTTACTTGGTTTTTATCGCAGCTTTTTTATTTTGGTATACCATTTTGTTGGAAGGGAGTTCCTTCATGACCGCATTCCTTGGCGTTTTGTATCTGCTTGTGTTTCTCGCGGCGGGGTGCACATGCGTGCGATTCCTGCTGCCGCAGAAGTCGCTGCTCACGCGCGTGTGGCTCGGTGTCAGCTTGGGGCTGCTGTTGATGATGTGGCTGCCGGCGCTGATTGCGTTCGCGGTGGATTTCACATGGACGGCGCATTTGCTGGCGCTGATTCCGCTGGCGGGGCTGACAGTGGGATGCTTCTTTTTGCGCGACCCTTCGCCGGTGAAAAAGTGGGATGCGCGGGAAAAGCAGCTGGCCGGGCAGATGCTGATGGTTGTGCTGCCGCTGACGCTCCTTTCCGCCTATCTGCAATACACGCACTGCCTGCGCGTCGGAAGTGACGGCGGCTGGTGGGTCGGGCAGAGCACTTACGGCGATTTGCCGATGCACATGTCGTTCATCACGTCGCTGAAAAACGCTGCTTTTCCGCCGGATTACGCGCTTTTCCCCGGTCAGCGGCTGTCATATCCCTTCCTGACGGACAGCCTGTCTACGTCGCTGTACCTGATGGGCTTCTCTCTGGAATGGGCGATTGTCGTGCCGGGTACATTGATGATGGCACTGTGCTTCATGGGCGTGATGGTGCTGGCGCGGGAGATGACCGCGGGGAAAAAGACAATTATCCTCGCGACGCTGCTGTTCTTCCTGAACGGCGGTCTGGGTTTCCTGTACAACTTTGACCTTGCGGGCGGCACTGTGAACAATCCGTTCAGCACGGTCATCGAGCGAATCCGCGAAATTCTTGACGGGTACTATGCCACGCCGACGAATCAACCCACGCCGTACAACCTGCGCTGGTCAAACGTGATTGCCGACCTGATGGTTCCGCAGCGGACGCTCCTCGGCGGGTGGTGCATGGCGCTGCCGTGCTTTTATCTGCTGTTTACGTCCTTTGCGCCGGAAAAGCGCCCGGCGTTTGCGCAGCGCATTCGGCAAACAGGACTGCTGGCGGTCTGGGCAGGCGCGCTGCCGCTGATTCACACGCATTCGTTCCTCGCGCTGGGGCTTTGCTCGCTGGGCATGATGGTGTACGACCTGATTCACGACAAAGAGCGCTGGGCGCAATTGCAGTGGTATCTGGCGTATGGCGTAATCGCCGTGGTGCTGAGCGCGCCGCAGTTGATTTGCTTCACGTTCGAGCAGGTGTTCCAAGGCACAGGCAGCGGGAACAGCTTCCTGCAAATTTGGCTCAACTGGGTCAACGGGTATGAATCAAACGGTGAATTCGCGTTCCGCGACTTGTACTTCTGGTTCTACCTGAAGAACATCGGCTTGCCGTTCCTGATGCTGATTCTGGCGCTGTTCGAGCGGAATCCGAAGCATCGGCGGCTGTTCGCGGGCGCGCTGCCGATTATCCTTGCCGTGGAGCTGGTGCGTTTTCAGCCGAACATCTATGACAACAACAAGCTGATGTATCTGGCGTGGCTGCTTTGCTGCATGATAGTGGCGGACTGGTGCCGTGAGGTCTGGCATCGGCTGAAAGGGATGCGCGGGCGCGGCGCGCTGGCGGTTGTGACGGCGATTGCGGTGTTCCTGTCCGCGGGGCTGACGCTCTGGCGCGAGTGCGTCAGCAACTATCAGGCGTTTTCCGCGTCGGCGGTGGAAGCGGGGGAATTTGCCCGCGATAACACGCCGGAGCATTCCACTTACATGACCGGGACGCAGCACCTGAACCCGATTGCGTCCATCGCCGGGCAGAACATCGTCTGCGGGCCGGATTTGTGGCTGTACTACCACGGGCTGGACACGAGCGAACGCAAGATGGACATTGCGAGCTTCTACACCGACCCGGAGGAAAACCTCGACCTGCTGGAGAAGTACGATGTGGACTACATCTACGTCAGCAGCTATGAACGGAGCAGCTATGCGGTGGATACGGATACGCTCGACCGCCTGTTCACGCGCGTATTCAGCAACTGGGAAGCGACGATTTACGCCGTGCATCCATCATCGGAAACGGAGGACATGGGCAATGGAGCGTCTGCTGCGCTTCGCGGTGGAGCATGACCGGGTGATACGCCTGATGTTCATGCGGGATGGGCGGCTGTTTCAGGTCAATGCGCACATTGTGAGCTACGACGACAAGCAGGTGTCGTTCGTGACGACCCGTTCGCCGCGGACGCAGGTCATCAGCCGCGAGGAGCTGCTTGCGGTGGATTTCCGCCGCGGGGATGATGGGCAAACTGTGTAATCTTGTGGCGCAGGATTGCATTCGGCGCAGGGGTTTCGCCTCTGCAGCGGCGATTCCCCCTGCATCAAATAAAAGTAAGTTGCTTATACATCAGCACCAGCATGAATCATGCTGAAAGCAAGGAAAGGAGCGAAGGATGGAGCAAGAGGAAAAGAAACCCACGACACTAACCGGCGTCGATTTGTCCCAGACAGCATCGCTGCTGCTTCCATGGACGCATGACCCGTGGGGCAAGCTGCGCCCGCCGCTGTCCGAGGAAGCGCTGTGCATGAGCGCCGAACTCGCCAGCGCCGCGTACGGCATGGCGATTGAGCCGTGGGTCGAAGCCGGCTGGCGCGACGTGACCATTCAGGTGGATGGCGAACTGACTGCCCTGCCGCCGAACAATCCCTTGAGCGCCGAGTGGCGGAAATACTGGGTGCGCGCGCGCCTGAAACCCGTCAGCGCGCTGGGACAGATGCTGGGCGCGCTGCGATTGAGCAGCGGCAATAACACCACCGGCAAGGCGGTCGTGATGCTCCATCCCGCGCTGGACGGGCGCTACGTCGTCGCGATTGGGTTCATGGGCACGGGCTCGCGCTTCTACGACTGGTTCAGCAATTTCCGCATGACAACGCAGGACGGGATGCACCGCGGCTTTCTGGAGCTCGCGCGGCAGTTCGAGGCGAATGAGGAGAAAATTTCCTTTCCGGAAACAGCGGAAGAGCTGGGGCTGGAAAAGCTCACCTTGCGCGACATTCTGCAGAACATGCGCAGCCCGAACAGCCGCTTCGTCCTCTGGGTCTGCGGGCACAGCCAGGGCGCGGCAATGATGCAGGTGTACGCGCACCTGAAGATGAACGAGACGGGCATCTCCGCGCGCAACCTTATCGGCTACGGCTTCGCGTCCCCCACGGTGATGGCGGGCAAAGCGGTTCGCGACCCATCCGCCTATCCGCTGTATAACGTCCTCAACAGCGACGACCTTGTCCCCCACTGCGGCGCGGCGGTGCACCTCGGCATGTGCCTGAAATATCAGGCGACGGAGAATCTGCGCAAAAGCTGCTACAACTGGAAGCGCGACGAGAAATCCGTGCAGGCACGGCTGGCAATCCGCCCCGTTCTCTGGAAGATGGTCGATACCCCGACGTGCATCATTGGCGGCATGGCGCTGCTGATGGCGCTGGGGCGCGTCAGCGGGGCGGACTTCCTCAAAATGCTGGGACTGGGCGGCTTCCTGCCGCTTGACCGCGCGCTGGAAAAGGCGGATGCGGAGGATTTTGTCCGCGGGCTGAACCAGAAGGCAGCGGCAGCATACGAGTCCGTGACCGGGCATCCGATTGACATGGGGCAAGTGTCGGACGAGGCGAACGCCATGCAGCGCATCATCGACCACTTCGGGCTGCTTTCGTTCATCGACGCGGCAAAAGCGCTGATGACCTGCCCACACTACATGATGGCGCATCCCGAAGAGGGGTACATCGGCACATATTTCTATATCGTCATGAACGGGATTCAGGATTTTGTGCCGTTCATCTGGCGTTCGGGCGATCCGCCGCGCCGCATGACGGTGGAGCAGCTGCCGCATGACATGGTGACACAGGACATGCCGGGGCTGTACAACCGCCGCCTACAAAAAACCGACCGGCGCAAGCACCTGCCGATTACGCGGCGTGACCCGCGTCCGGGCGGCGACACGCGCCATCACCTGCCCCTGCTGACGGCAGGGACGGTGCAGCCGAACGAGAAGATCTACCCGGTGGAAGACATTGAACTGCGATAACCCACAATCATAAGAAAAGAGGCTTTTCCCATGTCCGATTACCGCATTGAAACCAAGTGTGTTCAGGCAGGCTACACGCCCGGCAACGGCGAGCCGCGCCAGATTCCGATTATCCAGTCCACCACCTTCAAATACGCCACGAGCGAGGACATGGGCAAGCTCTTTGACCTCGAAGCGTCCGGGTATTTCTATTCCCGCCTGCAAAACCCGACGTGCGACCACGTTGCGGCGAAAATCGCGGCGCTGGAGGGCGGCAGCGCAGCTATGCTGACCGGCTCCGGTCAGGCGGCGAACTTTATGGCGCTGTTCAATATCTGCGAGGCAGGCAGCCACATCGTCGCGTCGTCCTCCATCTACGGCGGCACGTTCAACCTGATTGCCGTGACGCTGAAGAAGATGGGGATTGAGTCCACCTTCGTCTCCCCCAATGCGACGGACGACGAGCTTGACCGCGCCTTCCGCCCGAACACGCGCGCAATGTTCGGCGAAACGATTGCCAATCCCGCGCTGACCGTGCTGGACATTGAGAAATTCGCTCAGGCGGCGCATCGGCACGGCGTTCCGCTGATTGTGGACAACACCTTCCCCACGCCCGTCAACTGCCAGCCGATTCGCTGGGGCGCGGACATTGTGACCCACTCGACGACAAAGTACATGGATGGTCACGGCGCTGCGCTCGGCGGCGTCATCGTGGACAGCGGCAATTTCGACTGGATGGCGCACGCGGAGAAGTATCCGGGGCTCTGCACGCCCGACGAAAGCTACCACGGCATCACCTACGCCGAGAAATTCGGCAATGCGGGGGCATACATCACCAAATGCACCAGCCAGCTCATGCGCGATTTGGGCTGCGTGCAGTCCCCGCAGAATGCGTTCATCCTCAATCTGGGGTTGGAGAGCCTGCATGTGCGGATGCCGCGCCACTGCGAGAACGCGATGGCGGTCGCGCAGTTCCTCGAAAAACAGCCGCAGGTGGCGTCTGTCAGCTATCCGCACCTGCCGTCCAGCCCGTACTACGCCCGCGCGATGAAATACATGCCGAATGGCGGTTGCGGGGTGGTGTCGTTCGTCTTGAAGGGCGGACGTCCCGCTGCGGAGGGATTCATGAAACGGCTGACTTTGGCGGCGATTGAGACGCACGTCGCCGACGCGCGGACGTGCTGCCTGAATCCGGCGACCTCCACCCATCGGCAGATGACCGAGGAGCAGCTGGCAGTTGCGGGCATTCCGGCGGGCATGGTGCGCATCAGCGTCGGACTGGAGAGCAAGGACGACCTGATTGCCGACCTTGCGCAGGCGTTGTCCGGCATCGAAGCATGAGCGCGTACATCAATCGGTATTTCCTGCTGATGGCGGTGTTTTTGCCCCTATGGTGCATCATTCGCCGCCCATGGAAGCGCTGGAGCCTGCACGAAGGCTGCCTGATGGCGTTCGCGGCGCTGTTGTTTTCGCTGCTGTGCCTGGTGCTGCGCGGCACATGGGCTGCGCCGGGAGATATGCTGGCATCGGCGCTGCATCGGCTGCGGACGGGCGAGGGCATTCAGCTGCGGCTGTTCCACACCATTACGCGGCAGCTGCGGTACGCCCGGCAGGAGGAGATGCTCATTAACATCTGGGGAAACATCCTGCTCTTCATCCCCTACGGCTTCTTCCTGCCGCTGCTGTGGAAGCGGTATCGCCATCCGCTGCAACTTTCGCTGATGTGCCTGCTGCTGCCCTTGAGCATCGAAACGTGCCAGTTGTTCATCCGCCGCATGACGGATGTGGATGACCTGCTGCTGAATTTCGCGGGCGGAATGCTCGGCGGCGGGGTGTTCGCGCTGGTGCATATGGTATTCCCCAAATTCACTGATAAGGCGCTTGTGCGCGGATAAGCAAACGAAAACGTCCCCTTCCGGCAATGGAACGGGACGTTTTTTACTATTGGGGAATATGTGCCGCGAATTTTTCGTGCTGGCTAACGTAAGTGGAATGCAGCGGGCAACAATTCTCGCATTGCCTTACCTCCCACTCGTTTCCCTTAAATTATGCCATAAAATAAGAGAAACGTCAACCGATTAAGGGAAAAAGCCCTGATACTATTTCCGAATCAAAAGGGAGCCGATGAATTTGGAAATCGTATCATATCATCCCCGAAATACTTGACGAAGCCTGATACGATACGAACATTTTTCACACACAGTTTACCAAACATAAAAAGGTGTATTTTCTCAATCCGTATAACGGATATGGTTTTCTTTGCACCACTCTTCAGCTGCTGAACTTAAATGTGCCAACTCATATCTATACCAATCTGTATCAAGGAATTCTTTTTCAATCGCAATTAGGAACTCACGATCCATATCCTTTGCAGATAATTGAGATAAAAATTTAACCGTCTTTCGAGATAAATAAACCTGCGCATATTTCATCTCCAATGCCGGAATATCTACACGAAAGCAAGGAACATAGTGTCCATAGCATTGAGCAATGACGCTCGGCAGCGAATGAACATCGCAGTCAAATACACTCCCCAATTTTTCAGCATCAATCATTTGAGACTTTTTTTGTCAAACCACCAAAGATCATAGTCTGTTTTGCAATATGGAAACCATCGTCCATAGTGCGCAATTTCCTTTATGCTAACCATTGTTTTTACCTCCAATTTCAATAAGTAATTGTACCACCATACCAAATATGAAAAGTATGCGTACTACCGATATTCTACCATCAACGTTTCTTCACTGTCAACCATGCCGATAATACTACTTCCAGAAAGCGAAAACGGCGAAAAAACGTCCCCTTCCGCCATTGGAACGGGACGCTTTCGTTATTTCTGTTTCTTATGATACCCACAGTCGCAGTACGGTCCGCCGGACGCAAGCGTGTATTCGCGCACGAAGTCCGACGCTTCGCCCGCTTCCGCCATCGTGTAATCCAGTCGGCACATGGCGGGCGTGAGGTCGTACAGCCCCAGCTCCTTTGTCAGCACACAGATGCCGCACTTATAGAACCGCGCCTCGTAGCCGCTGCCATCCGCATAGGGCAGATAGTCCATGTTCCACGAGTAGGGGTTGCGGTCGGCAGCGCGGAGCTTCTCCGCCTGTTTCATCCCCGCAATGTCCTTTTCGGAGAACTTGTTCTTCCCGCTCTTGCGGCAGAACCAGCGCATCGCGGGCGTCATCATGGACTTCGCGTAGTAATCCGTCAGCGTCTGCACGGTCGGGCGCTTGGGCATATGCAGCACATACGCGCAGAGCATCGCGCAGTTGACGAGATTCATCTGGAAGCGGTCGCTCGGCTCAAAATCCGGCACACGCGCGATAATCCGCCGATACTCCTGCTTCGCCGCCCTTTCCGTTGCCTTGGCGGATTCCGCCGACTGCCCCAGTACCGCCGTCAGTTGATGCGTAAACGAGCGATGGAACAGCATCCACATGCCCATCGGCATTCCTGCATACTTCATGAGCTTGCCTCCCCTTGCTTTCGCGAATAAGTTTGTCATGTCAAACTTATTGTAGCGCATTTTCGAGGGATTGGCAAGGGGGATTTCTTAATTTTCCTTCGAACAACAATACTCGCAGAAGCCGCCGCCAATGGTCATAGCCAGCCCCAGCAGGAAACGCAGACCAACGGGAACAGATTTGACAACATCTACAACGCCTTGCAGCTGTTGCCAAGTGGATTCATTTATCTCCAATAGCTTCGCAAGCATGATGTCTCTCACGAACCTTGTATCCAATTGCAGCTGAAGCTGCTGCAAGAAAGTCGATTCACCAAACCAGCCGACAACACCCTCCATCATGCCCTGAATGCACAGCGCGCCGCCCACCATGCCAACAAACGAAGCAATCGCCCCCAGACATGGTTTGTAGCCGCACGGCAGCGTTGTAATGGAAGAAGCAGCCATGACCATATTCAGCATCGGATAATACACAATTGCAAGTAATATAATAATAAACGGTAGAACAATCGGTAGAAGCAGCAGAAGCCAAAGTTGTTCGCCCTTAAGCGGATCAATAATCAATCCAACAACCAATGCAATTGTCATCACTACTAACGTCAGCAGCAGAGACATAGACGGACACCATACATTGTCCATCAGCTTTGCGAGAATCCAATTCACAAGCGCACCAACGACAAATAGCGTCGGCAAAATCCACCAAAGCGTCTCATTTTGCAGCAGGGTCATAACAATGGCAGCAGGCGCAAGCAGCCACGTCATGGCATATTGTGCCATAATGAATAAGAATGCAAGCCCAAGCAGCACACAAAAGAAAATGCCGAAGCCTGACCCGCCCGCTTCCGGCAGCAGTTCAATCAGAATGTACATCCTCAATTTCCTCCCCTATCCGCCTAATAAATTCGCTCCGGGGGCAAAACGTGCTGCCTTGCGCCCGGAGCGTTGTCTTTGGTATGCGGAATTTTATTGCAGGTCGCGGTAACGGTAGTACGTCACTTCGTAGCTGTCCTGCTCATAACTGACCGTTTCGTTCCACCAGTAGTTTTCATAGCGCTGATGTCCATCCGCCGTTCCATTCTTAGAAAGCGGTTCATAGCTGCTCATGTATTCCCAATTTCCAGTACCCGGCTTATAGTTGGAACCCGTATACTCAGCATAGGAATAGTACCATTTGTTGTAACCTGTGTTATAGTAGTGCCAACGGGAGTAATGGTACACAGGAATCGAGTACGTTTCCGTCTCCACCTTCGTTTCCACCTGACGGGTAGAACTGCTGCTGACCGGGGTGGTAGACCATTGCGTCCATGCAGACCACTGCGGCGGCGGGGTCGGCGTCGTTGTAATCGTAGGCGTAGGTCCTTTCGTAATCGGCGGCGTCGTCACAGGCGGATTCGTCACCGGCCGCTTCGTGACGGGCGGCTTCGTCGTCGTGGTGCTTGTGTTGTTCGAGGCAGAATTGCTGCTGATGAGCGCCGTTTTCTCATTCGAGGACAGCTGCCGCCCTTCCTTGGTCGTCGCGGCAACATAGTAGGTATAATTGTAGTTCGCATTTGCCGACGTGTCCTTGTAGGACAGCGCCGAACCGCTGTAAATCAGCTGGAAGTTCTTGTCGTAATTGGTGCGGCGGCGATAGAGGCTGTAATTCGTCGCGCCGCTGACAGTCGTCCACTCCAAGCTAACCGCCTTGCCGCTGACGTTGGCATACAGCGTCGGCGGATAGACCGTCACGGTCGTGTTCGCGTTATTCGGCGCAGACGTAGGCGCCGCTGTCGGGGCAGGTGTCGCCGCCGCGGAAGTCTGCCGACTCCACGCCAGCGCATACAGAATGCGGTTCTGCGCGTCCATGAAGTTCAGGCACTGCTGATACTGCTCCACCGCTTCCGCATAGTTCCCTTCGCTTTCCGCCACACGCCCATTCAGGTACGCCGCCCATTCCGCAACGCTGGGAATGTTGACGCCGTTCGCGCGGAGGTTCGTCAGGCGCTCATCAAAGCTCGTGTTGATGACAAGCGCGTCGATATACATCGGAATCAGCGTGTAATTATTGGCCGCCGCATCCGCAAGCCCCAGCGTGTAGTAATAGAAGGCGTTGCTGCCCTCGTAATTGCCAAGTTTCTGGAAGTCTTCCGCCAGCGTCGTAATGTTCACCGAATCATCCTGCAGGTTCATCAAGTAACGTTCCAGCCGCGAAAGCGCGTCCTGATACCGCTCGGCAATCGTCCCCTGCGTTTCCGCAAAGACAACGCCCGTCAGCACCAAAGCCAGCGCCACCATAGCCGCTACCAAGCGTGAGAATCTTTTCATTTCCTTTTCCTCCTTTTTCCTTCCGCCCATTTTGCGATTTTTCTCTGCCGTGATCCGCTTCCCCAGACTGCACTCCGGACGCATAGCGGTGCAGGCTGCGTCCGGAGCGTGTCTTTTGTGGGGCGGAAAGCAAACCGCAATAAGTGGAAGGGGGGCGGGCTTTCCGCGGCAGGCGTCGTGTAACCGGTGTATTCGATGCCTGTCCCGAATTTCTTCGGCATTTTTAGCATACCACGAAGTGCGGTTGCATGGTAGTCCACTTTTTCGCGATTTTCTGCCACTTTTCCAAAAACGACAAACACCCCCGCACCACGTTCGGCGCGGGAGTGCAAAGAAACATCAGAAATTACGGGACATATCGTACTTGGAATAGAACTCTTTGCGGAAATCAAGGAAGCAGTCGTTGGCGATGGCTTCGCGAATCTGCTCCATCAGGTGAATCAGGAAGCGCAGGTTGTGAATTGACGCAAGCCGTCCGCCGGTGATTTCGCCCGCCTTGAGCAGGTGGCGCACATACGCGCGGGAGAAATGCTGGCAGGCATAGCAGTCGCATTCAGCGTCAATGGGACCGAAGTCGTGCGCGTACTGCGCGTTCTTGACGACGACGCGCCCCTTGCTCGTCAGCACCGTGCCATTGCGGGCGATTCGCGTCGCCAGCACGCAGTCGAACATATCCACGCCGCGCAGCACGCCCTCCAGCAGGCAGTCCGGCGTACCGACGCCCATCAAGTAGCGCGGCTTGTTGACCGGCATGTACGGCGCGATTTCATCCAGCATCTCATACATCACGGGCTTGGGCTCGCCGACGGACAATCCGCCGATGCCGTAGCCGATGAAGTCCATATCCGCCAGCGTCTTGGCGCTCTCAATGCGCAAATCCTTGTAGAACGCACCCTGCACGATGCCAAACAGCGCCTGATCTTCCTTCGTGTGGTGCTTCTTGCAGCGCTCCGCCCAGCGGTGGGTGCGCTCCATGTTGATTTTCGCGGTGTTGTAATCGCAGGGGTACGGGCTGCACACGTCAAACGCCATGCAGATATCCGACCCTAACTTCTGCTGGATATCCATCGACTCTTCCGGCCCGATGAAGTGGCGCGAGCCGTCCAGATGGCTCTGGAACGTCACGCCCTCCTCCTTAATCGTGCGGATACCCGCGAGCGAAAACACTTGGAATCCGCCGCTGTCGGTCAGAATCGGCTTGTGCCAGTCCATGAAGTTGTGCAGGCCGCCCGCCTCCTGCACGAGGTCTTCGCCGGGGCGCAGGTGCAGGTGGTAGGTGTTCGACAGCAGAATCTGCGTGCCGATTTCCTCCATCTCGCGGGGCGTCATGGCTTTCACGCACGCTGCCGTGCCGACAGGCATGTAAATCGGCGTTTGAATGTCGCCGTGCGGCGTATGCAGCACGCCCAGTCGCGCGCCAGACTGCTTGCAAATGTGCTTGAGTTCATAGGAAAAAGGTTGTGTCACGGCTCAATTCCTCCGTTGTCCGGGATGTCGGGGTTCAAAATCGCTTCGGCAGAGTTGTTGAAGCGGATGGCCATATCGGTCAGTTCTTCGGCGTAGCAGTTCCAGATGGAGCCGCACGGGAGGTTCTGGAAGGTCATAATTTCCTTGCGCGTCGGATGCTCGAACACCAGCCGGTAGCCCCACAGGGCAATCTGCTGCCCCGCAATGCCTCGCCCGTACTTATTGTCGCCCCACAGCGGCGCGCCCATGTTCGCCATCTGCACGCGGATTTGATGATTCCGCCCCGTTTGCAGGCGGATGGCACACAGCGCCGTGCCGTTCTTGCGCGCAAGGCACTCGCCGGACAGCATCGCCAGCTGCGCGCCCTTCTCGTCCGCGTCGCAGATTTCGACCTTGTTGAGGTACTCGTTCTTTTTCAGGTAGTCGATGCAGGTGAAGCGGTCTTTGACGCGCCCCTCGACGACGCAGAGGTACTCGCGCCCCATCTCGTGCTCACGCATCTGCGCAGACAGCCGGGACGCCGCCTTGCTCGTGCGCGCAAAGACCATCAGCCCGCCAACCGGGCGATCCAGCCGATGCACCAGCCCCAGATACACCGCGCCGGGCTTGTTGTACTTGATTTTGATGTACTCCTTGAGCTGCGTGAGGATGTCGGTGTCGCCCGTCTTGTCCGCCTGCGAGAGCATATTCGGCGGCTTGACAGCGACGATGACGTGGTTATCCTCGTACTGCACGTCGATATTCGCCAGCTGATGCAGCGGGAATTCGTTCATTTGACCGACCACCTTCCGCTTGCGCCGCAGGGCAGCACGCCGCCCGTCGTCACCGGCAGGCAAAGCTCCTGCGCGTCGATAATGCCCCCATGGCGGCTGCTGACGCACTTCATCAGCATATTGCTGAGGACGCTGGCCTGAAAGCCCGTCGTGTAGCTGTTGATGAGGAAGAACAGCGGCTTGTCGGAGAGTACCTTCGCGCTCGTATCGACCAGCCCGAACAGCTCGTTTTCCAGCTTCCACACCTCGCCCGACGGCCCGCGCCCGTAGCTCGGCGGATCCATCAGGATGCCGTCGTAGGTGTTGCCGCGGCGGATTTCCCGCTGCACAAACCGCAGCGCGTCCTCGACAATCCAGCGGCTCCTTTCCTCCGGCAGCTTCGATAACTCGCGGTTCTCCTTGCCCCACTGAATCATGCCCTTTGCGGCATCGACGTGGGTGACGTGCGCGCCCGCCGCCATGCAGGCCAGCGTCGCGCCGCCGGTGTAGCCGAACAGGTTCAATACGCGGATGTCCTTGCGCCCGCTATTGCGGATGAGGTCGCCCATCCACACCCAGTTCGCCGCCTGTTCCGGGAAAAGCCCCGTGTGCTTGAATCCCGTCGGGCGGACATAGAACCGCAAATCTTGGTGCTGTATCGTCCAGCGCTCCGGCAGGCGGGTCAAAAACTCCCACTCGCCGCCGCCCTTTTCTGAGCGGTGATAATGCGCCTGCGCCTGTTTCCACAGCGCCGGGTCTGCCTTGGGCCAAATCGTCTGCGGATCAGGCCGCCGCAAGATGACATTCCCCCACCGTTCGAGCTTCTCCCCGTCGCCCGTATCCAGCACCTCATAATCTTCCCATGTATTCGCTAAAAACATAATAACTCCTTTTAAGAGGCGCAAGGGGCTTCGCCCCTGACCCCACCAGAGGCGCTGCCTCTGGACTCCGCAAGGGACTTCGTCCCTTGACCCTTTCGCGCGATTGAGTTGACTACTCTTTCATACTACGCCCGCGTGTTTATGCGGGGATTTCGCGTCTGCGGACGCGATTCCCCCTGCTTCACAACAATGATGAAGCTATTTTTCTGCCCCACGCAGTTAAAATTCTTCATCATCCACCAATCTCGACAAGACATCCCCATTGAGCTGCACCAGCCGCCGCACAACCTCCTGCACATACAGCCTGTCCAGCCCTTCCAGCGCCGGGTCAACCTCCACCGCTTCCCGCAGCGCCAACCAGTCGCCCGTCGCCGCCAAGGCAGCTAAGCGGTTCGTCTCGTCGATGTCCATCATGATTTCCGCCAGCGGCGCAGGCACGCAAATCCCTTGCGGCTGCACCAAGCCGTCCGCCAAATGCAGGTCGCTTTCGATAATCGCGTTCGGCGGCAGCTGCGGCAGTTCTCCGCGATTTTGATGCGCCACTGCCGGAATCACCGCCGTTTCCTTCCGCAGAATCGCCAGCGCAAGGCGAACAGGGCGCGTCGGCGGCGTATCCTTCAATAGCATCAGCTGCGCCGTCATGCCGTCGGGCGTTTTTGCTCCCTCGTGACCAATCGTGTTCATGTGGGCAATGCGCTCTTTGCGCTTCTCGATGCTTTCGCCGAACGCCGGGTTCTCTTCGGGGATGTAGTCATCCTCCGCCGCCAGGAACTCCGCGTGGCGCACCACGTCACCCACGGCAATCGCGTCGTACCAGCCCAGCCAGCGATGCGTCAGGCGGCCGAGCTTGTCCTCCTCCGCCATCTGCCGAAGCGCGGGAATCAAATCAACATTCTTGCCCTTTTCGCGCAGGGACACGAGGAACGAGAAGCCCGGCAGACCCGCCGTGACCGCCTCGACCGCGTCATCCTTGCGAAAGAGCGCCTTTGCCAGCCGCGGCACGGTGTTTCCGCGATAGGCGGCATCATCCAGCCCATACGCCTGAAAACCCGCGCCGAGGAACAGCTGCGTCGTGCGGGCGACGGGCTGCCCCAGCGTCACGACAATCGCTTTCGGGCAGGCGGAGCGCATATTGCGGCACAAATCCAGCACCACTTCGCCCTGACGGAGCGTATGCAGCAGCCCCTCAATGCCGCCGTGGACGCGCGCCTGATCGCTCAGACCGGGGTCATCCTCCTTCACGCCGCCAAGGGCTTCCTGATCTTGCCGGAAGCGCGTCGCCGCCATGCAGTCGCCCGCGTAAACGACGCAGTCCGCGCCCATGAGGACTTCCTGCCGATTACCGGAAACGATGATCTGCGCCTTGCGGCCGCTGGCGTAGACGATGGCCTCGGCATAGTGCTGGAGGACATCGCGCATGGCGGCGTTTTTCTCCTCCACCGCGAGAATGCCATCCTCTTTGCCGGCGTAGAGGAAATCGACGAGCAGGAACGGCAGGTGCATCGGAATATCCTGCCCGATGAAGGCGAACTTAAAAGGCATGGTACAGCCCCGCTTTCTGGATACTTTGACAGTCTATCTTACCATGAAACACGCCAAAAGTAAAGCCCGGAACGATGGTGTTGCGCATCGTTCCGGGGGAAAGAAAGTTTGTTTCGGTTCTTTGGGTGAATTGCTTTTGGGTTCTAACTAACTGGACTTGTCCGCAGCAACCAGAGGGCTTTCCGGTCGCCCTCTGGACTCCTTCGGCGCCGCCACTCTTGGGGTTTCATGTTTCTTGACTGATGCCGGAAGTTTATTCCAGAGCATCTAATCCGAACCGCAGGTTCGCCGGATAAACACGCGGGCATATCCTGAAAGTGTCACCAACCCAATCGCGCGGAAGGGTCAAGGGAGGAACTCCCTTGTGGGGTCAAGGGGCAACGCCCCTTGCGGAGTCCAGAGGCAGAGCCTCTGGCGCCTCCCCCTCTTACGCCTTGTGTACCCGCACGCCCAGCTTGCAGTCCTGACCGTTGATCGACCAGTCGCGGACAATGAACGTGTCGTCCATCGGGGCGCGCTCGACGACTTCTGCCAGCGTGCCGCGCTTGAGCATATCGACGCCGCTCTCAATGGCGCTCGCCAGCACGTCGCCGCACTCATAGCGCACATCCACGCGGTCGGTCACGTCGAAATCGGACTCCTTGCGCATCGTCTGCACCTTGCTGACGACTTCGCGGACATAGCCCTCCGCAATCAGCTCCGGCGTCAGGTTCGTGTCCAGCACAACCGTCACGCCCTTATCTTCCTGCGCGACGAAGCCCGATTTTTGCATCGGCGAAGTCAGCACATCATCCTTGCCCAGCGTGACCAAAGTGCCGTCAATGTCAAACGACACGGTTTCGCCGCGCTCAAACGCATCCACCACATCGTTGCCGTCCATCGTCTGCAGGTGCTGACCGATCTTGCCCAGCAGCTTGCCGTACTTCGGGCCAAGGGTGCGCATCTGGGGCTTGAGCTGATAGGTGGTGAACTCGCGCGCGGACTCGGTGAACACAACTTCCTTCACGTTCAGTTCATCCTCGCACAGCGCCTGATAGCTTTCGGAGAAGGACGCGCCCTTGACGTAGAGCTTCGCGGCGGTTTGACGGGTCTTGATGTTCGCCAGATTGCGGCACGCGCGGCCCAGCTGCACCACTTCCACCAGCGCGTCCATCTGCGCTTCCATATCCGCGTCGATGGCGCTTTCATCCGCCGTCGGGAAGTCGCACAGATGCACGGATTCCGGTGCGCCCGGCACATTGTTCACAACCAGATTCTGATAGATTTCCTCGCTCAGGAACGGAATGAACGGCGCGCAGACCTTACTCAGCGTCACCAGCACATGGTACAGCGTGGTGAACGCGGCGTCCTTGTCCTTCACGTCGCCCTTGCCCCAGAAGCGTTCGCGGCCGCGGCGGACGTACCAGTTGCTCAGCTCGTCCACAAAGTCCTGAATCGCCAGGGCGGGTTCGGTCACGCGATAGTTCCACAGGTCGTCATCGACGCGCTTGATGAGCGTGTTCAGCTTGGAGAGAATCCACTTGTCCATCAGGCTGAGCTGCTCGTTCTTGAGGTCATGCGCGGTCGGGTCGAAGTTGTCGATATCCGCATACATGGCGAAGAAGGCATACACGTTCTGCAGGGTGGCAAGGAACTTGTTCTGCCCTTCGCGAACCGCCTTTTCGGAGTAGCGGCTGGGCAGCCACGGCGCGGAGGTGGTGTAGAAGTACCAGCGGAGCGCGTCAGCGCCGAACTTGTTCAGCTCGTCAAACGGGCTGACAACGTTGCCCAGATGCTTGGACATCTTGCGCCCCTGCTCGTCCTGCACATGGCCCAGCACGATGCAGTTTTCAAACGGCGCACGGTCGAACAGCAGCGTCGAAATGGCTTCGAGGGTGTAGAACCAGCCGCGCGTCTGGTCGATGGCTTCGGAGATGAAATTCGCCGGGAAGTTCTGCTGGAACTCCTCCTGATGCTCAAAGGGATAGTGCCACTGCGCAAAGGGCATCGAGCCGGAATCGTACCAGCAGTCGATAACCGCCTTGTCGCGCACCATTTCGCCGCCGCACTTTTCGCAGCGGAGCTTTACGGCGTCGATGAAGGGGCGGTGAAGTTCAAGGTCTGCGCCGGGATCTTCAATCGCCATTTCGCGCAGTTCCGCGCGGGAGCCGACGACGTGCATATTGCCGCAGGAGCACTTCCACACCGGCAGGGGCGTGCCCCAGTAGCGCTCGCGGGACAGACCCCAGTCGTGGACGTTCTCCAGCCACGTTCCCATGCGCCCTTCCTTGATGTTCTCCGGCATCCAGTTGATGGTGCGGTTGTTGCGCACGAGGTTGTCTTTCAGCGCCGTCATGCGGATGAACCACGTCGGGCGGGCGTAGTACAGCAGGGGCGTATCGCAGCGCCAGCAGAAGGGATAATCATGCGTGAACTGCGGCGCGCTGAACAGCAGCCCGCGCTCCTGCAAATCCGCCAGCACCAGCGGGTCGGCCTTCTTGACGAACACGCCCGGCCACTTCGTTTCCGCCGTCATGCAGCCCTGCGGATCAACAAAGTTGACGAACGGCACGTCGTTTTCGCGGCAGACACGGTTGTCGTCCTCGCCGAACGCCGGGGCAATGTGGACGATGCCCGTGCCGTCGGTCATGGTGACGTAGTTGTCGCAGACGACGAACCACGCCTTCTTGTCCAGCTTGCCGACGGCGAAGTCGAACAGCGGCAAATACTCCATGCCCTTGAGCGCCGTGCCGGGCATTTCCGCCAGCACCTCAAACTTCTGCTCCGGGAACACCGACTCCATCAGCGCCTTCGCCATGATGTACACGCGGCCGTCCTCCGCCTTAAAGCGGCAGTAGGTGTCGGTCGGGTTCACGCACAGCGCCATGTTCGACGGCAGCGTCCACGGGGTGGTCGTCCACGCAAGCAGGTAGGTGTTTTCCTCGCCCTTGACCGGGAAGCGGACGTACGCGGACGTTTCCTTGACCGTCTTGTAGCCCTGCGCGACCTCGTGGGAGGACAGCGCCGTGCCGCAGCGCGGGCAGTACGGGACAATCTTGTGTCCCTGATACAGCAGCCCCTTCTTCCAGATTTCCTTCAGGCTCCACCATTCAGACTCGATGTAGTCATTCTCATAGGTGATATACGGATGCTCCATGTCCACCCAGTAGCCGACCTGATCGCTCATGACCTCCCAGTCATGCAGGTACTTCCAGACGGACTTCTTGCATTCCTTGATGAACGGCTCGATGCCGTACTGTTCAATCTGCGGCTTGCCGTCCAGACCCAGCGTCTTTTCGACTTCCAGCTCAACGGGCAGGCCGTGGGTATCCCAGCCTGCTTTGCGCAAGACGCTGTACCCCTTCATCGTCCAGTAGCGCGGAATCAGGTCTTTGATGACGCGCGTTTCGATATGGCCGATATGCGGGCGGCCGTTGGCGGTCGGCGGGCCGTCGAAGAACGTCAGCCGCTTTGCGCCGTCGCGGAAATGGAACGAACGGCGGACGATGTCCTTGTCTTTCCACAGCTGGGCGATTTCCTTCTCGCGCGCCGGGAAGTTCAAATCCTTGGCAACCTTGTTGTACATACCATGCACCTCATTCTTGTTGTCTCTGCTGCGGCGCAAACAAAAAAGTCCGCCCCAGCATGAAAATGCACTGGGACGGACGAAAATGCTTTTTGCGATTCATCCGCGGTACCACCCAACTTGACAGGCACGATGCCTATCCGCTCTGTGCAGGCGCACGCACCTGCTTTCTCGATAACGGGAGAACCCGTCTTTCCCTACCGCTCCGCCAGACTTCCGCCCGCGTCGCTTCGGAAAAGCGCGCTCCGGGGTGATTTGTCATCAGGCAGTCTTGACCGGGCTCACACCCTCCCCGGCTCGCTTTCCAAGGCTTGTCCTGCGCCGTCCCCATCCTTGCGCATTCCCATTCATTATAGCCGCATTTTCCCCTTTTTGCAAGGGGGATTTGCAAATTTTCCAAGGGGCATTGCCCCTTGACCCTTTCGCGCGATTGAGTTGAGCTTTCTTCCATAATATATGCGCGTGTTGCGCGGGGGTTTCGCGCCTGCGGGCGCGACCAGAGGGCAATAGAAACAGACGAAGTCTGCGGTCGCCCTCTGGACTGCTTCGCCTTCGCACCCATGTTTCTTGATTTTTATCGCTGCACGAAGGCACAAAAGTATATTCACAAGCATTTGAAATACAGGGATAATGTGGTGTTGAGCGTTCACCCGCACAACGACAGAGGATGCGGCATCAGTGATGCGGAGTTCGGCATTCTTGCCGGTGCGGACCGCGTGGAGGGCACTCTTTTCGGAAACGGAGAGCGCACCGGAAACGTTGATATTGT
>ENA-UPWU01000281-UPWU01000281.1-human-gut-metagenome-genome-assembly--contig:-NODE-281-length-22777-cov-7.363789_pt1 | contig 22777 bp, 19 predicted proteins | sample MGYA00250058_ERZ773392 | MGnify/ENA primary metagenome ERZ773392 (study PRJEB29103, sample SAMN06112084) | human gut metagenome | biome: human gut; feature: ankylosing spondylitis patient; material... | reverse complement strand
TGACCAATGGAGCTTGCGACAACACTTCGGAGTCGTATATCAACGGGCAACGTTTGGTGGAAAGGGATATTACGTGTCAGAACGGTTACATTCAGGTTTTGGAAAACGTTATGAATCCTTTGACCAATATGGCTGAGGCTATTCATAACGACGGAGAGCTTTCGACATTCAGCAAGATGTTGGATCGTTTTGCCGTACCGGTATATAACGAAGGATTGTCGAATACGGTCGGGGTGGACTCTGCGTTCGTATGGCGTTATTTGAATAACGGTTTCGATTTGGGAACCGAGGGAGGCAAAAATGCATTGTTGACCTATAAGAATGTGGATTACGATCCAGCGAATGTCTTGTCTTACGATCCGGGATGGAACCAGTATCAGAACGGTTCGTCCAATACGCCTATGAGTGAAGACATGGCAGTCATTGTGGCTCCTACGGATGCTGCTTTCGAGCGTTACTTCCAGTCTGGTGGCGGTGCCGCTTTGATTGACCGCTATAAATATATAGACAGTATCCCGAACCATATTATCGTGAATATGCTGGACAACTTCATGAAGTATTCTTTGGTGGCTACTGTGCCCAGCAAGTTCAGTTCGGTGATGAACACGGCCCAATTGGAGATGGGACTTTCTGTGGGCGAACCGGGCGGACAGACGGGTATCGGTTCTTGCCTTATGGCCAACAATGGTGTGGTATACAAGTCTAACGAAGTTTATAATATTCCGGAATACCAATCTGTGGCTTTCCCCGCATCTTTGAATGACAACGACCGTAACACCAAGACCGATATCATGCGTTATATCATCAATGAATTGGACTATCAGGCTTATCTGAATTCCATGGAAAGCATGTTCTTGTTCATTCTTCCTACCGATGAAGCTTTGAAAAACTATGTGGATCCGGTAGATTATCACAAGAACCAGCCTACCATTACGGAGTTTTATTATGATTATAGTCCTTCACTGACCGGTAGCCGTATCAAATGTAAACGTTATAATGCAACGAAGAATGCAGACGGTACGTTGACACGCGGTACAGAAATCACAAACCCTTGGAAAAACGGTAGTACAGAATCTGATTACGTAACGAACCGTCTGAAAGATATTCTGGAGAATTCCATCATCGTACAGGATAAGTCTGCCACTACTTCAACGGGTAAGAGCGTATGGGTCACAAAGGGCGGTTGTCCGGTCATACTCGAAGGTACGGGTGCAAACATCCGTATTACTACTCCTTATCGTAAAGAACTTGCCGACCAGAATAGTAGCAATAGCCCTTATGAACTGAAAGTTCGTGAGGTGGAAGGTTATTATAACATGGGGCAGAATCCTGACGGTAATGGTGAAACCTTTATCGTAGATATGGAACCGGTGATGTCTGCTTCAAAATCCGTTTCTACTTTATTAAAGGAGTTGGCAACAAAGGATAATCGTTATAGTGAGTTCTCTAATATGGTGGAGAATAGTACGTTAGTGTCTCAATTCTATAACATTACTACAAGCGGGTCTTCTTCTACGGGTACTGCCAAGACCATTTCCAATGGTTTGACCCTCTCGGTCATGGAGAACTATAATTATACAGTCTATGCTCCGCCTACAGCCGAGATAGAGAAAATGTATGAGAATAACTTGCTTCCGGATTGGAGAGATGTGATTGAGTTGGAAGACAAGCTGGATGAAATCGAGAACAGCAATCCGGAAGAGGCTGCTCGATTGGAGGTTCAGATAGATAGCATGAATACATTGATTAACAACTTTATACGTTATCATATCCAGAACAGTGCGGTTTATCAGACAGCTCCTGCCTCATCGGGTACTTACGAAACTTCTTACATGGGAGGAAGCCGTTTTGCCACGCTTACCGTATCGAACAGCGGTCAGGCCGGTTCGGGAAGTATAGTCATCACTTGCAATGATGCCAATAAAATGGAAATTGAAGGGGAAGTTCCCCGTAAGGTTTTGGATGGCAATTACTTTGCACGTGAATATCGCTTCCGTTCCGGTACAAGTTCACAAGATTCAGGTACCCCTCCTGCATGTACGGATATTGAATCGGCAACTCGTATCTTCAACTCTTCTACAGCAGTCGTACATCTGATAGACAAGCCATTGCTCTATACAAAAGAGTTGTCTGATGCCTACAATGAGATTTCAGGTAATTAACCTTAATGATAAAGACAATGAAACAATTAAAATATTATTTCTTAATTTGCTGCCTGGTCGTTGCCTCGGTAGTGAATGCTCAGGGAATAACGAGTGTGAGTGGAACGATTTCCGACTCTTTCGGGCCTGTTGTGGGGGCTGCTATTGTTGAAATGGACGCTTCTAACCGTAACATATGGGGCAGCTCCCACAGCGGCATGGCGTTGCCCAGGTCGCCGCGGGCAATGACCACCTCGTCCACGAGGGACAGAAACTCCGGCAGAGCCTGCACCCCGGCAAGGTTCTCGATCTTTGCAAAGATGCGGATCTGCGGCGCACCGGCCTCGGCCAGCGCCTGCCGCAAAGCAAGGATGTCCTGTTTCCCGCGCACGAAGGGCAGCATGACCCCGGTGACGCCGCAGGAAGCTGCGATGCGCAGGTTGGCAAGGTCCTCACTTGTCAGGGTGGGCATGGGCACCGACAGACCCGGGGCGGCAATGCTCTTGCGGCTTTGCAGAACGCCGCCCCGCAGTACGGTGCAGACCAGTGCATCCGGCCCGGCGGCAGTTACTTCCACCAGCAGCTTGCCGTCATCCAGCAGAAGCTGCTGCCCGGGCCGGGCTGCCTGTACCAGCTGGACAGGGCAGGGGATGCCGCCTGCACCCAGCTGTACCGTGCCGCCCTCCGGCAGGGTGACCGGGCTGGCCAGCCGCCCGACACGCAGTTCCGGCCCCTGCAGGTCGATGAGCAGGTCCGGAATGCCGACAGCGTGGATCATTGCCAGCCAGTCAGCGTGTTCGGCCAGCGCCCCGTGGGAAAGGTTCATGCGCAGGCCGGTCATGCCGGCGTCCACAAGGCGGCGCAGAGTTCCGGCACTGGCGCAGGCCGGGCCGATGGTTCCATAAAAATGCATAAGGGGTCCCTTCTTTCATAGATTGCGCAGGTGTTCCTGCAAAAAGCTGCACAAAAGCCGGACACAGGGGTGCTCTGCGTGCTCCGGCTGCAAAAAGGCGGCGCAGATGGGCGGCATGCCGTCCAGTGCCACGTCCTGAACATTGTCCATGCAGTGGTCGGAGGTGATCTCCAACCGGTCCAGGGCCAGACCGTTGCGCTCCTGGGTGCGGTAAAGCACTTGATAGTATTGCTCGCCGATCTCTACCTTCGGGCGGGCACCGGCCTGCCGCAGGGTATTCCACAGCGGGGCCAGAGGCTCCGGCGCAAGGCCCGGCACCAACAGCAGCTGGCCGTCCAGCTCTGCCGGGGCAATGCTGCTGCGCCCCCAGAACGGGCTGCAGCGGGGCACCAGCAGGGCCGCAGTGTGCCGGGTGAGCGCGGTGCGGGCAAGCCCGGCCGCGCAGCCGCCCAGGTCCATCACCAGCCCGGCGTCCAGCGTGCCGTTCTGCAATTGTGCACATACGGCGTCGTTGGAGAGCAATGCGGTTTCCAGCGGGATGCCCTGGTATTGCTGCCGGAACTGCTCCAGCACATCCCCCAGCATGGGCAGGTAGTTGGGCACCAACGCCACACTGATGCCCAGCCGCAGGGCGGGGGACCGGATATCCTGATACGCCTGCGCGCACATCCGGTCAAATTGCTCCACCACCGGCGCGGCCTGTGCCCGGAAGCGCTGGCCCTTTTCGGTCAGGGCAAGGTGATTGCGCACATTGATGAACAGCGGGCCGCAGAGCTCGTTTTCCAGCGCGGCAATGCTGAGGCGCAGCGCCTGCCGGGACAGATACATCCGCCCGGCCGTGCGGGTATAGTTCAGGTCCTGACACAGGGCCAGAAAATAGCGCAGCTGCTGAATGGTCATGGAAGGTTCCTTTCCAGAAATAAAACGCAAGTTTTTCTTGATACCTACAGGGATATTATAACTTCTTTTTCTTTGGTTGTAAATGTGATACTTTTAACAAGAATGGCAAAGCATTTTTGCCACTCTGGAACAAAGCACGAAGAAAAAGAAGAGAAAGGAACCTTATTATGGAAAAGATCTCCCGCAAAGGCTTTCTGAAAATCGCTGCCGCTGCCGCCATGAGCAGCGTTACCGCTGCCGGTCTGGCTGCCTGCAATGCAGCCAGCAGCTCCACCGCTGCTGCATCTTCCGGTGCAGCCGGCATCTATACCCCCGGCACCTACACCGCCACCGCCAAGGGCATGAGCGAGATCACCGCCACGGTGACCTTTGACGCTGCCAGCATCACCAAGGTGGAGCTGGACCTGTCCGGCGAGACCGACAGCATCGGCCAGGCCGCCAAGGATAAGCTGATCGAGCAGGTGATGAACGCTCAGACCAGCCAGATCGACGGTGTGACCGGTGCCACCGTGACCAGCAAGGCTGTGCAGAACGCTGTGGCCGACTGCATCCGTCAGGCCAGCGGCGGTGCCATCAACCCCGCTGAGCAGATCACCGAGGAGACTGCTTCCACCGCCGACTGGCTGGGCGAGGAGCCCGAAGTGGCCGAGAGCGACATCAAGCAGACCGTGGAGTGTGAGGTGCTGGTGGTGGGTGCCGGTTCCTCCGGCAGCTTTGCCGCTGCCGCCGCGGCCGAGGCCGGTGCCAAGACCATCCTGATCGAAAAGTTCGGCCACGACATGGCCAGCGGCATCCGCGACACGCTGGCTGCCTGCGGCTCCAAGCAGCAGCAGGAGGACGGCGATGACGTGAACAAGAAGGACGCTGTGCGCTACCTGTGCAATTGGAGCCAGGGCTATACCCGCCGCAGCCTGGCACAGGTGTGGGCAGACCGCAGCGGTGAGACCATCGACTGGTTCACCGACGTACTGGCCGAGAGCGGCATCGACTTCCGCCACGAGATCGACGAAAAGCATGACAACGACAACTACGAGGTGCTGGACGTGGGCCACAGCACCCAGTACGGCGACGAGTACAGCGAGCAGCTGACCATGGACGCCGTGCTGAAGCACGCCGAGGCCGACGGGCTGGAAGTGCAGTACGAGATCACCATGGTCAAGCTGGAAAAGGACGGCAACCGTGTCACCGGCCTCATTGCCAAGAATGCCAACGACGAGTATGTGCGCTACAACGCATCCAAGGGCGTCATTCTGGCCTGCGGCGGCTACAGCGGCAATGAAACCATGATGAACGCCCTGCAGCCCCAGAGCGTGGAGCAGACCTGCATCAACTATTCCAAGCCCGGTGCCAAGGGCGACGGTATCAAGGCCTGCCTGTGGGCCGGTGCCATCATGGACCAGACCCACACCTCCATGATCTTTGACCGCGGTGCCATCAAGCCCGACCAGGTGGGGGAGTACGGCAAGGCCAACGACGGTGCCCTGTTCTGGATGGGCAGCCAGCCGTTCCTGAAGGTGAACCTGAACGGTGAGCGCTTCATGAACGAGTACATGCCTTACGATTTGGTGCTGCACGCTGCAGCCAGCCAGCCCTACCACACCTACTGCACTGTGTGGGACAGCAAGTACCCCGAGGATGTGGAGCGCTTTGCCACCCACGGCTGCAGCCGTCTGTACCCGCATGTGAACGGCACCGCTCCGGTGTTCCCCATTGAGTACATCGAGGGCATGAACGCCGATCTGCAGGACCAGGGTTACATCGTGCAGGCCGACACCGTGGAGGAGCTGGCCGACAAGCTGGGCCTGCCCAAGGACACCTTCACCGCAACGGTGGATCGCTACAATGAGCTGGCTGCCAAGGGCGAGGACGAGGATTACGGTAAGGAGGACTACCGTCTGTCCACCCTGAGCGAAGCTCCCTTCTACGGTGTGCGCCAGTCCGGCGGCTACCTCATCTGCACTATGGATGGCATCCAGATCGACGACAACATGCACGCACTGGACCACGACTTCAAGGCCATCCCGGGCCTGTATGTCATCGGTGACATGAGCGGCAACTACTTCTCCGGCAGCTATCCCTGCCTGATGGCTGGTGCCGCCGCAGGCCGCAGCGCCACCTTCGGCCGCTTTGCCGGTCAGAACGCTGCCGCCGGCATCTGATCCGGAGCGCCCGCAACACGACACGCTGTGTGAAGCAATAAAAAATGCGAACGAGAGCAGAAATGCTTTCGTTCGCATTTTTTGTTTACGGAAAGAACGCTTATTCTTCCACGATGATCTTATCCTTGGCGTAGTCCAAAGCAAGCCCGATCAGCTCATTGCGGGAGCGATTTGTTTTTCCGGCAAGATCATCGTAGAAATCGACGATTGACTTGTCTACGCGAATCGTAAATGTAACAGGTTCGGAGAGCTTTTTAATTCTGAGTTCATCCATTATTATCACCCCAATACTATTATGAGGTGAATTTTGCTTGAAATGAATGCCATATTACGGTTCATAAATGAACATAAAGTGGTATAATATATGGTGAGAACTGATTTTGCTTCCTGAATGCGTCGGAATGTGCCGAAAAATAACACATTCTGGGAATTGCTGCACAGAGAAACAGGAGGTACGATCAAACCGTAAAATAGCCGGGTGACCGGCAAACAGAGGAGGATGTGTGCGATGAAAAAACAATTCCGGATTCTTGCAGCGGCACTGGCCCTGTGCCTGAGCCTGTTGTGCTGCCCGGCGGCCTTTGCGGCGGTGGACAGCAGTTCCTGCCAGACGGTACCCTATGCGCAGGCAACGTCTCAGCCGCTGGGACAGCCCATCACTATTACCGGTACGCCCAATTACAGTGCGGCTACCAGCAACGATACTGCATTTATTTTTGGCTTTGACACCGCCGACGGCGTGTGGTATGTGGCCGTGCAGAAGTCGAAATTTGATGCCTTCAAGGCGGCGGTCCCGGCACAGCAGATGACCCTGTACGGCGTGTATGCCGGTACACTGGACGTGAACGGCATGCCCATTCTGGACATCCAGAATGGCTCGGTGCTGCTGAACGGCACCACCAGCGACACGACAGCTTTGTACACGGCCGGGCAGAAAAAGCTGGATGCCCAGAAGGCCGCCGCTGCCGCCAGCAGCAAAAAGACCACGACCACTTCCGGCAGCAAGAGCACTGCCAGCAGCAAAAAGAGCACGGGCAGTGCATCTTCCGGCCAGACGACCAGCCAGATGGTGTGGATCCCCACCCATGGCGGCAAGAAGTACCACAGCAACCCCAACTGCAGCGGAATGCCGCCGGAAATGTGGCGCATGAGGGCACTCTCGAAGCGCACCGCCAATTCGCTCTGACGCACTTCGCTCGTCTTGTCGCGCGTCATGAGCGCCAGCGCCATGTCCTTCGCGCTGATTTCGCCCTTCACGACCGCGTTCACCGCCTTGGCAATCGGCATTTCCACCTGATAGCGCTCCATCAGCTGCATGGCGGCGGGCAGCGCGTTGATGCCCTCCACCGTGCCGACCTGCCGAACGGCTTCCTGCGGCGGAACACCCTGTCCGATGAGGATGCCGCAGCGGTTGTTGCGGCTATGCATGGACGTTGCGGTCACGATGAGATCGCCGATGCCCGCCAGTCCGCCGAACGTGTACTCCGCGCAGCCCATTTTCAGCCCCAGACGGCTGATTTCGGCAATGCCGCGCGTGATGAGGGCGGCGCGGGCGTTGTCGCCGTTGCCCAGCCCGCTGGAAATGCCGACGGCGAGCGCCTCGATGTTCTTCATCGCGCCGCACAGCTCCACGCCGAGCACGTCCGTGTTCGTATAGGTGCGCATACAGGTGTTCATGAACACGTCCTGCACCGTTTCCGCCACCTGCATGTCCGTGCAGGCGGATACGATGGAAGTCGGCATATCAAGCGCGACTTCCTCCGCGTGGGTCGGGCCGGACAGCGCGACGAGTTTCACATGGTCATGCTGCCCGTCCTTGCTCAATTCGTCGCGGATGACCTCGGTCATGGTCATGAGTGTGTCCGGCTCAATGCCCTTGGCAACATCCACGATAATCTGCCCATCCGGGATGAACGGGCGCGCGCTTTCCGCCGTCTGGCGAATCGCAATGGACGGCACGGCGAAAAGCAGAATATCCTTGCCGCTCGCCACTGTCTGCAAATCGCAGGTGAAATGCACCGTTTCGGGGATGACCAGCCCCGGCAGCGCGGGATGCGTGCGCGTAGCAGACAGATTTTCGATTTTCTTCGGGGATCTTGACCAGACGGTTACATCATGCCCATTGCGGTGCAAAAGCCGCGCCAGCGCAATGCCCCATGTGCCGGAGCCAAGAATGCCAATTGTCGTCTGGTTATTCATGCGATGTTTCTCCTTCTGCTGGATGATGGACGTTCAGCTCGCGCATCAGCATCTCGTAAAACTCCTTCTGATCGCGCCGCAGCCGAATGAAATGCCCTTCGGGATTCAAGAAGCAGTGTTCGGATGTGCCGGTGAACACACGCGTTCCGTCCTGCTTCGTCATGTCGTAGCCAATCGTCAGCACGACGCCGTTGAACGCCTCCACGCGCACATCCACCGTGATGCGGTCGTCGAACGTCGTCGTCGCCAGATACTTGCAGTTCACCGCTGTCACGGGCGAAATCACCCCGCGCCGCTCCAGTTCCGCATACGGGAAGCCGAGCTGCTCCAGATACGCCACGCGCGCTTCCTCCATGAAGCGGATATAATTCGAGTGGTGCGTCACGCCCATGCGGTCGGTTTCATAATACTGCACCCGATGTGTTAATGCTTGCATTACTTACCAATTCAGGCGGCATCCGTCCGCGGAGCAGCCCGTTTCCTCCTGATTTTCTTCCGCCGGAATCACGCCGCGCAGCACGTCCGTCATTTCCGGCAGCGTGTACGCCCGCAAGCGAATGCGCTGCCCATTGACGAACAGAATCGGCACGCCGCGCGGATGATAGGTGTCCAGCGTGTTTTGGATGGCGGTCTTCACGTCGTCCGCGTAGGTGCGGTTTTCCAGCGCCTGACGCATTTCGTCCGCATTCAGTCCGATGTCCGCCGCCAGCACGCACAGCACATCAATTTGCCCGATGTCGCGCCCCTCGACCCAATACGCGCGGTAAACCCGGTCGCTCCACGCTTCGTGCTTGCCCGATTTTTCCGCCAGCACCGCCCCTTCAAACGCGAGATACGTCATTGGGCGCGGGCGGATTTCCGGCGGCAGCTGCATATGCAGCCCGACCGTCTCCGCGGGTTCTTTCAGCCGCGCGAAATACGCCCGATGCTCCTCGTCGCAGATGTCGGTCGGATCGCCGCCTTCGGGGGTCAGCGCATACGGATGCTCGATGATTTCCGCCTTTTGGTGCAGCGTTTTCAGCGCCGCGCGGAGGTTTTCTTTCGTGACAAGGCAGAACGGACACACATAGTCCGTCAGAAAATCAATGGTCAGCATGGGGTCTTCTCCTTTCGGGGGATCATCAGCCGTCGTCGTCGCGCCAGCACTCGTTTTTCGCGCTGCCATCGCGGTACGTCGGTTCATAGGGCGACATGTCCTCGTCGTCCTCATCGGGGGATACGCGGTCGCTGTCGTCAGGAATTTTGCGGATGCGCTCCATCTTCGCCGCCTCCTTGCGTTCTGCCTTCTATCATACCACTTTCGCGGAAGGACTGCAAGGGGAAAGAAAAAGCGCCTTGCCCCGGCGGGTGCGCGGAGCAAGGCGGCGAAAGGAATTGATTGCAGGTTAGTTGTTCAGCCAGTCGTTGGCGTCGGGGTAGGTGTAGGGGATGTCGTTGGTTTTGGCGTACTCAGCTGCGTAGGAGTTGCGGGGGACGGTGAGGGTGAGGTTGGTGCAGTTGTCGAACGAATGGTAACCAATTGTGGCAACGGAATTGGGGATGGAGACGGAGGTCAGGGATTTGCAGTAGGAGAACGCGCGGTCGCCAATGGAGGTAACGGAATCGGGGATGGAGACGGAGGTCAGGAAAGTGCAGGAGCCGAACGCGTAGTCGCCAATGGAGGTAACGGAATCGGGGATGGAGACGGAGGTCAGGGAAGTGCAGGAGCCGAACGCGCAGTCGCCAATGGAGGTAACGGAATCGGGGATGGAGACGGAGGTCAGGGAAGTGCAGGAGTCGAACGCGTAGTCGCCAATGGAGGCAATGCCCTGTGGAATGGTATAAGTTGAAGACTTGATGCCGGCAGGATAGGAAATCAAGGCTTTATCGGCTTTTCGGAACAAAACGCCATCAATGGTGGCAAAATACGGATGATCAGGAGAAACAGAAATTGTTTTCAGCTTGGAACAGCCTACAAAAAGATTCGTACTAATTTGTTCAACGGAATCGGGGATGGAGACGGAGGTCAAGGAGTCGCAGGAGTAGAACGCGCTGTAGCGAATGGAGGTAACCGTCTTTCCAGCAATCTTTGCAGGAATGGCAAGGCGGTCTGCGCTCCCTTTGTATCTTGTAATTTCTATTGTACCATCATCCAGCAGCGCATACTGGTAGTCGCGCTCATTCTCCGCCGCTGCCCCCGTCCAGCACGCACACACCATCACAACAACCATCAGCAGAGCCACAAACCATTTCATTTCCATTAGAACAACCTCCTTTATGGCATTATCATACACAAAAGCCCTTCATTTGTCAATGCGATTCCATAAAAATCCCCCAGCATATCCACGATACGAAAATATTTGTTCGTGTTCGCCTTGCATGTGCCGGACAAAATGTGCTATACTGTGTTCCTAAGCCAAGGAGGATTGCAACGATGAACGACCAAATCATCATTCGCGGCGCAAGAGAACATAACCTGCGCAATGTCAGCTTGACCGTCCCGCGCGACAAGCTCGTTGTGTTTACGGGGCTGTCCGGGTCGGGCAAAAGCTCGCTGGCGTTCGATACCATTTATGCCGAGGGACAGCGGCGCTATGTGGAAAGCCTGTCCAGCTATGCGCGGCAGTTTCTGGGGCAGATGGAGAAGCCCGATGTTGACCAGATTGACGGGCTGTCCCCCGCCATCTCCATCGACCAGAAAACCACCAGCCGCAATCCGCGCTCGACCGTCGGCACGGTGACGGAAATCCACGATTATCTGCGCCTGCTTTATGCGCGGGTGGGTCATCCGCATTGCCCGAAGTGCGGCAAGGAAATCCGCCAGCAGACCGTTGACCAGATGGTGGACGCAATCGTCGCCTACCCCGAAGGCACGAAGCTGATGGTGCTGTCGCCCGTCATCCGCGGCAAAAAGGGCGAGCATGTCAAAGTGTTCGAGGAGGCGCGCAAGAGCGGTTTCGCGCGCGTGCGGGTGGACGGCGAGCTGTACCGGCTGGAAGAAGTGCCGGTGCTGGACAAAAAGAAGAAGCACTCGATTGAAATCGTCGTTGACCGCCTGATTGTCCGCCCCGGCAAGGAGTTCCAGAGCCGTCTGGCGGATTCCATCGAGACGGCGACGAAGCGCTCCGGCGGCTTGGTCATCATGGACATGATGGACAAGGGCGAACTGCTCTTCTCCATGAATTACGCCTGCCCGGACTGCGGCATCTCCATCGAGGAGCTCAGCCCGCGCATGTTCTCCTTCAACAGCCCCTATGGCGCGTGCCCGGCGTGCAGCGGGCTGGGCTACCGCATGGTGGTAAGTACAGATATTCTGTTCCCGGATAAGTCGCTGTCCCTGCGGCAGGGCGGGCTGAACGCGATGGGCTTCGGCTCGGCGGATGGCGACGGCGTGACGGCGCAGTATTTCCAAGCCTTATGTGACAAGTACGGCTTCACGATGGACACGCCGATTCAGGAGATTCCCGAAGCGGGCATCCATGCCCTGCTCTACGGCACGGGCAGCGAGAAGCTGACCATGACCTATGACACGCCCAGCGGCAGGGGAACGTATTCCACGACGTTCGAGGGCGTGATTCCGTCCTTGGAGCGCCGCTATGAGGAAACAGGCAGTGAAGCCATGAAAGCCGCCTATGAAGAATACATGGCGGAAGAACCCTGCCCGGTCTGCCACGGTAAGCGATTGAAGCCGGAAGCGCTGGCGGTCACAGTCGGCGGCAAGAATTTGTATGAGGTGTCCAGCCTGTCCATCACGGACGCGCGGGCGTTCTTTCAGTCGCTGGCGCTGACGGAGAAGGAAAGCATGATTGCCGCGCAGATTTTGAAGGAAATTAACGCGCGCATGGGCTTTCTGGAGGACGTCGGGCTGGGGTACCTGACATTGGCGCGCGCGGCAGGGTCGCTGTCCGGCGGCGAGGCGCAGCGAATCCGGTTGGCGACGCAGATTGGCTCGGCGCTTATGGGCGTATTGTACATTCTGGATGAACCGTCGATTGGCCTGCATCAGCGCGACAACATGAAGCTCATTAACACCTTGAAAAAAATGCGCGACTTGGGCAACACGCTGATTGTCGTCGAGCACGACGAGGACACGATGTACGCGGCGGACTGGATTGTGGACGTCGGGCCGGGCGCGGGCATCCACGGCGGCAACATCGTCGCGGAAGGCACGGTGGAGGATATCAAGCGCAATCCGAACAGCATCACCGGGCAGTACCTGTCGGGCAAGAAGCGCATCGAGATTCCCGACGTGCGCCGTCAGCCGAAGGGCTTCCTGACCATCCGCGGCGCGAAGGAGCATAATCTCAAGAACATTGACGTGAAAGTGCCGCTGGGCTGCCTCTGCTGCGTGACGGGCGTGTCGGGGTCGGGCAAATCCAGCTTGGTGAACGAAATCCTCTACAAGCACTTGGCGAAGGTGCTGAACCGCGCGAAAACCCGTCCCGGCGCGTTTGGCAGCATGGAGGGCGTGGAGCAGCTGGACAAAACCATCTGCATTGACCAAAGCCCCATCGGGCGCACGCCACGGTCGAATCCGGCGACGTACACCGGGCTGTTTGACCAGATTCGCAAGATCTTTGCCGCCTCCCCCGAAGCGAAGGCGCGCGGCTACAAGGAAAACCGCTTCTCCTTCAACGTCAAGGGCGGGCGGTGCGAAAACTGCTGCGGCGACGGGATGCTGAAAATCGAAATGCACTTCCTGCCGGATATTTTCGTGCCGTGCGACGTGTGCAAGGGCAAGCGCTACAACCGCGAGACGCTGGAAGTGACCTACAAGGGCAAGAATATCTCCGACGTGCTGGACATGAACATCGAGGAAGCCATCACCTTCTTCGAGAACCACGAGAGCATCCGCCGCAAGCTGGAAACGCTCTACGACGTCGGCTTGGGCTATATGAAGTTAGGGCAGGCATCGACGACCCTTTCCGGCGGCGAAGCGCAGCGCGTGAAGCTGGCGACGGAGCTCAGCCGCCGCGCGACGGGCAAGACGCTTTATGTCTTGGACGAGCCGACGACCGGGCTGCACATGGCAGACGTGGACAAGCTCATCGGCGTTTTGCAGCGCCTGACCGAAACGGGCAACAGCGTGCTGGTGATCGAGCACAATCTGGATGTCATCAAGGTGGCGGACTATCTGATTGACCTCGGCCCGGAAGGCGGCGACAAAGGCGGCGAAATCGTCTGCGAAGGCACGCCGGAGGAAGTCGCCGCGTGCGAAAAGTCGTACACGGGGCAGTTCCTCAAGAAGATGCTGGGGAAACGCTGACTTCTGCCGCGCAATGCGGATGCCGTCAGCGCGAATCCGATTCCGAAGCGAATCACCATTTGAAAAATTGACGAGGCGGGTGTGCCTGCCATCAGCGGAGCGCACCCGCTTTCTGCTGCGCGAAAATGCAACATTCCCGGAAATATGTTGAAATTCATCGAAAAACGCGATATAATGGAACAAGTTAATCTGCCGGAAAGGGGGGAGCGGCTTGAAGAAACATGGAATCTGCGGCCTGCTGATACTGGCGCTGATTTGGGCGCTCATCGGCGCGGCATGGGCGGAGGAAATGCTGCCCGCCTCCATCCGCGAGGCGCAGTCCGCTGAAGAGGCAAACGCGCTGCTCATCCAGTCTGATACCGGCGAACGCTTGAATGTTGTGAGCGGGCAAGTCCGCCTGATTGTCCAGACGCGGCGCGACGACATGTTCTGCGCTGATTACTGGCGTTCGGGCGAGGAAAAAGGCGAATTTGACCTGACTGCGAAGGAAAACCGTTACGGCGCGCCTTATGCCTACTACATCGGCACCATGTGCACGCGTGCGGTGTACTCGATGGCGCTGTCCTACCTCGGCGTGGATATGACCCCGGTGGATATGAGCGTCCTTGCCCAGCGGCGCACGCTGAATGAGCCGTACGACGAAATCACGGCGCTGGTGGATGGTTTGGCGCGGCGTGGATTGACCGAAGCGACATTTGATGAAATGATGGCGCAGTATCTCAACGATGAGCGATATTCGCCGCTATATATATATATGAAGCGGACGAACGGTGTGGGCCATGCGCTGCTGATTGTGGGGTATAATGCGGAGCGAAAACGGTTTGTGGCGGTTGATCCGTCGCCGCGCGGATTTCAGGGGAATACGGTGCGGACGTATGAATTGTCGTTTGCGCAGAATCGCCAGCGGGTGATGCGCTGCCCGTATGCGAAGGACTTGGAAGGCGCAAAGGTCTTGCAGGTGTATCAGTGGTATTGGATAGGAGAAGAAACAGAAAAAGAATAGGCGCGGCACAAAGGGGCTAAACACGCGGAAAAAGGATGGAGAAGAAGCCGTCTCCATCGCGCAGAGGGGTCAAAAGGGGAACTTCGCACGTCCGCAGACGCGCCCCCTAAGACGCGCTATTACACCCTCGTCTGTCCTAAACACAGCCGTGTAACCTTTTCTTCATGTTCCGCAACGTTCAAAGTAGCCTCTTCCGCAAATTGTATTCAAATTGTACACCACCTGTACTTCAACTGTTTTTTTTGCATTTTCCAGCCGAAAACAGCCTATTTTTTACATTCATCACTTTTCTTTTTCTCGCATCCGTGATAGAATAGAAGCGTGAATACTTCTTATTGTGCAGTCGGACGTCAGGCAGTAGCAATTTGAAAGTTCCGTTTCTCCTTGCGCTTGTTTTGTCGAGTTTTTACTTCCATTTTTTTCTGCCGACTTTGAAGGAGGTCCTTTCCCGTGGATGATGCGAAACGCCCTGCGCCAGAAACCGTCAATTTCTCACCCTGCCGAGTTGTGAGCGTCCGCGCTGTACCCGCCGCAAGCCCGAACTTCGCGCCGGTGTACTGCCTGATGACGTCGGAGGTGGACGGGTTCCCTATACAGCAGGCAATTCCGCTCATCCCGCTTGGCGGAGCGGTGCAGGGCGCACAGACAGCGCAAGCCGTTCAGTCCGCACAGCCCGTGCCTTCCGTGTCGTCGTTCGCTGCATCCGCCCGCCCGAAGCCGCCTCAGCTGCCCCTGCCGAAATCGCAAATCCCGACGCAGTGGGAAATTTCCAGTCTGCTGTCGTCTCTCGGCGTGCCTGCGCGTCTGTCCGGCTTCTACTATCTGGTGGATGCGATTCTGTATCTCCTGTGTCAGCCCATTGAGACGCGCTGCATGACGATGGAAGTCTACCCGACCGTTGCGCGGCGATACAGCACGTCGCCGCTGGCGGTAGAACGCGCGATTCGCACGGCCATCAACCAATCGTGGCAGGAGCAGAACATTCCGCTTTACTGCGCCCTGTCGGGGCGGAATCCCGCGCCGCATGAACCGCGCCCCACGACGTGCGAGTTTGTGGCGAACGTGCTGATGTTCCTGCGGCTTCATCTGGCGGAGCTGAAGAAGTGAATATTTCTGGAGATTGAAAAAGCCAGCGGTTTTGTGCCGCTGGTTTTTCTTGTATCTTTTTGGGTTTGGGTATCCGTTTGGAGGGGAAAAGCAAGGGCAAGGTGTGGTGGAGCGGCTATGTGGTCGCGCCCATCTGGCGCGACAATGTGCAAGTAGTGGGTAGAGCGGCTTGGGGGCGCGTCTGAGGACGCGCGAAGTTACTGGCAGGGACGCTTCGCTGCCTGCGCCTTTGTTGGCGGCTTCCTTGGAATTGGTCGCCCGCGGAACAGTTGGGGCGTTGCCCCAAACCCCACAAGGGGCGCTGCCCCTTGACCCTGCCAAAGGGTCTTCGACCCTCTGGACTCCCATTCGCGCGATTGAGTTGGCTTCTTCTCCATGCTTTGCCCGCGTGTTTATCCTTTTGGTGCTGCGACTTAATCCTTTTCCCCTTCCCCTTTAATCCCCATGAATCGTTAAGCAGCCTGCGGGCACAAAGCCGCGTGTCGTCTGGCCATCCACCGTCGTCTCAATATAATCCCACGCAGATTTATTGAAAAAGCTCGTCAAATATGTCACCTGCGTCCCCGCGCGCAGCTGTGCAATCGTCGTTTTCCGCATCGCCGGGTCATCCGTCAGCGCAGTGCCCGCATTCAGCGTAGCGGCGGCATACGAGAACGTCAGCGACGTATCCATCGGCACGCCGCCGCGAATATCGTCACCGCTGACGTAGCCGACACGCACCGAGCCGCTGTTTGTTTCGTACATCACCAGCAGCCAGCCGTTTTCCCATCCGGCGCTGTAAATTGCGCCATTTGTGCCGACGGAAGCCTTGCCGTTCGCGCCGCGCCACGAATTGCGGCTGGGCGCGGAATACACCGGGAGGTTCTGCCCCGTGCGCAGCTGCACATAGTCAAATCCGCCGAGGGTATCGAATCCGCCGGAGAAATACGTCCACATGGATTCGCCGCTGTCACCGTTTTCAGCCTTGTAGCCGCGCACTTCCTTTATCAGCTCGTAGTTTACCCATTCTGTCGCGTTGAGGTAGGGATAAACGGCGCGCTGATTGTTGGTATCACGGTTGGGCATATACCACGGCTGGCAGGAGAAGTAATTGTCGTACTTTTCGCCGGGATGAAAGACGTAGCCGTGGCGGGCGAAAATCTCGTTGAACGCGTAGCCCAGCGTTTCGTAGTCCCAGCGGGCGACCTCATCCCATGTCAATTCGCGCGAATTGCTGTCCGGCAGAATGTAGTTTAACTCCGCCGAAGCAATGCCGATGCTCAGCAGCAGCGCCGCCAGCACCATCAGCATCCACCGTGCCTGTTTCAAGTTTCCCACTCCTTCCAATTTCTATCATATAGTATAATATTCGACCCGGCAATTGTCAAGCAGAATCCACCTCTTGCGAAAAGTTCGCGCAAATGGTACAATAGAAGCGAATCCACAGGAGGCGATTGAACGATGATGAACATCGTGCTGTTCAACCCGGAAATCCCGCAGAACACGGGCAATATCGCGCGTACCTGCGCCGCGACAGGCGCAACGCTGCATTTGATTGAACCGCTGGGCTTTTCGCTGAGCGACAAATACCTGAAGCGCGCCGGGCTGGACTATTGGAATCTGATGACCTACCACACTTACCCGGACTTCGGCGAATTTCTCCGCCAGCATCCGGATGCAAGGATGCACTTTGCGAGCACAAAGGCGCCGCGCGGCTATCACGAAGCGACGTATCAGGATGGTGATTTTCTCATCTTTGGCTGCGAGACGCGCGGCCTGCCGGAAAACCTGCTGGAGCAGGTCTACGACCGCTGCATCCGCATCCCGATGCGCCCGGAAGCGCGAAGCCTGAATCTGTCAAACTCCGTCGCTATCGTTCTCTACGAAGCGCTGCGGCAGACGGATTTCCCCGGTCTGAGCAGTCAGGGCCACCTGACCGGGCGCGACGAAGAACCCGCGCCGTGGCTGGATTACGTTTGATGATACGGTTTTCGGATTTACCTGTGCCGTGAATTTTCATCAGAAAATCGCAACCCATCCAATCATAGAACGCGGCATATGGATGTTTTTATCCCGCTGAATCGTTCTATGGTCGAAATTCTTCTCAACAGGAGGCCACCATGCCTGAACTCAAACGCCGTCGCCGCGCCGCGTCCGAGCCGGACGCTGATTCCGCGGATGCCACGCAGGAATATTCGCCCTATGTCCCGACATTCCAGTCCGCGCGTCCCGAAGACCCGAATGCTCAGCCGACTTTCACCAACGAAAGCACATGGCAGCCGGACTACGCGGATGATGATGCGGATATTCCCGCCCCGACTGCCGAAGAGGTTTTCGCGGACGAAGCCCTCGAAGATCCGGATTTATACCTGACTGAAGAGGAACAGGCGGAACTGCGGCAGAATCACTGGCGCTTGTTATCCGGCTTCGGCGATTTCATCAGCATTATCGCGGGCTGCGCGGTGATTCTGGTGCTGATTACGATGCTGGTCAGCCTGCTGAATTGGCTTCATTCCGACATTCTGCAATCCATTTCGCTCTTCCAGACGATGATTTAAGAAGGTGAACGCGCCATGCCTGACCTTTCCTGGGAGCTCTTCGAGCGTCAAGTCTCGCAGTGCCAAATGTGCGGCCTGTGCCAGAACATCCACCACAAAGTCCCCGGACAGGGCGACCGCCACAGTCCGCTTATGCTCATCGGCGAAGGGCCGGGACAGGTTGAGGACGAGGAAGGGCTTGCGTTTGTCGGCCCAGCGGGGCAGCTGTTAACCAAAATGCTCGCTGCTATTTCGCTCCCGCGCGACCGCGTTTATATCTGCAACGTCGTCAAGTGCCGCCCGCCGCAGAACCGCGTCCCCACGGATGAGGAAGCCGCCGCCTGCAAGCTCCACCTTCGCATCCAAACCGCCCTCATCCGCCCGAAGGTCATCGTCCTGCTCGGCTCAACCGCCGCGAAGAACATCATTGGGGCGGACATCCGCATCACTCGCGACCGCGGCAAGTGGTTCGAGCGCAAAGGCATCTGGATGATGGCGACGTATCACCCGTCGGCGCTCCTGCGCGACCCGTCGAAGAAGCGTGACGCATGGGAGGACATGCAGTCCCTGCGTGATCGGCTGATGGATTTGGGACTGTACAACGACATTTATCAGGAGCAGACACCATGAGCGAAACCATCAAGCCCGGACGCTACCGTCACTTCAAGGGCAAAGAGTATGAAGTCCTCTATATCGCCACGCACAGCGAGACGCGCGAAGAAATGGTGGTCTACCGCGCGCTGTATGGTGAGCGCGGCGTGTGGGTGCGCCCCGCAAGCATGTGGAATGAGGTCATCGAGCGCGACGGAAAGACGTATCGACGCTTCACCTACATCGGCGAGGGCGACGCGTGACGCTTGACAAGCGCATCAAAATATGCTATGCTGTTTTTGTTTCCATGAAGGAAGCCAGCGGACGAGAATGCCCGGCTTTCTTCATGGTATTTTTCTTTTTGGAGGTTTTTTCTCATGGCAATGAACCGAAAGAGCGGTTTGTACTCCCTGCTGGTAACAGCGATTCTGCTGGCTGTTGGCATTGTATTGCCCTTCTTGACGGGCAATGTGCAGGTGCTGGGGCAGGCCATCAGTCCGCTGCATATTCCGGTGCTGATTTGCGGCCTGACGTGCGGCTGGTGCTGGGGCATGGGGCTTGGCATTGTGCTGCCGCTGCTGCGGAGCGTGCTGTTCGGTATGCCGCCGCTGGTGCCAGTCGCAATTCCGATGGCATTCGAAATGGCAGCGTATGGCGCGCTGTGCGGGCTGTTCTATCCGATGCTGTGCAAGAAGATGAGCAAGACCTGCTGGGCCATGCTGATTGCCATGGTAATTGCCATGCTTGCGGGTCGGCTTGTCGGCGGCGCGGCGAAGGCGGTCGTGATGGGCATTCAGGGGAATGCGTACACATTCCCAGCGTTCGTGACGGCGTATTTCGTGAATACGGCCGTCGGCGCGGTGATTCACCTGATTGTTGTGCCGCTGGTGGTGACGGCGCTGGAGAAAGCGCGGCTATCGCCGTTGGGCTTGAAGGCAAAAGCGGCTGTGTGAGCCAAAATAAACGGGTCAAGGGGCATCAAAAAACGTCCCTTGACCCGTTTTTGCGTAACTGCTGTGTGCAGATTATCTGCGTCATACTATTTCCAAATGAGAATGCGCCAAGATGCGAAGCGAATTTTTCGCGCTGGCTAACGCGAATGAAACGCAGCGTAGCAGCGCTACGCTAAGTGGAATGAGCGGACGCAAGCGCGGAAAAGGCGCGAGCAGATGGCGCAGGTGAATTTGAAAATAGTATCAAAGCCCATTACAGCAGCTCATGATACTTGCGGATATACAGCTTCTTCATCAGCGTTGCCAGCACCATGTAGCCCAGCACAATCAGCGCCAGATAGGCGAAGTAGACAGGCGGCAGCGCACACAGCCCCAGCGGCGCGGCGAGAGGCGTGAAGGGCAGCAGCGTCACGACGGCAATGCCGAGCATCGTCAGCAGCATCACCGGCAGGGACGCGCGGCTCTGGATGAACGGCAGCTTCTTCGTGCGAATCATGTGCATGACGAGCGTCTGCGTCCACATGGATTCGATGAACCAGCCGGTCTGGAACAACGCGGCGAACTTGTCCTGCATCGCGGGGTTGGTCAGCTGCGCGAAGGTCATGCCGCCGCACGCCATCGGGGCAATCACGAAATACAGCAGCAGGTACGTCGCAATGTCGAACAGCGAACTGACCGGGCCCATCCAGAGCATGAAGCGGCTGATGCCCGACGCATCCCACGTCCGCGGCACTTTGAGGTACTCCGCGTCCACGTTGTCCCACGGAATTGCGGTGCAGGAAATATCGTAGATGAGGTTCAGCAGAATCAGGTGCAGAGACGCCATCGGCAGGAAGGGCAGGAACGCGCTGGCAGCAAGGACGGAGAACATGTTGCCGAAGTTCGACGCAGCCGTCATCTTGATGTACTTCATCATGTTCGCGTAGATTTTCCGACCCTCGATAACGCCCTTTTCCAGCACCATCAGGTCTTTTTCCAGCAGGACGACGGACGCGCTTTCCTTGGCGATGTCCACCGCGGTATCTACGCTGATGCCCACGTCCGCCGCCTTCATCGCGGCTGCATCATTGATGCCGTCGCCCATATAGCCCACGGAATGCCCCTTCTGGCGCAGGACGGTGACGACGCGCGCTTTCTGGGCGGGCGAGAGCTTCGCGAAGACGGTAATTTCCTCCGCCGCCTGCGCAAGCGTTTCGTCATCCATGGCGTCAATGTCCGCGCCGAGCAGCACGCGCTCAGCATTCAGCCCAACCTGACGGCAAATGGCACAGGTGACTTTCTCGTTGTCGCCGGTGAGAATCTTCACACCGACGCCGTATTCCCGCAGGGCATGAATCGCGTCGCGGGTCGTTTCCTTCGGCGGATCAAGGAAAGCGAGGAAGCCGATGAGCACCATGTCCTTCTCGTCCGCCGTGGAGAACTGCCCTTCCGGCGCGGGATTTGTCTTTTGCGCAACGGCAATCACGCGCATACCGCCGCCGTTGAGCTCATCTGCCTTGCGCAGGACGTAGGCGCGCACCTTGTCCGTCAGCGGAACGATTTTTCCCTTGCTTTCCGCATGGGTGCAGCACGCCAGCATCTCCTCCACCGCGCCCTTGGTAACCAGCTGGGTCTTGCCCTTGCGGTCGCACACAACAACGCTCATGCGGCGGCGCTCGAAGTCAAACGGGATTTCGTCCACCTTCTCGAAGCGGGCAATCAGCTCATCCGCGCCAAGCTGACGCTGCTTGTCGATGACGGCAATGTCAATCAGATTCTTGAGGCCCGTCTGGAAGTAGCTGTTCAGGAACGCGTGGCGCAGCACGCGGTCGTCCGGCTCGCCGTCTACGTTCAGGTGATATTCCAGCACCACCTTGTCCTGCGTGAGCGTACCGGTCTTGTCCGTGCAGAGGATGTCCATTGCGCCGAGGTTCTGAATCGCGTTCAAGTCCTTGATGATGACCTTCTCGCGGCTCATGGTCATGGCGCCCTTCGCCAGCGAGGTGGTCACAATCATCGGCAGCATTTCCGGCGTCAGACCAACGGCAATCGAAATGGCGAACAGCCCCGCCTGAATCCAGTCGCCATCGCTCAGACCGTTGATGAGCAGCACAATCGGCACCATCAGGAGCATAAAGCGAATCAGCACCCACGAAACGCTGTTGACCCCCTTCTCAAAGGTGGTCTTCGGCGGCTTGACGTTCAGCGCCTTTGCCATTGCGCCGAGCATCGTGTCATGCCCGACGGCGAGGACGACCGCCTTTGCGCTGCCGCTGACGACCGTGCTGCCCATGAACGCCAGATTGCCGCATTCGGTCAGGCTGCCGAGCGTCTGGCAGACCGCGCCGGACTTCTCCACCGGCTCACTTTCCCCAGTCAGGCTGGATTGGCTGAGGAACAGGTCCTTCGCGCGGAGGATGCGCACGTCCGCCGGGAGCATGTCGCCCGCGGACAGCGACACGATGTCGCCCACGACGATTTCTTCCAGCGGGATTTCCTTCTTCTCGCCCTCGCGCGTCACGCAGACTGTCGTGTGAATCATCTCGGAGAGCTTCGCCGCGACATTGCCGCTGCGGGTCTCCTGCACGAAGCGGAGAATGCCGGAAATCAGCACCATGATGGTGATGATAATGACCGTCGCCCAGCTTTCGTCGCCCGGATCGACCATCGCAACATTCGTCAGCGCGCTGAAAATCGCCAGCAGCACCAGCACGACGGTGAACGGATTGATGAACGCGGCGGCGAGACGCTTGTACAGCGGCGTGCGCTGGCTCGTCGGCAGCACATTGCGGCCGTAGCGGTCGCGGGCTTCTTCCGCCATTTCTTCCGTGAGGCCATTTTCCGGCACGTTCAGCGCCGTGCGGAGATTCATTTCGTCGGTTTGCGCCGCCCACGTCAGGCGGTCGGCGGTCGCGCGGTTGTTTTCCGCCAGCATCTGCGAGGCGGTCAGGGCAACTTTCTTCTTCAGGTTCAGCGTCATGACGTTTTTCCTCCTGTTCATCGGTCAAAGGAGCGCCATGAAAACCGATGCTTTACAGAATCTGGCTGATGCAGAGACGCATGGGTCGCCG
>ENA-UPWU01000279-UPWU01000279.1-human-gut-metagenome-genome-assembly--contig:-NODE-279-length-22796-cov-5.784762_pt1 | contig 22796 bp, 24 predicted proteins | sample MGYA00250058_ERZ773392 | MGnify/ENA primary metagenome ERZ773392 (study PRJEB29103, sample SAMN06112084) | human gut metagenome | biome: human gut; feature: ankylosing spondylitis patient; material... | reverse complement strand
ACTCCATTCACCGTGACCGCATTGTCTCTGTCATCTTTCTTGGTTCTGTTGCAGCTTTTTTTTTCTCTCTGTTTTTTTTTTTTTTTTTTTGTCAAGCAGAAGACGGCATACGAGATTCAAGTGTGACTGGAGTTCAGACGTGTGCTCTTCCGATCTGCATCAAGACGATTATCCTTAAGAACCTCTTCGACATCGTACCTGTCAAGGAATTCCTTCTTAAGACCATAATTCAGCACCTTCATATCTGAATCGCCATAGAATCTTGCAATCTTCTCACCGAATCCGCCGTCCAGTATACCATCCTCGATGGTGACGACAACTGAGTGGTCTGCCTTGAGGCTTTCAAGAAGTTCCTCATCGAGACCTGTGATATAGTAAGGATTGATGACAGTGGCATCTATACCAAGCTCGCTCTTCATCTCGTCTGCTGCAGCATTTGCCAGACTGTAGAAGGTTCCAAGGCCGAGTAGGGCAACCTTACTTCCCTTCTGTGTCACCTCATATTTATTCAGATCTCCAAAGTTCTTCGTCACAGGGCTTCCACTTACCATTGCACCGCCTGGGAGCTTGATGGCCACAGGATGCTCATTCTGCTCTATGCTCCAGTCAAGCATAGCAATATACTCTTCCTTTGTTGTCGGAGCAAGATATACAAGATTCGGGATATTTGAAAGCATAGGGATATCCTGAAATCCCAGATGTGTCACATCATTCATTCCATATACAGATCCTGCAAATGTCACTATAGTGGCTGCATTGTTGTTGATACAGAGATCCTGAGATATCTGGTCAAATGTTCTCTGCACAAATGAGCTGTACACACCGAACACTGGTTTTCCGCCGCCTGCTGCAATTCCCGACGCAAGTGCCACCGCTGTCTCCTCTGCGATTCCCACGTCGACAAACTGCTTTCCGGCCTCACGTCTCTTATCCTCTGTAAATCCTATAACTGTCGGTGTTCCCGCTGTGATGGCAACGACCTTTGGATCCTTCTTCATCTTGTCAAGCAGGTAATCACAGGACACGCTTGAGTAGTCCTCCTCGTCACCTTCAAATAACGATCTTCCTGTCTCTATGTCAAATGGTCCGCTGTAGTGCCACTGCTCCTTGTGCTCCTCAGCTGGGGCATAACCCTTTCCCTTGAGGGTTCTGATGTGGACCACAACAGGCTTCTTTGAATCTTTTACCTTCTGGAATGTGTCTATGAGGGCTGCCACATCATTGCCTTCATGCACGTAATAATAATCAAGTCCCATGGCGCGGAACAGATTGCACTCTGCTGTTCCATTAGTGTCTCTGAGTAATCTGAGATTTGTATAGAGTCCTCCGTGGTTCTCGGCTATGGACATATCGTTGTCATTTACAACTATGATGAGGTTGCCATCCAGCTCTTTAGCGTAATCAAGTCCTTCAAGGGCCTCTCCTCCTGACAGGGAGCCATCACCTATCACCGCTATCACATTTCCCTCTGCGCCCTGAAGGTCCCTTGCCTTTGCAAGACCTGCAGCCAGACTGATGGATGTTGAGGTATGTCCAACCGTGAAGAAGTCGTGCTCGCTCTCATGCGGGTTGCTGTAACCAGTCACATCATCATAGTGCTCCTCATAGAGGTATGCATCCTTTCTTCCTGTGAGCATCTTATGAGGATAGCTCTGGTGGGACACGTCATACACAATCTTATCCTTTGGTGATTCAAATACATAGTGAAGTGCTATGGTTGCCTCCACCATACCAAAGTTCGGTCCAAAATGTCCGCCGTGCTTGCTGGCTCTGATGAGAAGTGCATGTCTCATCTCGTCTGCAAGTGTTCTCATCTCGTCTACTGTCAGTTTCTTTACATCCTGTGGTCCATTAATATTTTCAATATACATTTTTATTTATCCTCCTGTTTTTACATGGTGCATTCGCCATCGGTAATTTTCCCGTACCATACAAGCTTGCCGGTCTTCACGGCCTCCTCATATTTGGATATCTTGTAATGTAATCTATCCATGGTGGCTTCGATCTGTTTTCTCTGCTCCTCAAGCTTCTCATACTGCTCCTTAAGGAGATCCAGCCTCGCGCCAAATGTAGCATCTCCCATCTGGAACAGTTTTACATATTCAATAAGCGCCTCTATCGGAACACCAGCATTTCTCATACATACAGTGTGTTCAACCCAATCGACATCCTTTTCCTGATAATCCCTGTTGCCACTGGCATTTCTCGCTACAGGAGGGATAAGCCCGACCCTCTCGTAATACCTGAGCGTATCAGCGGTGATATCAAACTTTTCACTTACCTCTTTGATAGTCATATTGCCACCTCTTTCCTAATTTCAAGAAAACCTTTCTATTTATAGCTATATGCACTCACACAATACCTATATGTTACATTGAATATATCACTTGGAGTTCACTCTAAGTCAACCCCCAATTTTCACCCCTTATGGGGACGGAGGTGCCTGACCCCATACAGAATATAAAAGAGGCGGGCAACGTAGTTACCGCTGTCCGCCTTTATATACATAAATATGTAAATTTTTATGCTACGCACTGATTCCAACTGTCGAGCAGATGTTTACTGCAATGATATCATCCACTGTTACTCCAAAGATGGTGGCCAGAATGATCAGGTTATCTACGGTTGGCATAGCCATACCTTTCTGCCACTTGTATATCGCATTTGGAGTGGCAAATCCAAATATATCCTGCAGATCCTTTACAGAAAGACCTGCATTCTGTCTAAGCTTCACAATATTTCTGCCTGTTCCTGTCATGTCAATTGTTGGTACATTACACATAATACTTCCCTCCTAAAATTCTCATCTCATCTGCATTGCTACAATTGTGGACCGCGCAGAGCGCATCCCCTGGCGCTCCTAACGATCTGACACATACAATCTCTGCCATGTCTCTCCCTTTCTTTTATCTCTTAGTTCTGGCAGATTTCTTCTTCACAAAGACGAGTTCAAAAACACAAAAACGCCCATCTACATGAATACTTATATAATACTCACATAGATGGACGTTTTTTTGTACATCATGATTCCAATCTATAAATGCTGATAGATCTGGCTGATCTCAGTCTATCGAAACCTATTTGATCTGTTATGTATTTGCTCAGATCATTCAGGTCAGCATATTTGTATGATCATGTTCCGTACGCTCTCGCCCTGCACCATATGAGTACATATGTTCACGCAGCTTATCATCTGTATGTAAAGTATTCCCTGCCACATCACTATTAAACTCTCGGGTTATGTATTTAGCGAAAACTATACTTGACATGATTCTTTCCTTTCCTGACTATCCCTTCCGGGTTCCTTTTCATAAGTCATTTTTTATTGGTGTGTCCTGATTTTCTTCTTTTATTTGACCACCTAAACTGTACTCTACCACAAATATAATTATTTGTCATTACACCGCTGGTATAAAATTATTTTATCCCCGGATCGACCTTTATCCCCGGCTGCTTCAAGCTCCCTCTCTATCCAGGTCATGATAACATCCACCAGATACTCCTGCTGTCTTGGGCCAAGCTCCACTCCCGGGGCAAATGTATGCCACTTACGTATGCATTCCCGGCAGCATGTAGCCGTCGCATGCTGTGCCACAAACACCGGGTGTCCACGCATGGGAGTCTGCTTTCCGTCATTTGGTATGAATGCCGGAGCTTCCCTCTGCGCTATGAAATCCCGTGCATGCTGTCTTATGGTATCCAGCCCCTTTTCATGTATATAGTCGATATCTTTCTGTGTCAAATGAAATCCACTGCGAAATTTCGACCTTCCCAGACGCTCAAAAAGCCGGGCGTACCATTCTTCCTTTGTCAACCCTATCATCTCCATGTAATTCTATAACAGAAAGTCTCTACAACTCTTCATCATTTCTCACAGAAAAATTCTATATCCTCGCCAAGCGGTCCATGACAGAACGCGATCCTTGCCGGAAACCTTGGATCCGACTGGATCTCTATGTCCTTTGGCTCCACAAACACCTCATATCCTGCCTTTCTCACTGCCGAAACACAGGCATCCACATCCTCTGTGGCAAATGCAAAATGTCTTATATTTCCCTGCGGAAGCGGTGACTCACCATCCTCAAACACCTCGATGATGCCATCTCCAGTGTCAAACATGATCCCGCCATCCCATTTTCTCGCAACTGAAAGTCCCAATATATCACCATAAAACTCTGCTACATTCTTATACTCTTCGCTGCAGCAGCACTTAAGTGCCACATGATGTATTCCTTTTATAAGCGCCATCGTATTGCCTCCTTATGAAAACTGATTCTAAAAGCTGATTGAACCTTTATGATTAATATATATCTAATCCGTGCATTTTCCAAGTTCATTGTTCACTATCTCACGAATCTCATATAAAAACCTCTCATATAAAAATTTGTTGAAAAAGTCCACAAAAAAGCTCTTGCTACTCGTATATATATTGAGAGTTAACGATATACCAGTTACAATAAATCATCGGGACGATACGATGGGCTTTACAATAAGGAGGTTTCAACTATGAAAAAACGAATAACAGCATTACTACTCAGCGCCTGTATATGCGCAGGTCTTGCCGGCTGCGGCACAAATACACCGGGGAATAATCCTGGTCACACAAAACCTGATTCGTCGGTCACTTCACTCACTGACAACATCTCTGTGACTCCGGTCAAAACGGATATAACATCATTTGACCAGCTAAAGAACGGAATCAATGAATTCTCTATGAATATGTATTCTGCACTTCCAGCTGACAAGAACATATTTTACTCGCCTTACAGCATTGCAAGTGCACTGTCCATGCTGGATGTAGGTGCAGACGGTGCAACAAAAAAAGAGCTCGAAAATGCTCTCGGCATAACAGATCTTGATGAGTGGAATGATGAGATGAAGGCATATCTGTCAAAGGACTGGTCACAGAATACATTTGTCAACACAGCAAATTCAGTATGGATGAACAAGGATACATCCTGGTCAGCTGACATAGAAAAGGATTTCCTTACACCTGCCAAAGATTACTACTCAGGTGAGGTGTATGAAGCAGACTTCAACGGTCAGCCGGACAAAGTTGTACAGAATGTCAACAATTGGGTCAGCACAAACACTAACAAGATGATCCCTGAAATCTTAAAGGAGATTCCTGGTGGAACCGTGATGATGCTCATAAACGCAGTTTATTTCGAGGGGAAATTGGATACTCCTTTTACCGAGGATAAAACTTTTCAGAGCAGCTTCTACGGAACCGACAAGGAAAGCGTTGTTGATATGATGCATCTCTACGGTGAGCACTTCACATACATGGACAACGGTGAGATCAAAGGAATCACTCTTCCATACGACGGCGACAATGTTGTCATGAAGGTGTTCATGCCAACCGCCGATGACGGAGACATAAATGAACTCTTTGACAAACTAAGCAACGAAGAAAAACAGAAGCTCATCGACTCTCTGGATAATGCCAACAACGTAGAGATCGATACACTCCAGCTCCCAAAATTCACAGATGAGCAGAGCATTGACGGTCTCGATGAAATTCTTAAGAACATGGGAATAAGATCTGCATATTCAGACAGCGCAGACTTCTCCAAGATTGCCGACGGAATCGCAGTCTCATCTGTAAATCACAGGGCAAAGGTTATCGTGGATGAGAACGGAACCAAGGCCGCAGCAGAGACAGACATCATGGTCAAGGAAACAGCAATGATGCCAAGTGAAGAAACATATAACTTTATTGTGGACAAGCCATTTGTGTATGTGATTGAAGATCAGAGCACTGGCATGATCCTGTTCATGGGCAGGGTAAACTCACTGTAATTTTTGATTATCGACACATACCAGAACTTGCTTCAGCAGCTTTTACCCGCAAGAAATGGAACATTTTCACTTTTTGCACTGTTTTTCAGAATTGGAGTACAAAATTTTCACTTTTCTTTGCGAATATCAAAAAAGCACACAAGGTCTCAAAATCTTGTGTGCTTTTTTCTATAGACCCACTATTCCGACTTTCTCTCTGAATTCTCATTGGATTCTGTCGTGTCACCTGTTTCTCTGAGATTCTTCTCCCGTATATACTGGATCACCTCTTTTACGGCTGCTTCCTCCTCATCCTTTGCTATCTTTCTTGCATATGATACAGTCTTTACGAGGTTGGCTATGAGTATAATGGCAAGCGGAACAAGAATTATGGGTACAAATATAAGTGGGTTGGACACAAGCCTCACTATCTTGCCAAGTATGAGTGATGACCACACCACTTTGCCAAGCAGATCTCTTGAGTCCACATCGTAACGATCTACCACATTATTGGCATCACCCTTTGTAATATACCTGTAATTATTACCATCCGTCTCTATCGAGACAACTCTATGTGTATTTACCGCACCTGAAAGAGCAGGATCCGAGGAATAAAATGATATCACATCATTCTCCTTTATGGCTGATGGATCTGTCTGCTTAACGATTGTCTGGTCTCCCCCATTTTTCAAATAATACAATATTGTATATCATAATGACGTATTATTATATGGGAAAATGTCAAGTATTCATGTATTAGTAATCTGTTTTTGTGCATATTGCAATATTGCATATGTGCACTATGTTCTACATTCTATCGGCTTTTTAAAACATCGAGCCTACTGAGCGGTTGTCACACGGCACCAGTCAAGTACAGCCGAGTAAGAAGCCATCACACTCTCATGCATCTTGCAGATCATATCCACATCAAGTTCTTTAACCGCATTCTCCAGCTTCTGCGCCTCATCGCCCAGCTCCATGGCTCCGATCGTTCTGGATGTACTTTTTACCGTATGTATCAGTATCCTGTAGCTATCCCAATCTTTTTCATCATAAGCCTTCTGTATCTCTGCGCGCTTGTCGTCAGCTGCATACATTGATATGATTTCTTTCAAAAAGTCTTCACTGCCCCCGCAGTATGTAAGGCCTTTCTCGTGGTCAATGTGAACTTCTTTACAAGATATGTCTGAATCCTGTTTTGAAAACCCATCTCGAGTCATATTTTCACATTTTTCTACCGCGCAAGTCTCTTCCGTAACTTTATCCTGTTTTCCCATAACATCTGTTTTTTCGTCTACGGTTCCGGCACCCCTTGTTTGGCTTTCCCGAACTTCATCACATACCGCCGGATCTACCAGCTTATCCTCAGGTATATATCTCATCAGGATATCTTCCAGTACCTCCGGCTGCACCGGATTGCTGATATAGTCCTTAAATCCTTCCGCCAGATACATTTCTCTTGCACCCATGACAGCATTTGCAGTCATGACTATATATGTACTCTTGCCACACAGGCTGTCGCGCATGAGCATAGCACGGCGAAATGTCTCCATGCCATCCATCTCAGGCATCATGTGATCCATAAGGATGATATCATACCTGTACTTTTTTATAAGCTCCAGACACTCGGCACCGCTGGCACAGGTCGAAACCTTCATACGTGTAGGCTTAAGCATCATCTTGATAACTTTCAGATTCATGACATTGTCATCCACAACAAGAACACTGACATCCGGGGCACACAATTTGCTCTTATATGTCTTTCTCTCCTTCATATACTGTCTGTGTCTGTCCTTAAAATCGCCTATTCTCTCATCGGACAGACGTTCCTGGCTGATTTTTACCACAAATGTAGTTCCATATCCATACTTACTATGGCAGGTTATACTTCCACCCATCATTTCCACAAGGTGATATGTGATGGCCAGCCCAAGTCCTGTCCCCTCTATGGATCGGTTATTCGACAGATCAAGCCGCTCAAAATCTTTGAAAAGTCTCTCCTGATCTTCCTCTTTTATTCCGATTCCAGTATCACGAACAGCCATGACCAGTTCCACATTATGGGGATCTGCACCATGATCCTCCATATGGACGGTCACTCTGACCGAACCTTTCTTCGTATACTTCACAGCATTTCCAATAAGATTTATCAGGATCCGGCATATTCTGGCGGAATCGCCTTTCAGATCATTGTACAAAGTCTCCTGAACCTCGGCATCAAGCTCCAGATTCTTCTGTCTTGCTCTGGACTCCATAACAGACAACACATTGCTGAGCAGCTGGCTGAAATGATATTCCTCATTAACTATCTCCATCCTGCCCGATTCTATCTTGGAGAAATCCAGCACATCCCTCACCAGATCTACCAGGATATCACTTGAGCTCTGTATATCCCTGGCACATTTCATGGTTTGTTCCTCGTGTGTCTCTCTCATTATTATCTCATTCATCCCCACTATGGTATTTAGCGGAGTCCTGATCTCATGGGACATATGCGCAAGGAACTCGGATTTGGCATGATTCGCCACATCAGCATCATCCTTCGCCCTGGTAAGCTCCTCATTTATCTGCTCTATCTCCTCTAGTTTACACTTGTATACGTCATTCTGGAATCTCACTATGGATCCGATAACTATGCTGAATATTATAAGACTCTGGAGCATGTCTACATACACACTTCTCTCATTTGCCAATGGGATCACCAGCTCTGGGTATTTATACGAGACTATGTAACATGCAACCACCATTATGATCTGGACGGCCAGCATGACATAGCAAAACATGCCATCTATCAGAAGGAACGAGAATATCATGCCTAAGCCAAACCAGAAACCCATACCGCTGTACGCTCCGCCCGAGGTGAAGAACATCATCGGGAATGCCATCAAAGTTATAACAAAAACGATCACTATAGCACTCTGTCTCACCATCTTTTTTGCATTTGCAAGGTAAATGCATATGCCGAGCACAGCCAACGCGGTCAATATGGCAACATCTTGTATAAGTGGAGTTTTGATGATCAGGCTCGCTATAAAGCTGATGATCCCGCCAATGGTGCCTCCACCTGTAATTATATTAAATAGAAGCAGCTGCATGTCCGTATCATTGTTGAGCATCTTCTTCCAAGGTACAGCCTTTGAACTTTTTTTATCTGATTTCTCATTTACTATCTTCCCCAAAGTGTCCCCCCATCTGTATTTAACCGATAACTCCGTACAAGGTCTCAAGGAAAACTATTGGAAGGAACGGCTTCGTAATATAATCCTCAACCCCCATCTGTCTCGCTCTCTCTATCAGCTTATAATCCTTATAAGCTGTTACGAATATGACCGGTACGTCTGTGATCTTTCGTATCTCTTCCAGCGTCTGGAATCCATCCATGTCTGGCATCTCGATATCGAGCAATACCAGGTCTATCTGCTGATTTCCCACTATGTCTATGGCCTGCTTTCCGCTCTCAGCCGCAATGACCTTATAGAGAGGCTCGTTTTTGCAGATATTCTCTATAAGTCTGATATTTATCTTCTCGTCATCTACAACGAGGATATTGCTGACCATCTTCTCGACCTGTCTCATGTGGTAGTCTTCATCCTCATCAATCATACTGAGCATGACTTCTGCAATGTCCGGATCAAACTGACTGCCCTTGCCCTTCTCCATTTCATCGCGCACTATCTTCTGTGGCAGGGCGTATCTGTAGCTTCGGTTGGATGTCATGGCATCATAGCTGTCCGCCACCGCTATGATCCTTGCACACCTCGGTATATTTTCTCCCTTCAGCCCACTTGGATATCCTGTTCCATCGTACCTCTCGTGGTGATACTTTGCGCCCACCGCCAGTTCCGGAAATGCATTTATATTCTTGAGAATATGGTATCCATTTACACAGTGTAGCTTTATCATGGAGAATTCTTCATCCGTAAGTCTTCCCGGCTTGTTGATTATGTTGTCAGGAATACGTATCTTGCCCATATCATGAAGCAGTGCAATCTGATATATCTCGTCCTGCTCCCTGATTGTTCCGCCCATCCGCTTCACCAGCTCACGACTGTATCTGGCAACACGCACGGAGTGGCCTTTTGTGTATTTGTCCTTTGCATCTATCGTCTTGGCAAATGCCTGCATGACCATATTATTCAGGTCTGTGAGTTCGTTATTTGTCTCATCGAGCTTGCTCATGATTGCATCCGTACTATTCTTGGATCTGGTACAGAAGAACACTATAATTATATATAAAACTATTCCAACGCCTATATCGTAGCCTATCAGGTTTCTTATTCCGTGGTACAGCTTCTCATTTGTGATGACCATGACCACATACCATTCATCAACTATGGAACAGCTGAAAACCGTCACCTTCTTGTCATCAACAACCGCTTGAAATGGTTCGCCGTCATTGTCCGTTATGCCCTTCATGAGTACAGACATTTCACCCTGAGTATAGTCCTGTCCTACATCTTTCTTGTCTGAATGGGTTATCACCAAGCCTGACTTGTCGCAGACGAATGCATATCCCTGACCATTTAATTTGATTTTTTCCGTCTCAGCCTGTATTTGATCCAGAGTTACATCCAGAGATATTACGCTCACACCATCATAGAGTAACTGGCTGACTGACATCAGAATATCACCTGTCTGCGCATCGATGTACGGCTGGCCCAGGGTTGGCTGGCCGTCTGCCGCCACTGCTGCTTTGTACCATGCCCGCTCCCGAGGAACATAATCATCGTTGGGAACCCAGTCTGTGCCATCAAGGTATTCGCCGTTTATAAAGCCATATACACCTGTGAACGCCGCATCTATATCCTGGAGATAATAATCCGATTCATTCGTGAGAAAGTTCAGTATATCCTGCCCCGACTGGCCTTCTCTCATCATATGCTCCACAGTGATCTTCGTAACTTCCACCGCATCCACGGCTCGATTCAGATACGAATTCATATATTCCTGCTCCTGCTTAACAGTCTCTGCCGCCAAAGCCAGAGTATCATTCACTGACTTCCTATAAAATGTCATGATCGTACATAACGACAGTACCACAATCGCAACAAAACTCACTATCAGCGTCAGTATATACTGCCTCTTGCTTACATTCTTCATACCGAATTCCCCCATTTCACGTACATTATCCCGGTCCCAGATCAGCTCAAATCTATACTTACACATAAATATAATTGTAACACACTACCACCATTAATCAAATATTTAATGGGGACGGTGGTACCTGTCCCCTCCGTCCCCGGAGACGAAAGTGCAAAAAAACAACCTCCTGGCGGTTTCCCACCAGAAGGTCGTCAATTCCTACCCCGAAGAGGCAGGCCATTGCGTACATGTTGTCGAATGTCGGCAGGCATTCGCCTCGCTGCCATTTGTAGATCGACACGGGTTCGTTGAATCCCAAGTACATCTGCAATGTCTTTACTGTGATCCCTTTCTTCTCTCTCACTTCCTTGATCCTCCTGCCTGTAGCCTGAAGATCAATAACTGGAAATTCCATCTGTGCCATAATTATACCTCCCTGTTAAATATGAAATTTAAATGTGCTATAAACTAGGTTCCACCAATTTTTCCAACCTAATATGCCTATAGCAGGGTATGATATGTAAATATGTTTTGCTAATATAAATATTTCTCCGGTCAGAATGCCGTCGAAATCTTTCATGACACCTTTATTGAGTTTTAAAAGGAATCTTTATCTAATATAACACACATGAACTACTAGTTAAAAGTAAACCTGTAGTTTAAAATCACTATGTTTTTATATATGCTCACATATGCTCAAAAGTGGCTTAATTCCTACGTTTTTACACTTCCATTATTCATGACAATATCATGACAAATCAACTTTTTGCCCCTTTTTTGCCCCTAAATCAGGCTATTGCATGAGTTCATTTACTCTCTTCTGAATCTTGTCTGGATCGTAGCCTGCTGCCTTAAGCCTGTCAATACGTTCCTGTCCATTGCCCCATTTGCCTATGATGACTTCATGCGCAACTGCATTGATGATCTTATCCTGTGTCATCTGTGATGCCTTGACAAGTTTGTTGACTGCTGCCTGAACCTTGCTATAGTCATATCCAGCCTTTGCAAATCTGCTCTTGCGATCAGCACCGTTGCCCCACTTGCCCGCCAACACCTCTTTAGCCAATGTATTGACACTCTTCTTTACTGTTGTGGATGCTGATGTCTTCTTAGCCTTGCCTGCCAGCTTATTCCAGCTCGCCGCACTGATATAAGCCTTATTGAGATCAAGGCTGCCACTGTAACCTGAGAGCATACCAACGGATGTATACTGCCTGATCAAGCAATTATATTTTCCTTCATTCCATGGGTGCTCCTGGTATCCGGTCTCAACATAGTCTGGGTACTGAGCTACCCACAGACCATATCCAGCTTTCTTCACGGCATCCATGGCGCTCTTCTGGATGTAAATCAGCGGCTTAATGCCTGTCTTTTTCTGTACGTAGCTGCACCACTGTAAGCACCATTCCAGATCTTTGACACCAAACAGATGGTTGTTCTTTGCTTCCCAGTCAAGCACAAGTATCGCCTTGCCGATGTATTTCTTGCAGCAGGCCAGGAAACTATCAGCCTCTTTCTGCGGGTCTCCGCCGTTTGCATAGTGATATACCCCCAGCAGCTTATTCCTGTTCAGGACCTTATCACAATGCGCTGTAAAATATCTGTTCTTGTAGTCTGTTCCCTCCGTCGCTTTCACGATACAGAAGTCGTATGGCACTTTGGCAAGGTCTATATTTTTATCCCCCTGCCATGCACTGATGTCAATTCCGTTCATTTTGATCGCCGCCTTTCTCTTCGCTCTTTGAGGTTAATATGTCTATTGCTTTACTGATTACCGCCGGGAGTGGTATTCCCATGAGTCCGGCATTTTCTACGATGCTGATTGCCTCGTTTGCGATAAAACCTATGATTACTGCATCCCTTATATAATTTGAGCCGATGACTAAATCAAGCCTATACGCTATCAAGACGAATAAAAGGGACATGCCTTTTCTGCACAATCCCTTCCATCCTGCCTTGCTTTCCAAGGCACCTGTTTTAGTTTTTTTCGAGTTGTGGAAAACCCCGGCTACAACGAGTCCGCTTACATAGTCAATACACATAAATATGACTAATGTAACCAGTCCCGTGTCCCATCCGCCGAAAAATGCTGCCACGGCACCCCCAGCTGCTCCTACTGTTGTACATATTGTATTTTTCATATTTATAATTCTCCTCTCTAAAATCCTATCGCAACCGTAAATGACTTGATCTGTCCTGGTTCAAGCACCTTGCCTACTTCAATGATTGTATTTGTATCTATATACATACACTACACCCCCTGAACAAGGGATGCCGCCGGTCCTATCGAGATTACCACTAACTCTATCGATCCAGCTGTAGCTGCATTGTTGTATGCGTTAATCTGAAATTTGCATGACGTACCATCTAAAGTGTAATCATAGCCATAGTAATCTATACCCTTATCCTTTTTTTTGACAACTGCAAAGACACCGTTTGTTCCGGCTGGAACTTCAAATATCTGCATATCGCCACTGATTCCTGTGTTAGCATCAATAGTAGTCTTAATTCTTGACGTTTTGCTTATGACTCGGCCGGTCTTGGCTATCTTTGTGGTCTTTTCGATGCTGTCAGCGTTTCGTTCTACCCCAATCTGTGCTGCGTCTGCTGCATCTGATGCTGACTTTGCAGCGGCTGCAGCAGACTGTGCACTTTTTGCGGCACTCTGTGCTGTATCATTAGCCTTTGAGGCAATGTTTCCAATAGCTGCTACAGCCTGCTCCACTTCAGTTATATGCGCATTAACCTCTTTCACGATTCCATCCGCCTCTTCTTTAGAATATGTCTCACCGTGTGATACTTTATCCTTTAAATTCGACAATGATACACATATCTGTTCAGGATCTCCAACACTCAGATTATCTATCAATATAGACCAAAGCGGGAGGTCTGCTACTGCAGCTCCTGCGTTTATATCTCCTGTATATATTTCGGGGGCTACCGGGGTGCCACTTGATACAGCCGTTCCCTTGACGACTATCAATGACATACTCTCAATGCCATCAGCATCCATGTAGTATCTTGCAACTATAAGATCTATGCGCTTCTGCCCTGTTACTCCACTGCCAATTTTCAAATCTTCGTATTCGCCCGGAAGGATCCTTGCATGACATCCCTGATGTAATATCTCACAAGGAGTCACTCTAAGCGTGTTTGCATCTATCAGTAATGGTCTCTCACCAGATATGATACCGGACTCTCCCCATATGGCCTGATTCAACACTCTATCATCTGCGCTTGTTACATGCTGCTTTCCTGTCTTGCCTGTTACTATCTTCATATTTCCACCCTTTCCGCTACGACACCGAGTATTCAATGTCTATGCTATTATCATCTATCTTCGCTATGATATTTGTTATCTGCTTTTTTACGGTTGCTCCTGTAAACTTCTCTGTGCCACCTGTGATATCGCCTATCTGCATTGACATATCCGGAAGTGTCATGTCAAGACTGTCTGCATTGAGCTCCTGAAGTCTTGCTATGCCTCCGGTTCTGAGTTCGCCAATACTGGAGGCTGAGCTGTAGTCATACACAGCTGTGCGCTCTTTCATGCCTGTATATACTTGTGTATCTGTGATGTTTCCTTGGCTGTCCACATACAAGTGCAGCACCTGACGATCTTTAAGCTCTCCTTGACCAAGGCAGATAAGGTGATTATATCCGTTCTTGATCTGTGTGATATTGTAGTTAATATCAGACCTCATACAATCCTTATCTTCTGTATAATCGTAAGATGTAACACTGCTCATAGTCACATATCCATCTTTAATCACAAGCCTGAGAACCTTGTTCTGGGTGTTCAGTAACGCACATATGCCATCATAGAGACTCACATATCTGTTAAACTGAAATGATTGTACATTCCATGATTCGCCTGTCATCCTATATATGCTGCTAAGTCCAGCCTCTTCAATGAGGTTGTTGATCACTGCGACGGCATCGCCTGATACAACTCTGTAATCTTCACCCTGAGGTGGTTCGATTATCTTATCACACAAAATGCCTCTGAGATTCCGACCAGTATATCTAATCTCCCTGTCGGATGTCACTACACCGACATTGTCAACTATTCCGCCGTACTCTGTATCATTGATGTACCACCAGGAGCCGCCTTGCAGGATGTTGTTGTCCTGAGCTACTGTAATCTCAAAATCCTTATCTTTAGCAACGTCTACATCTGCACTGAAATTATGCAAATAGCCCTGCTCTACCCTTACCGGGTCCGTATATACAAGCTTTATGTCCATTTTTATGTCCATTTTGGCTCGCCCCTTTCGTGTATGATTGTTATATCAAAATCATAACTTCCATTCCACATCACACGATGATCGCCTGGTACTATCCTTTTAAACACATCGCTTTGCTTGTCTCTGTATCTAAACATATTTACAGTATCACCATCGGCTTTCACAAGCGTCACCGTAGATTTTGCGGTATTGACTATCAAATGCTCCCCAGCACTAACAATACATTTAACGCTGTAACAATGATTATCTATATATATGACAGGATCAGCAGCACCGTTGTGTATATCTAATATAAAATCGCATGACTTCATATCATCAACACTGAGCTTACCTATGTGATCTGTCATCGGAGCATAGTCATAGTCATAGTCGTATTCATAGCCTTTACCATCTGTAGACGTATCTGGTATATACCTATAGCTATGTATCTCATCCTTTATCCACTTGCTGTCTGCAACTACTTTGAGGGATATGTTAATTGTTGTACCGGTATCAAGATAATTGCTCTTGGCGGAGCTATACACATAGCATTCAAGATAGTAATCACCTATATAGAGCTTCCCTTTCTGTTCTGCTATAATATCCTTCTCACAAACCTCATACAGTCTATTCTTAAGATCGATACACTTCTTCTTACTTTCTGCCGATATAACAACAGGGATGGTCTTTGAGGCCACCCCCTTTCTAAAGTTCTCAGCACGGCTTCTGTCACTGTCATATGTCCATTCGTAATCTCTGAGATCATTGCTGTTTGCAAATATTCCTTTCTTGCCAAATTCTACAACTTCTCCGAGATGATTCACATATCTAAGCTGTTCAAGCATTTCTCACCATCCTTCCGAACTCTCTGCCGTCAAGTTTCAATCTCACACCCTCTATAAGAGCTGTCAGTATCCACTCATACATGTTGTCATCTATGTGTCTTATGATCTCCAGTATCTTATAAAGTACCTTCAGTGATTCCGAATCACCAGTCACTGCTCCACCTGTAGCCTCTGCCATGTCCTCGGCTACCTTCTTGATCCAGCCAGTATTCTTCTCAAGTGGCACTACAGCCTCAGCTCCATTACCCTCAAGGATACCGACCTGACCACGCTTAAGCACACCACCTTCAGCAAGCTGAGGAGCATCAAGTTCATCTATCCTTGATATCGACACCTTAGGGATCTTATTCAAAATAGATATAGCCGAGTTAATTGCCCGGATAAAGCCGTTGATGATTCCTGTAGCCTTGCTCAGTATCGCATTGACCGCTGATGTCACAGCACCTTTCAGGCCGTCCGCTATTGCTGTTCCGACCTTGCTAAATATATTCTTGATCTTCTGCCAGGTGGAGCTAAAGAAATTCACCATCGGTGAAAATGCATTCTTTATACCAGCCCAAGCCTTGCCAAATATATCACTGAACCATGTGCCTACAGCAGAGAATGTACCCTTAATACTTGACCATATTCCACTAAAGAACTCTGGTGCAGCGTTCCACGCTTTCTTGATTCCCCGCCATGCAGCAGTAAATGATTCTTTACAGTTATTGATCACTGTAACTATCAACTTGATGGCAGCTTTAAGCGTCCCTGAAAGCATCTTACAATACCATTCAAGGATTGGTTTCAGCACATTTAGATAATCTTCCATCAGCATCGAAAGTAATTCCACCAGTGGTGGTAATATCATATTGATAAGATCTGTCAGTGGTGTGACTACCTGCATTACCAAGTCGATAATCGGTGTCAACATATCCAAAAACGGCTGTAACAATTCAAGTATAGGCTGCAAAATAGCCATCAAAACAGGCAGTAAAGACTGAATAATCTGAGTCACCGGCGGCAGGAGCATATTTATCAGGTTTGTAAGCGGTGGCAAGATCGTCTGAATGATCTGCATCATCGGTGGTAAAAGTAAATCAAGCAATGTTGACAATGCTGTCAGTACTGGTCCCACTAACTGCAGAATCGATGGTAAAATCGATGTCAATGTACTAAAAACAGAATTTAGAGCGGTTGATATCGACTGACCCAATTCCCCACCTATGCCGGGCAGTAATGTCTCAAGTATTCCGGGCAGATTATTGACCACCTCAGACAACAACGATGTCGCTCCCTGTATCAACGATGGCAGTAACTGCTCAATAAGAGGCGGTATGTACGGTGCCAGTTTCTGAGCCAGCTGAGACAGTCCTGTAACCACCCTCGGCAGTGTATCGGCTATCCTTGGTACAAGATTATCTGCTACAGCCATAGCCGAATCAACAAGGTTGTTCATCAGCACTCCCATATCCTGAGATGGGTCAGCCATACCTATGAGTAGATTCGTCCATGCGGACTTCACCATACCAATAGAACCTTGAATGGTTGTGGCCGCTTCCTTGGCTGTTGTGCCTGTTATATCCATGTTTGTCTGCACAACATGAATAGCCTCTATCATCTTATCAAATGATACACTGTTGACGTTATCTGCTGTCACAGTCATGGTGTCACCAAGTACACCAGAATCATTGATCAGTCTAGCCATCTCGGACGCCGTACCGCCATAACCAAGCTTTAAATTATCAAGCATAGTATAATTCTGCTTGGCAAATCCCTGATAAGCATTCTGTATAGATGCCATATCAGTTCCCATCTTGTTGGCATTATCAGCCATATCTACAATAGCTGTGTTTGCCACTTCAGCTGCCTGTGCTGTATCGCCTTCCAAACCTTGCAACAGCGAAGCTGAAAAGCTTGTTACAGTGTCCATATACTCGTTTGCCGACAGCCCCGCCGTCTTATATGCATTGTTTGCATATTCCACAACCTTATCTGAGCTGTCCTTGAACAGCGTCTCAACACCACCGACAAGCTGCTCGTAGTCCGCATACTCGCTTACAGCCTTAGCAGTAATGCCAGCTATTCCAGTAGCTACAGCCGTTGTTGCAATAACAGCTACCTTTGCTGCCTTGAGTGCAAACTTACCTATATTTCCGAACACAGAGCCCATCTTGCTACTTGTCTTTTCAGCCTTATCGCCAGTCTCTTCGATTTTCTTGTTTGCTTCCTCATTCGATACTGCGATTCTTCCCAGTATCTTAAATACTTCCAAAAGGGTCTACCCCCTTTCCTCGATAATAAAAAAATAGAGACACACGTTCTGTGTGCCCCTATGGTTTAAAATTCTCTATGATCGACATGGAATCCTTTATGGTTGTTTCAAGTTCGTCTCTGCTTTCAAATGCACCTGATCTGACCGGCTGTGAACTGCCACCTGATGTGCCATACAGCCTTGCCTTGAAGTCATTGAATGATATGTTTTCCCAGCATTTGTGAATGTACATATCCCAGAGCTTATCGTCATCGTCTAACCGCACGAATGTGCATACAAACTCATCAAAGCTCTGATTGTCTATCATCGTATCAAGCAGAGTGTACGGATCAGCATATCTGTGAAATATCAGATCCATGAACTTGAGATAGCCTACTGTCTCTTCTCGAACAATCTTGAAACAACCTTGATAAAATCCGCAAAGCCCGGAAGTGTGACCGCATCATATAACATCTGTGTGAACACAGAGAGGTCAAGATCTGCTACCTCATCCACAGTCATACCTGACAAGTGTGATAAGCAGACAAATACCTCACGCTGACAGTCTGACAGCTTAGTCAGAATCACATCTGCAAGCTCGAATGCAAGACCAATACCAACATTCTCAAGGAACTTCGATGTGTCCTCATCATCCTCGCCATCACCAGCAAGCTTCTCACGTTCTTTTGCTATAAGCTCTTTGAACCCATTGCCGCTGAATGAATCTTTGAAGTCTTTCACTCCAAGCTTGCTGAACAGCTTCAGAAATGCAGCTATATCTGTAGCCTTTGGATTTCTGAGGGTGTACGGCTTAGGTGCTGCTATCTCTGCGGTATCAATCGCAAGTGCCGCTGTATCAAACTCAATTTCATCAACTGCAAGCTCTGCGGTGTCTGTTGTCTCTATATTCTCATTCTCTTTTATCTCGGTTGTTCCCATGATTATCTCTCCTTTTCTATGTCAATTAGTCTGTTACTTCTGTGCTGGAATCTATAGACTGCTGAACCTGCTCCGTTGTCGTGCCGGTAGGCAAATAGATGTGGTATGGCAGTGTATCAGCTGCTGGTGACAGATCCGCATAGCACTCCATTGTCAGCGCAAATGTGCCATTCTCCTTGTTCTTGCCCTCTATCTCAAGGCCTGATGTGCAAAGTGCATTGTCAAAGATCACGATAACAGGACGACCATCTAAGAATCTTCCAATATATCCGAAGTTCTCAATGTAATCATCCTTTTCAATTCTTGCCTTGGATTCAATCACATCGTATCCTTCAGCTGTTGATGTGCCATTCTGTCCGATTATAGCCATCTTGATTGTCTCAGGCGACAGCTCCACCATGTTAGTATCCATCTGTGCTGTCTCACCTGTCTTAACTGTTAACTCCTTAACCTTAACAAGCTCACCATCAACCTCTATATCCTTGAGCTCAGGCTTGATTGACAGCTTTGTACCGCCAGATGTTGCACCAATCAGAGACTCTGCAAAGTTCCATGTCTTTTTTGATGCGTCATATTTCAAGCCCTTGTGAATCGTTCCGGCACCAAACACAATGTTCTTCGGTGTCTTGTCCGTGATACCGGATGACTTGAACTCTTCAAAAGTTAATGTATCTGCCATGATATAATCACCTTCCATTCTTATATTCTTTAATAGTCAAATTGATCTGTATACGTTTGAGGTCTGCATCCCCTGTTGGCACTGGTGACGCATTCCCATAAAAAACGGCAACCCCCGCACCACTTGCAAGGATTGCCGTTCGTTCAATATTCTGTTCTACCTTCTGCTTGTACTTCTCCAGACTGAACCATGAGCCTCTTGTGAATCCATCTATGATGAATGTTATTTCCTGACATCCATCTTCCTCAGGTGTATCGCCTTCAGAATATTCGCCAACAAAGTATGCCTTTGGCGGGTCATCCTGCCACTCCATGAATGTGTATGGAATCTCAAGCTCATCTGTGAGTACGCTATTGATATATGATAATGTCTCTGTCGTCATTCGTCATCACCGCCTTACTCACTGAACGTCTGATTGAGGATAGAGCCAAGTCGCTTGATGATCTTGCTCTTGGTCTTGTCAAAGGCTTTCTGTAAAGGTCTGAGAGGCTTTTTACCATAGGTAAAAACAGCTACTATATTCCCTGCCTTATCCTTTTTTACCTTACTGAACTTGCTGGCTTGTTCTAAACTCATTCCATCAGGTCCCACAGGAGCCCACCATCCGCCTTTACGGCCATTCTTTTTCAAAGCATATTCACCTGTACCGTATTCTTCCCAGATAGCATTCTCCCTAGGATTTCCAATTACAGCCTCCCCCTTATCTTCATCGACGTAGTGAGTCCAATCGCCTTTGGTATGACCTGTATCAACTCTTGTCTGTGCTATCTTGGTCTGAGCCTCAACCTCTACAGCTGCCTCGTACAAGAATGCAATAACAGCATCATCCAGAGCCGCCTCAACCTTTATTCTGTTGTCTGTGAACTCCACATTTCCCATTACTGCCCTCCTGTATACTTCAGATATATCTCAAGCTGCTCATGCATACCCATAGGGTCATCTATCAGCATGATGTCATATACTCTGCCATCAATCACCATCCGGCTGTTCTCTGCCTTTATGCGCTCGCTGAGTGGCTTATAACCGGCAATGAACATGTGCGTAGACTCCTGCACCTTGGCATTGTATGTTGTGTACTTACTGTCACCGCCTGAGAGGTCAAGCCAGCCGGTCAGGGTATCTTCTGACACCCATGCAACTTCCTGTTCACCTATCTCGTTTCTGGTTATGCTCTTGACCTGTATATCTGCAACTGCATTTCCACCTATTCCTCTCATGTTCAAAACCTCGCTTTCATGTATGGCTTTAAAAAGCCAAGCAGTGACTTTGGATATCCCATGAGGGAATTGTCGCCGTCAAGGTTGAAATAAGTCACAGAGTGCCTACTGATGGTCTCAGACTGTACGCCAACCTTATCCCTGTTGTTCAGATCCCATGAAAGCATGTTGGCAACTCCCAGCTTGATATCCATCGGATATACTATCTTTGTCACCATGGCGACCGACTCGCTTACAAGCTCCTCATTCACTTCTATATGTCCATTGTCCATATCCACAGCTTTGATGGTGTATAAGCCATCATTGTAGTGCGATTCTGACACCTGTACGGTGTCGCCAGCCTTGAACAGCTCTGATGCATACTGGAAGCCTGTCACAGCGTCCACAGGAGCCACAAACCGCCTGTTCCTGTCCTGAAAGTTGTTGTTTGTATATTTTCGGATCAGGAGCTCAAGTGCCTGGAGCTTAGCCTCAAGCACCGGAGCTTTCTCCTTGGTGTCTACGTACTTCTTAAGTTCATCGACAGTCATGATCATATGACCACCGCCTTACTTAAACTTAGCAAGTACAACCTTTGAAGCGTTGGTGAGTGCAGCACCATAATACTTAGATGCTGTGATATCATGTCTCTGCTTCTTCGGTAACCATTCGTGATCAACCTGAACATCTTTCTTGAGGAAAATTGTAAGAGCAGGAGCTTCCTCTTCTGTAAACTCGGTCTCATCTGAATCAGGCTGAAGCTTGATAATAGGGCAGAGATAATACTGTGAACCAGCTGCAAGACTCTTAACCTTATCACCGATTACAAGCTCATCTTTGCATGTTGGCTGAACTGTACTAAGATGCTTGTTTGTGTCTGACTCAGCAGTTGAATCAGCCACTATAGTAATAGTTCCCTTCTCTGTGTCTTTCTCGTAAGTCATAAGCTTGATCTTCTTTGACTTCTTAACCCAGCATGAACCAATCTTACCTATAGAGCCTGTCACAATAACGCTCTTATCAAACTTGTCCGCTGACTTAAAGTTGTCATCCTTGAGAAGCGTTCCCTCCTGTTTAGGGTTTATGAACATAACCTTCTCTATTCCATCCTCTTCATCCTCGAACTTTGTGTTAGCATCAACAATGCCATCATATCCGATTACTGCAAGAGTATCTGGTGTATATACATTCTCTGATGTGTATGCAGCATCAAGCAGATCATTATCCAACTTGCCTACAATAGACTTTGAAAGCTGAGTCTCAGCCTGTCCAACAGGGTTCCCTAAACCACTATTGATTGCTGTCTGATATATTGATACGCTCTTAGCTGCACACTTAATAGTGAATGTCTTCTTTGTTGCTGTGAGCTTAGATGCCTCAATTTCATCCCCTGATTCCGGATCAAAATCCTCAGCATCGCCGATATAATTCCATGATGGAACTGTCTTTGTATCTCCTGGTACACCCTCAAGGGATGTATCAACATGGGCATACTTTAAAAGCTTGGCCTGTGCCTCTACCTTTGCATCAATCATATCCCCCATTACTTCTGGGTTAATGATGTCACTTACCTTTGTAATTGCCATATTCTTTCACCTTTTCCTTTCTACCTTACTTTGTTCCATGCATAGCAGCTTCATATATCTCAGGTGTTTCCTGGGCAATCTTGGCACGCTCTGCATATGTTTTCTTCAATATGTCTTCTCTCGTCAGTCCTGTATCTTTATTTGTAGGATCTGGCAGCTTATTCTCTATGATGTTCCTCTTGCCATCATCTGAGCTGGATGAAGCTGTGAATTGAGCTGGGAACTGTGT
>ENA-UPWU01000277-UPWU01000277.1-human-gut-metagenome-genome-assembly--contig:-NODE-277-length-22812-cov-6.821465_pt1 | contig 22812 bp, 10 predicted proteins | sample MGYA00250058_ERZ773392 | MGnify/ENA primary metagenome ERZ773392 (study PRJEB29103, sample SAMN06112084) | human gut metagenome | biome: human gut; feature: ankylosing spondylitis patient; material... | reverse complement strand
ATTCAACCTTTGTCCTTTTGGTAAGGTGAAAGTGGTGATTATCGGGCAGGACCCGTATCACGGACCGGCACGGCGCAAGCCTTGTCTTCGGCAACCTGACGAAGACGGGCGAATTCACGCTCCTCGAAGGCTTTGACCTTTCCGCCAACCTTGGTGAGGACGGTGACTGGAAGGGCGGCTGGGACGGCGAAGACCTCTACATCGTCAATGACGACGGCTCCGGCCTTGACTACTTCATCCAGCTTGACGTGGACAAGGACGGCAACAAGGTGAGCGCCAATGTCGACGTGGCCGACTTGGAGACGGTCTACCCCGACATCGTTCTGCCAGGACTCGGCAACGAAGCGCTGCAGGATTGCTCCAAGGGCAACGATTCGTCCTTCATCTGCGGCATCGTCAAGGATGAAAACCTCACGGTCGAAGAAAAGACGCGAATCATCAATTCCGTCGCGCAGATCGCCTCCGTGGGCGGCACGACCGCTTCGGCCTACGCCGACATGGGACTCGTCTCCGACGTGCTCGAAGATCGTCTCTCCTTCACGGGCCCGACGCACAAGGACGGTCAGCTTCTGCAGATTCCCGCGACCGATGCCCTTTGGGTTGAGGTGATCGGCGGCAAGACCAAGACCGGCTCGCTCGCGCTCTCGAACCTCTCGGGCGGCGTCAAGAGCGACACCTACGGCGTCATGATCGGTGCGGATGCGCTCATGCCCAAGCCTGCCGTCAAGGTGGGCGGTGCGTTCTCGTACCTCTCGGGCAGCCTCACGAGCACCGGCAGCGGTCTCTCGACCACGAACGACTACGACACCTACGGCGCGCATCTCTATGCGGCCTGGACGCCCACCACGAAGTTCAACCTTGTCGGACACGTGGACTGGATGCTTCAGGACTCCGACATTTCGATGAGCATCGGGACGGACAGCTTCGGCAAGGCTTCGGCCAAGCCCAACGTCAATGTCGCTCAGGCCGGCATTCGTGCCGAGGTTCGCGAAACCGTGGACGTCTTCGACATCGTGCCGCACGTGGGCCTGCGTGCCGTCTACACCAAGACGGATGACTTCAAGACCAAGATCGACGGCAAGAACGCCTTCCGAAATGCGCTTGAAGACACGTTCACCGTGCAGATGCCCATCGGCCTGACGGTCTCGGGCTACGTCCCAGCGCAGGGAGGATGGACGGTCGCACCGAAGGCCGACATCACGTTCGTGCCGCAGCTGGGCGATACCGATCAGACCTCTACGGTGCGCGGCACGGCCATGTCTTCGTCCGACAGCGTCAACGGCGCATTCGCGGGCGAATACTACGGTCAAGTCAAGCTTGGGCTTACGATGATCAATCCGAAGGCCGACACCTCCTTCGGCGGGACTGTGGGCTATGCCCGTGGTGATGCCGGCAAGAAGGACCTGACCTTCGGCGTGCAGTTCACGAAGAACTTCTGACTTCTGATGACTAGTTGAGGCGATCTGCAAAGGTTGCCTCGACCCAACCCAGAACCGCCCGGGCGTGTGAAAGTGTCCGGGCGGTTTTGCATTTGGAATGCACAAAAAAGCGATAGATATAAAAAGTAGGAAAAGAAAAGAAAGAAAAGAAAGAAAAGACAGGGAAATATGCACACATAGACTACCACCAACTCGATTCACAAGCCATGCAGCTGCTTTATAAGAACGAACGTTAGGGGGTGAATGATGAAAAAGAGTAGGGTATTGTGGCAAAACAACACCGAATTTGAGCAAATTTTGCCTTTGGAGCAGTTTTTCAAATATCACTTTTCTTCTGCTACTTCAGAGAAGAAGGAAGAAGGGAGACCGCTCATGAAGATTTTCAATTACCCGAAAGGACATACGCATAAAAAGAACTATAAATCAACAATATAAATTATTCCAGACGCATTCTCTGCAAGCTGAGCATTCCCCCAAAAGCCAGCAATAAAAGTACTTTGTATCATGCGATAAAGTCTGAATAATTTATTTTTAAGCATCGGTGTTAGTGAGGGCAATGCCCTCACTAACACCGATGCTACCACCACTAATAAGCAGTTCATTATAAATAAGTTATGGCAAAAAATGAGGGCATGATGGCATTTTCGCGTCCAACTTTCTATTGTTTTTTGCCATGTTCCAATAAATTTCTTCAGATGAACCCATTTTTGCCTGTTACTGATTATTTCTAATAAGGTATCTCATAAATTATACTTTATCCACATCAACCATCGACATAAATTAAGAAACAAAAGATCATAAAATCCTTTTAGGAGAGAACAAAAGATGAAAAGTTTCTGTATTCCCCTCTGTGACATACCTACTTAAAAACAAAACATTATTCCAAAAGAATTCGCTGAAAATACAGGAAATAAAAAGGAAATCAGTAACTTTGTATGTTATCATTTAAAAACAAAAAAGTATGGGCAATAAGATTTATCCTATCGGTATACAGAATTTTGAAAGTCTCCGCCTGGATGGCTATTTCTATATTGATAAAACAGCATTGATTTATCAATTGGTGAAATCCGGACGCTATTATTTCCTGAGCCGCCCACGCCGCTTCGGAAAAAGCCTGCTTATCTCCACTCTGGAAGCTTATTTCCAAGGGAAAAAGGAACTTTTTCAAGGACTGGCTATGGAAAAACTGGAAAAGGACTGGACAAAATATCCCATACTGCACATTGACCTGAATACACAGAAATATGATAGTCCGCAAAGTTTGGAAAGCAAACTGAACCGTACATTGGTAACCTGGGAAAAGCTATATGGAAACGAGCCTGCCGAAGATTCCTTGTCCATGCGTTTTGAAGGCACCATTCAGCGCGCTTATGAACAAACAGGCCAACGTGTAGTGATTCTGGTAGACGAATATGACAAGCCCATGTTGCAAGCCATCGGCAATAAAGAATTGCAAAATAGTTTTCGCGAAACACTTAAAGCATTCTACGGAGCATTGAAAAGCAAGGATGGCTGCATCAAATTCGCCATGCTGACAGGAGTAACTAAGTTTGGAAAAGTAAGTGTATTCAGTGATCTGAATAACCTGGATGATATTTCGATGTGGAATGAATATATAGAATTATGTGGCATCAGCGAAAAAGAAATTCATAAGAATTTGGAAACCGAACTTCATGAATTTGCAGATGTACAAAAGATGACTTATGACAGCTTCTGCGAAAAACTAAGACAATATTATGATGGCTATCACTTCACCCACAACTCCATCGGCATGTATAATCCGTTCAGTCTGCTCAATGCTTTCAAGCGCAAGGAATTTGGCAGTTACTGGTTCGAGACGGGGACTCCTACTTACTTGGTGGAACTGCTAAAAAGACATCATTACAATCTGGAACGGATGGCACACGAAGAGACCAATGCCCAAGTGTTGAACAGCATTGATTCGGAGTCAACCAGTCCCATTCCTGTTATCTATCAAAGTGGATATCTTACTATAAAAGGATATGATGAAGAGTTCGGTATCTATCATTTGGGCTTTCCAAACAAAGAAGTGGAAGAAGGGTTCATACAGTTTCTTGTACCTTATTATACCAGTATGAACAAGGTGGAATCTCCATTTGAGATACAAAAGTTTGTCCGTGAAATACGTTCAGGCGACTACAATTCTTTCTTCCAACGCCTGCAAAGCTTCTTTGCAGACACTACATACGAGATTATCCGTGAACAGGAACTGCATTACGAGAATGTACTTTTCATCATCTTTAAGCTGGTAGGTTTCTATGTCAAAGTGGAGTATCACACCAGTAGTGGCCGCATAGACCTCGTTTTGCAGACAGACAAGTTTATCTATATAATGGAGTTTAAACTGAACGGAACAGCGGAAGAAGCCTTACAGCAGATTAACGACAAGCATTACGCACTTCCTTTTGAAACAGACGGACGAAGACTGTTTAAAATAGGAGTGAACTTCAGTGCTGAAACACGGAATATTGAAAAATGGATTGTTGAATAATGATTCTGTCATTTCTATTATTTTGAATATCAGTGAAGAATCTGTAAACAATAAAAGAGTTGTTGTAAACAGATTCTTCACTCATGTTCAGGATGATAAGCTATACAATGATATCATCAAACAGATACGAAAATATCCTATCTCATACCATCCACCGGAATCACTTCCTGCATATAAATGGCATCCAGACTCCAAAGGGCGGCATCATTGGTACTGATACTTGTACATTCATCCAAAGGAGCGGGAACTTCCGGCGGAAGAACAGTTTCTATACGGAAAGGTGGAGCCGGAGTATGTTCCAAGCGGGAAAACAAATCTGTCCAAGCCTCTTCCGCCATTTTTGCATTACGGGTATGATAGGCTGCATATCCCAACAAACGGGATATACGGAAACGATTTTTCCTTAACTCCCATGCTTTCTGCTTATAACGGGCGGCAAGATCAAGCCATGCCTCATTCCATTCGGGATAATCAACCATACGGATCATTTCATTCATGACTTCAAAACCTCCCATGATAGTCATCAAATGATTTGTACTTTCTAACTTGGGATCACATTCGCTGGTAATAATCCCTGTAGCCGGATCATAACCTAAAGCCAACGGACCTGTAAAGATACGGTTGGGCAGTGCCACAATACTTTTCATCCCGGCTATAATTTTGTCACGGTAAACCGTATTGCCGGTACGTTCCCATTCAGTCATCCAGTTTCCGGCGTATGCCAACCAGTCGGGACCGATGCGGAGACGTGCAGGTGCCGTACAAGGATACTGACTGCGAGGTTGCGCCAGACGCATGGGGTCCAGCGTGTACAATTTCTGATCGGCATCTTTTACTTCGGTCATTAAATCACCGCATCGGTCGTCCGTAGTAAGATAATAGTAGAAACGATTCCAGGCAGCCTGACTGATCCGTGCTTCTTTAGCTCCACACCCCCAATGACTGACGTTGTGCCGGCTACCCAATCCTGCATTCGGACCGATATGATATACATCCACTTCCGCCGTATGACGGGTCATGGCTTCTGCCATGCGCCAGATATCAGCACGTCCGGTACGCAGGAAATTATACCATAGCCACATATTAGAAGCCAGTTCCGTGTTATCCCATGCAAAACCTCCGATATCATAACGCCAGGTATGGCGGACAGGATCGTATGCATGCATCACATCCCCATAATTCCAGAAACCATACCATTTGTTTTGCTCTATCGCTTTTTGATAGAAGCTGATATAAGCATCCAGCCTGTCTTCCACCCGGGCACGGAAAGGAGTACTACGATCGGGAAGGCTCCAAACACCAAACGCCTGCTTGGCATGCAAATAGTCAGGTACAGGCATCAGCACTCCCGGTCCGGCAAGTTGTTTAGCTTGTTCTGCAAAAGCTTTCTTTCCGCTATAACCGCCCTGAGGTATCAAGGTAAGAGTCGTTGTACGGGCAATCCCGTAAGGAGTGCTCATTCCCTCTTGCACATCTTCGTAACTGGCATTCAAGTCATGGGCCACATTATCATAATGGCGCAAGTCCATCGGTTCAGCATCCGGACTCCATATCCATGCGGTAAGAGCAGCCACCGGAGTTTTTGCATCCGAGATTTCAATAGAAGACGGATAAGACTGCCAGAAATCATGCAACCCAAGCCCTATGCCTCCGGTTATATCTCCGGCAAAGGCATAACCCTCACTACGTGTACCGGAAAAAGTACCTATCCAAGGATTATTGTCATTGGCACGTTTACGGATTGAAAATGCATCCGCTGTCAGTTGGGACAGACGATAGCTGTCCCAAGAAGCCCAATGATCAAGCAAAGCACGGTTCTTTTCGTCAAAAGCTTCATAAGGAGAAATGCGTTTTCCTTCCATCTGCTGTTGCTGTAACGAAGATTCTCCATTTCCGGTTTTACCCAATGTAAGTATGCGTCGTCCCACCAAAGGCTGAACGGGCTCGCTCCAGACTCCACCATCGGCACAAGAGAAAGCTACATGGCGATTGTATAAAGCCTCACGCATAGGAACGTCAAAACGAACTCCCAAGGCGCGAATGAAATCTTTGTTCTGATCTCCGTCATATACAAAGCTATGCACCATTTTCACTTGCTCACTGCCACCATAAAAATAAAGCCGTACCACAAAGGGCAACCACTCACGACCCTTCGGACTTTTGTGTACCCCTTCCAATTTAACAAGCGCACGCACAGAACCGGCACGCTCTACAGTTACAGATTTCAGTTCTCCTATATAATTAGTGAAAGAAACTTGAGAAGTACTTTCAAGTACCGGTTCACTTTGCGTATGGCAGATAAGCCTAGCCTTTTCTCCTACTTTCACACCTTTATATAACAGACTATCTATCAAAAATTCGCCTTGACGAGGTATATATGCTGAAATGGCTCCGGTAGAAATATGAATACCCTGTGATGTTTCTGTAACAGAAACGGACTTCTTTTTATCTGTATCCGGCAGTTTGGATTTCGCTTTAGATTTCTTTACCGCCTTTTCCAGAGTCAGTTTTTCTGTTCCGGCAGGAATAACTCCAGCTATTCCTCCCCACTTTACAGAACCATCCGGCCAATAAGCCAAAGTCCAGGTATCAATAGGAATATCCTCACCACTCTCTGCAGATAGCCGTAACTTGTTTTCCGGAAAAACTTCCCCTTTATCAAAAGGCACTCCGAAACTTACGGCCTTATCCTGACGGGGAGTTTCACCAATCCATTGCAAAGGAACAGCAGTCGCCTCTTGCGATGAGCATTCATAACTGAAATTTGTAATACGAGTACGCGACAAAGTGGTACGAAAACCAAACCAGCCTTCCCGTAACGGTTCAGCATCCCTGAAGTCCACCAAGCGCTCACCGTCTATGTAATAACTGACCCTATTGTTCTCGTTGGTAATCTTGATGTGATACCAATGATTCGGTTTCAGCAAATGTCCGGCATCCGTATATTCCTTTAGAATAGCAGGACGGGCTTTAGGATTTGTAATACCCGACTCATCCCCATCATAACGACGGAAACGTGTAGTAGAGTTATGATTGCCACCATATCCCAAATAGTAAAGCTGTAAAGAATAACAATTCAGGAATATACCGCTACGCCATTTTTCTCGCTTCCATAAATTATCGGGATATTGAGGGTCTGATGCCATCCAGAAGCAGTTCAAATCACTCAGACGATCTCCATCCGACTCCACCACCACACATGCATCATATTCAATGGTCACTTTTCCACTCATTTTCTCTTTTCTCCAAAGAGTCAATCCCTTGGGAGATACTATCTCAGCGGTATCTCCCTGAAACGTCACTTTATAATCAGGCGATTCCGATTCAACCTTCCAGTATTTAGTAAACTGACGGGAATTTAAACCGGAAACCCTATTATCCTGTGCCTTTGACGTAAAGACAACTAATAGAAATAAAAACAGAAACAGATTTTTCATACGATGTTGTTTTGTTTTCATTTACTTTAAAAAGTCTTTTAACGGACAGTCCGTAGCTTTCAGCCCGTCAGCAATACTCCGGGCATTCATACGGGCACCTTTCAAAGAGGTATGGGTATGGTCATGATTGAAATACGTTCCTACTACACGCAAACCTTGATTGTATCCCATATCCTGGAGCTTGTCTCCTGATATTTTATTCAAATCTATAAAATAAGCCCCGGCCGCTTCTGCCGCTTCACGCGTCCATTTACCAAAAGAACTGGTATTGCGCTCTATCTCACCATTATCAAACTTATTGCGGGGTGTATGACTCAGGACAATAGGAACAGCTCCCTTTTCTTTTACATCCATAATAAACTTACGCAAATACCAGCCGAAAGAATAAACCACTTGATAGCTGCCGGTTTTCTCCATTTTGAAGACCTTGCTTTCATTTCCTGAACCGGGTAATTCCGCACGCGCTTTCCCTGTGTTTATGTCACCTGCATCATTATGTCCGAATTGTATCAAAACAAAATCTCCCGGCTGAAGTGCATGATAGATTTTATCCCAACGCCCTTCATCTAAATAAGTACGCGCACTGCGGCCCGCTTTCGCATGATTCTCTACAGAGATCCTTTCCGTGTCAAACAGTTCGTGAATCACACTTCCCCATCCCCACATACCCTTTTCATCTTTATCGGCATTTTTCACAGTACTGTCTCCCACCGTAAACAATACAGGATTCCCCTTTTTACGGGTAGCCCCCGTAACCGTATCTTTTTCTACCGGTTTCAAATAACGCGCCAGTTCCAACCCTTTATAATTACGGATTCCTTCGGCTGCTGATTCTGCATTGACACGTGCGCCAAAAGCACTTGTGTGAATGCGGTCCAGATAGAACATATACTTTACTTTTTCTTTGCCGAATTTCTCAAATTTGCGCGCCGAGATATCATTCAGATCTATAAAAGGAACTCTCGCTTTTTTAGCTACCTGCTTCGCCCATAATCCAAATGTCTGATTTACCCGGGTAATAATAGTGCTGTCTGCGTCTTCCCAAGCGTTGCGAGGAGTCAGGGACATCAAAATAGGATGAGCGCCTTTTTTCTTCACATCATGAATAAAACGACGCATATATTCCCCATACGTATATACGGTCTCTTTTGCTCCTGTCTCTTTAATAGTCACATTCAGACTGTCTTTGCCAATTCCCGGAATAGAGGCACGGGCACGGCCACTATCGTACGGACCATTGTCATTATGTCCCAATTCTATGATAACCCAGTCACCTTTACGAACTCCTTTCAAGACATCAGGCCATAACCGGTTATAAAAAGTACGGCTGCTGGTTCCTCCCAATGCGTGATTTTCAACGGTTATCTTATTTTCATCAAAATACTCGTGTTCAAAATATCCCCATCCCCATTGACCGTTATTTCCATTGCCCAACGTACCGGTACGCATCGTTGAATTTCCAACAAGGAACAACACCGGATTATCCCCTTTCCGGCTGGAACCTGAAACAGGACGGGCGGAACGCGCCACATTCAAACTATCAAGTGTATTATCAACGACTTGATTCACATCCTTCATCGGAGCAGCTATTTTATTTTGAGCATGTGCTCCCAATCCTACTCCGGCAGCTAACAAAAAGCATAAACAAAGTTTGTTTCCTTTCATGACATTTATAGTGTTTTTCTTTTATTGCATTTCAAATTTCTCACAAAAATAAGATGAACGAACAAACCGGAGAATAGAAATTCATTCATTTTCCTGTTTATTCGTTCAACCAATAGTACATATATCCTAATCAGAGTAGCGACAAGGCTAGAAACTAGGGTGCGGCGGTTGGTTATACGCTACATTCTGCCAAGCTATCGCCAACCTGTACTGACGGTCATTCATCCATGTGGCACGTCTGTCCACAGCCGGTATGGTAGTAGAATAAATACGTAATTCCGTCTGGTCTTCGGAAGGCCAAATGACCTCTTCTCGCCAATCTCCTAAAATATCACCCGACAAACACGGATTACCTTTTGTTCCATTATTGGAAACAACTCTCTCGGCTTTCAATAATAAATCTGTACTTTCCGCATTCCAATTCCATTTACTGATGGAAACATGATCCAGTAATTCCGCTAAAGGATCAGCGTCCCAATAAATGGTAAAATTGCAGGAATCAGGCTTTCTATTACAGATTATTTCTCCGGTGTCCCCTCTTCTCAAACCTCCTATATTGCACCAACACTCTGCTCCATCATAACGCGGATCAATATCAGCAGCTACTCCACGACCGGCATCTTGTCCCAAACCATCCTGCCAGATAATTTCTCCGGTCGCTCCATCAAACATAGCTACGGCAGGAGTACGCTTTACAATTTCATTATCGCCTTCATTTTCATGCACGCCAAAAACCTGCATACCTTGACGGGAAGGAATAAAACGTCCGGCATGTAAAGCATCCCCGTGACGCAAGCCCGTAGTAAACAGTCCTTTACCATCATGGTCTACAGTCATAGCCCCCACACAGATTTCATCACAACCATCACCATCAAAATCCGCTACGGTCACACTATGATTTCCCATGCCCGAATAGGCCTCCCACCCCGGTGCCGCACTATCAAAAGTCCATGTATGTTTCAATGCCCCGTTTGTAAAAGTCCATGCAGCCACCACCGTCCGTCCGTACCATCCTCTTACCATGATAGGTGAAGGCGTTTTTCCATCCAGAAAAGCTACTCCAGCTGTAAAACGGTCTGAACGACCACCAGTATTATCATTACCACAATTGCCACCGACACCTCCCCAACCATCCAAGGGATAACGGGTTGGAATATATTCTTTCGAATCCAGTTTTTTTCCGGTACGTCCCTCAAAAACCGTGAGGTATTCCGGGCCATTTACTATCTTACCATACGTAGGACTTTTTTTATCCCATGTCCTCCAGTCGGCTTGGGCATCTCCTATCCGATGTCCCAGCCCATCGACAGTACCATCTCCTGTCTTACAACAGATTTCCGCACATCCATCTCCATCAAAATCAAAAACCAAGAAATTAGTAGTGGCTGCTCCGGAACGTACATTCGGTCCCAAATCAATACGCCACAATCTTCTTCCATCCATTTTATATGCGTCCAAATAGGTATTACCGGTAAAGCCACGTTGTGGCGGTCGCTTTGAATTAGAAGGAGACCATTTTAAAATAATCTCATACTCTCCATCACCATCCAGATCACCTACACTACAATCATTAGCTGTATAAGTGAATGATTCACCTGCTATTTCTCCGTCCTCCGGTTTACAAACAGGAATACTTAAATAAGGATTCCGTTTCTCTCCCTTCAAACGGGTCCAGGTAGCGACTTCCCCGGTAGTTGCTTTTAAAGTCCAACGATTATCCACCGTATAATCAACCGTACGGTCTAAAAAATCGGAAGTCCGATCTATCGGTTCTTTATTTAATTTTACCTCCGCACCTCCACCGGAACTACGGTATAAATCAAATTGTAATCCGGCTGCATCCTCCAAGGTCATGCGCCAGCTAAAATACATTCCTTCCTCTGTAGGAATTCCAATCAATCCTCTTGAAAGCTTTTCTCCACTATAAGGTTGGGAGAAAGCGAATATGCTTCCGACAAGCAGAAGCATATTCATCATAACCCAATGTTTCATCTAACAATTTATAAAACCTTAATACAAGCGGGGAGTTTCCCCGCCTATCTACTTAAAAAAGAAACTCCTGTCTATCAATCTTTACCTCTAAAAAATATCCACATCTCTATTGCCACAAATTCTCTTTAAACTCAATTTCAACAATGCGTAACTCGTGATTGGTTTTATCGCCATTTTTTGCCTTAAACAAATCCAACTCACCCGCAGCAGGGGCAGCAACTTCTACAATTTGTCCGAAACCGTCACCTTCCTTGCTGGCACCTTTCAAACGAATGGTTATCTCATTTGTCAATACAGGTTTTACATTCAGGTGGATATATCCCAAACTCTTTTCAGTTTCACCACTCCAAATCAGTTCATCACCTGCATATATTTCCAAAGGATAGCTACGCAAACGCCAACCGGTAAGTTTCATGCAAATTTCATCCACACGGGCCGCACGTTCCAAACTATAAGTTATCCATGCACTGTTCAGTCTGCCATCATTCTTCCATTCACTCAATTCATTATCATCGAAACTTTTTATCGCTTCATCCTGGTTGGCTCCGGCAACCGCCGATAAGATATTCACATCGACTTTCGTATCCTTGTAAGAAGGAGTCAACGGAGTTTCTCCACGGGTCAGCCTGCCCTCCAGTTCATCTCCCGGAATATAATTGCTCAAGCCATTCTTCACTTCAACCGGTGCGGAAGAAAGACTGATTTCGGCAGATTGCAATCCATCAGCCTTGGCTGTTATACGAACTGTTCCCGGAGTCGTAAGAGAGCGTATCAAAGCCCGGTTGATTCCACATTCTACAGGCAAATCTTTTGAAAGAATATAATTATCTTTGCCCTGTGCTATTCCACCACGCCATTCAGCCGGTCCCTCTACGTCAAAATGTATCAGATCATTAGCCAGCGGGCAACGTCTGCCATCTTTATCCATCACTTCCACTTGAAGCAATACCATATCAGCTCCATCCGCTTTCCAGCCTTTAGGGCTTTGAATCACACTGAGTTTAATCTGTTCCGGCTTGCCGGCAGTCTGCAATTCAGCGCGGCAACATTCTTTTCCATTCTTATCATACCCTACAGCTTCCAACTTGCCCGGAACAAATGCCACATCTTTGAAAGTATACAAGAAATGATAATCTCTTTGACCGTTTCCTAAAGATTTGCCATTCAGGAACAATTCCACTTTTTCAGCACTGGATACCACATAAACAGGTTTCACCACATCTTCTTTATAGTTCCAATGACCAACGATATGAATACGGGGATTCTCTATATCCACCCATCCGTCCCACATCACCTGATGTGCATAGAAAGGATCTTTAGGGATACGCATGGCATCTGTCACACCACTACGACGATAATTCTCCACACCACGATAATGTGTATTCGTATCCGAGAAGATGATTTTCACACCTCCCGAACTGACACGGTCACCTGTACCCGGGCGTTCACGCCAATAATCAAACCAACGAATCACATTTTCAATAGTAAAGGAATCCTGATTGTGATTATAAGCACGGGCATCCACCTTTTTCTGGACCTTATTAGTCATTGCAGAACGGAATGAATTATTTCCTTCCCCATTTTTATGATATGGATAAGAATATTCATCCCAATATTTGCGCAGACCTTCATCACGGCAGTATTCCATGGCCCACATCGGATGATGTTTGCTCTTATTGATATAAAGCATCTCGCCACCATATTCGGCTTCACGAATATCAAGCATTTCACGGGAACCGATGGCACGGCCTCCATGAGGGTCATACTTATCACGAATCGCTTTCATTTCTATCATGTGTTCACGACTGATTGATTCGTTTCCACATTCATAGAATAAAATACTCGGATTATTACGGTTGTAAATAATGGCATCACACATCAATTCTGTACGTTGTTCCCATTGACGGCCTTCACGGTCCTTTTCTGCATCACCGGCCTGCATCGCCTGAATCAATCCGACACGGTCACACGATTCAATATCCTGCTTCCAAGGGGTGATATGCATCCAACGAACCAAATTGGCATTATCTTCCACCATCAAACCGTTGCTATAATCACTCAGCCATGCAGGAACACTCATACCGACTCCCGGCCATTCATTACTGGTACGCTGTGCAAAACCTTTCATCTGAATCACCCGGTCATTCAACCAAATCATTCCTTTGCCGAAACGAGTTTTACGGAAACCGGTACGGGTAGCCACTTCATCTACTTTTCTGCCATCCACCCATAAACTGGTTTTTACTGTGTACAAATATCCGTATCCCCAACTCCAGAAATGAAGTCCGTCTATTTCTGCTGAAGCTTCCAAAGTCGCAGTTTCACCCGGTTTTACTACCGTCTGAGTACCCTCAAAACTTTTTATGCTTTTCCCGTCACGATCACACACTTCAACCTTATAAGCAACTTTCTTATCCCGATTATATTCATTTTTTATTTCGGATTCGGCGTGAACTACGGCTTTACGAGATTTTACACGAATATCCTCCGCATAGATATAGACACCGGTCGTTTTTAAATTACTATACAAGGGAAGTGTCTGATAAAGTTTATCAGTAACATGAAGCCACACATTCTTAGGAATCCCTCCATAATTGGCATTAAAATTACGGTCACTCCATTGATACTTAGTATCAGTGGCACGTTCCTTATAATTCCAGTTATTATCAATGCGGACTGCCATTACATTCTCTTGTCCATATTTAATATAAGGAGTCAAATCGAAACCTACAGCCATCGCACCATTTTCATGCAAGCCGATATATTCGCCATTGATATAAAAATCAGCTCCTTGACGGACCCCCTCAAATTCAACAAAGACTTTTTTGTTTTTGCTATCGGCAGGCAGACGGAAATGCTTACGATACCACATGATTGTATCCGTCAGTTGTTCTATACTTAAACGAAAAGCTTCATCTTCATTAAAAGGACGTGGTAATGTTACTTTCTTCCAATCCGTATCCTGAAAACGTACTTCTTTGGCTTCCGGTATATCACCAACATAAAGTAACCATTCAGAATTAAAATTGTATTTATCACGAACAGCTGATGCTGCTGCAATCTGACTTATTCCTATAAAAGCCAATAAAAATAAAAGAATTTTGTTTCTCATAGCTATCTCAAATTGTTTGTTACAAAACTAGCATAAAGTTCCCTCTCTTACCATAGAATAAGATACATTTATATAGAAATTCGTTCAAAACGAAATTTCAGGGTATTCATGTTGCACATATTTACATATCACATTAATACTCAATATATTACACAAATACCCTGAAACATTTATTCTATAGGTTGCAACATCAGGACTATATAATTCATTGCTTCACCATAGCCGGAGTCAACGTTACAGGTCCCAATAGCCCTGAAGATTTTGGTTCCCAATCAGAAGCATCAAAGATACCATTTTTCACATTTTCCTTTTTTCTTGCAGACATATTTACATTATAGAAAATCTTCCAGTCCACTCCCTTCTTATCCATATAAGCAATTCGATTCGCCATAGAGTTGGCTACTCTGACAACTAACTCATCCTGTCCTTTGAATTTTTCAGCAGGGATATACAATTGATAAGGAGAGTCAATCACTGTACCTATATATTCTCCATTCAAATAGACAGATGCATTTTCTGCCACAGTTCCAAGGTTCAATTTGATCACATCTGCTACAGGCACCTTATTTATAGTAGTCGTATAAACGGCTGTTCCAGAAAAAGCTTTATATTCATCCCCTACAAAATCAGTCCATGAGCCCAAACTGTCAACCGTTATAGAAGCAGGAAGTTGAGGACCTCCTTGAACAAAAGAAACAGTCCAACTGCCGGAAACAGGATTTGGCTCACCTGCATTTTGATAATAAGCATAGGCATCCCCTGTAAAATGCTGACCGGAAGTTGATACAATAACAGTTTCACCTGGATTCAATTCCAGGTAAACATCTGTTTGCCCGTCATTGCGTTTCATAGCAGCCAAACCACTAGCACCAGTCATTGGATTGAAAATCGCCGCACTCCGAGCTTCTGTACGAAGTGGAATCCAATCCTCTATTTTACGGTCGCTACTATTTTCTATAAAGTAATATTTTCCCGTCGCACTATTTCTTCGGATACATTGCAGACCTGCCTGATACATTTTCTCAGCACCCACATTCGCCTCATCCATCAGAGCATTAATATCATCTGACAAACAAATCTTCCCCTTACCTACCCGTGCACATTTAACAGCACCTTCAGCATGAAAGTCCAAAGCATCCAGCATTTCTTTAAAATGAGCCTGTTTCTCTTCCGAAAGAATCATTCCGGCCATATCTTGAGGAATTCCCTTATAAAACACAACGGTAGCACCTTCATCAGCCAAAGCCATCAGTTTTTCCATTGTTTCATAAGGAATATATTGCGCCGCCGAAACAAGAACGGTTTTATATGCGGCACCAGGCGTTACAATCATTTCTTTCTCAATATTAGTTTTAAGAAGTTGCTTGTCAGAAATCATATCCCATGCATAACCATTCTCTGTTAAAGTTACCGCACTTTCTCTGACCGAAGATTCCAACATATTACGATCCAATCCGCTAAAGTGTTGAAGGCTTCTGTTCCCTTGCTCAGACATCACATCGGCTATGTTATAGTATAAAAGAACATCATTGTCAGGAGTGCCATCCTGTAAAAATGACTGCACGCGAGTAACATACTGATTCAAATATTTAAAATCCTCCCAAAACGGATTATTCGGATGAAAATGGACTGCCGCATAAAATAACCATCCCGGCCAAGGAGTATCCTGTGGACTAAAACAAGTACCATGATAAAAAATATGATTCACACCCCCCAAAAAGAAAAGATCAAGTGCTTTCTTTACATCTCCCAGATTCGATTGAAAATGTTCATTCAACCAAGTCGCACTTTCTGAAGATGAGAGTTTCTTTCCTTCTGTATGAGCTACAGACGGAGCTGCTTTTATACTGACTAAATCACGCCCCTCTATTTCGGGTACATCACTCACTGCATACAAATCCAGAATATTGGCAGGAGAGCCATGAGCCTGATTCCTTATACCCTTTCCTTGTTTCGCCGCCCAATGTTGCCAACGAATAGAATAATGATTTATCAATAAATCGTTTATGGTTTGTCTATAATCATATAACACTCTTGCATTTTTATCTGGTGTGTCAATACCTAACAATGCAGGTAAGTGCTGACGCAAGTCATATCCTCTATACTTTTGAAATTCTTCAAAAAAAGCAGGAGTCCAATTCGACTCGCCTCTTGCATCGTCCACTTCATAAGAGTCATTAAAATAATACCTCAGATAACTGATATCCTTTCCTTTAAAAGCCTCATCGAATTTACTGAGATAATGATCAATGGCCGAAGCTGAAAAATGATCTATCACATCACCTTCACCACCAGGCCCTGCACGTTCTACCATTTTTCCATGATGACCTTGGAACAGAGCGCAAATAGTCCAGTCACCTTGAGGAGCCGTCCAGTCCAATGTACCATCCGGCTTTATTTTTGAAGTCAAGTCGAGACATTCACCTTTATCACTATTAGCGGTCACTATAATCAAAGGCAGTTCCTTTTTATATCGTACCTGATCCAATGCCAATGTCTGTAAATCAGCATTCGCACTGACTGGTTCTTTCAAATCCGCCAGTTTTACCGGAGTATGCCCTGCCAATCTGACAAAGCCTTCTTCCTTATACCGGACAGGTTCACTTAGTTGTTCGCCTTCTTTCAATTGATAAGTTTTATAAGCCACCGTCTTGCACGCATCTTCGGGAGTGACCCAAGGTCCTCCAAACGGCCATCCCGAAGCATTAGCCAAATCAATTCCTAACCCCAACTGCTTTGCTTCCTGCAAAGTATACAGAAACAAATCAACCCATTCCGGAGAAAGAAAATCTTTAAAGCGGTCCTCATAACCATGTATTCCATAAATAGGAGTGATCTCCAATCCCCCCAGATTTGCCTCCTGGTACTTACGCATAACCGTATCCAAATCAATAGTCCTGACCGCATTGCCTTCCCACCACCATCGCGTCCAAGGCTTGGTCTCGTTAGTCACTTGCGGCCATTCAATCTTCTGATTCTGTGTACAAGCCAAACAGCCACAAACTGCAAAAAGTACATAACAGAACTTACTGCATTTCTTTAAAAATAAGGATTGCTTCATAAATCTTACTTGTTTAAAAATGGAAACGGGCATTTTCAACACGTTGACCACCTATCATATTCTTTAATTTCCTTGCCACATCAGGATATTGCTTTATCACATTAGTAGTTTCTGCCGGATCTGTATAAATGTTATACAATTCTTCATAAGTTTTAGACGGGTCACTAACTTCCAGTCTCACCAACTTCCAACCATCAGGTGTCATAATAGATTGCTTTCCTCCAAATTCAAAGAACTCATAATAAATACAATCATGCTCCTTCTGAATACCTTTTCCCGTAAGAGTAGGCAAATAAGATATACCATCAATATTTTGAGGTATATCCGCCTGCACCAATTCACCTATAGTAGGCAAAAAATCCCAAAATGCAGAAATATGATTAGTAACTACCCCTTGTGGAATAACTCCCGGCCATTGAATGACGAACGGAGTACGGATACCTCCTTCATATAAATCTCTTTTCTGACCCCTGAACGGACCATTACTGTCAAAATAAGATGGATCGTGCCCTCCCTCCGAATGGACTCCATTATCGGAAGTAAAAACAATTATCGTATGATCATACAAACCTTTCTCTTTTAATTCTTTAATAATCAAACCCACACTTTTATCCAAATAAGTAACCATCGCCGCATATGCCGCACGCGGAGTTTGCTGCGATTTATAACCGTCTTTGCTTCCTCCAAAAGGAGTTTCACAAAATTCCCCCTCATATTCCGTCATTACCTCTCCCATTATATCAAGATCTGCATGAGGTATGGTTGGTGAAAAATAAAGGAAGAAAGGTTTCTGCGCATTTTCATCAATAAAATTCAAAGCCTTTTCCAACATCAAGTCATGCGAATAATATTTCCCATCCAGCATAATCTTCTGCTCATTCTCATGCAAGAACTCAGGGTAATAACTATGAGCAAAACGTTGCCCCAGATAACCGTAGAAATAATCAAAACCATGTTTGCCGGGCATACCTTCCGTACCCGGTCCTCCCATTCCCCATTTGCCTACACATCCGGTAACATAATTCTTTGTTTTAAAAATATCGGCTACAGTAACTTCACCGACAGGAAGCGGAGTTTCATATAACAATCCATCCGAACCTGCTACTTTTGCATTTCCTCTGATTGCGGCATGTCCCATGTGCTTTCCTGTAATCAGAGCACAACGAGACGGAGCACTGACTGTAGAACCGGAATAATGCTGCATAAACTTCATCCCATTCTGAGCTATCCCATCAATATTCGGTGTCTTAATCTGACGCTGACCATAGCATCCCAAATCACCTATTCCCAAATCATCCGCCATAATATAAATAACATTGGGCGATTTCTCTGCCGTTGTAGTCTGGGCCATCGTAAGCCCTGAAGACAACAAAGCTGCGGAAAATAATATCTTACGTGTATTTTTCATATCCAACCTTACTTTATTTAAAGGATGAAATATCCACCATCATTAAATTTAATCTTTTTCCATTTGTAAAATGTCCGGATTGGAAAAGAACTTTCATACCATCCGGACTAAAGCTGGGATGTGCATGATCCGGTTTCATCTTGGTATCCGAAACCAACCAATGACGTTCTCCGGTTTGCACATTAATCAGCCATACATTACCTCCAAAAGTATCTCCGGCAGCCCATTTATTATCACGGCTGGCATTACAATGCCAGAAACCTCTTCCTACCAATTGGCCGTCAATCGCTTGGCGGTCTTTTTCTAATTCTACCTGCCCTATCAACTCTACATCATCTGTACGCAAATTGATACGCACAATACCACTTGCCTGTTTGCGAAGGCGCGGCTGAAATCCTAAGATATTGAAATATACAAAATCTTTGGTTGCAAAAGTTTCATGAGTCACCCAATCTAGCGGAGTTTCTTTATATAAAGGTTTAAAGACTGTTCCATCTGCCGTGCAAAACCACATACGCTGATGGGCATCGCCACCGGTTTCGTTACAAAAAACGATTTCACCCGGAGTAAAACGGCTGGCTTGTATATGTCCTGTTTTAAACTCCGTATCAATAACCTTAGTTACTTCTCCCGTACTGAGATTCATTTTACGAATTCCGCAAAGAGTTGGCTTTATCTTTACCGGCTGGTTACTTTCAGGCAGGAAAGCGTTTTTCATCATACGTTCCTTTTCCTCTTCCGTACCCTCACGCTCAACAGTTATGTAGGCATAATCATCATTACAATCCACAGCATATCCTCCCGGACGTCCCATCTCAGTGGGGAAAGTTCCTATGAAAGTTTCATAAGCGGATGGTTTACCTACTTTTCCTTGTTTTACATCGGCAAAGAATTTATTCAAGTCCATTACATACATGTTCCAGTTTTCTTTTTCTTTCCGGCTGACAAACATACGATTCGTTTTATTAGCCAAAAAAGCACTGCCCAAGTTCGGTCCTTCCGTAGCTTGAATAATCTTACCGGTGGCCATTTCAATAAAGTAAATCTGTGTAGGAGTCCATTTACGTTTTTCTCCGTTAGGAAGCGTACTTTCCACCTCTTTGTCATTTCCACGGCTGGAAGACCTGAACAATAAGTATTTGCCATCAGCCGTCCACATGGGATCAGTCTGATAAAGAAAACGGTCATTCTTCATCGTGTCGGTCAACATAGTGATAGTATTGCCGGTCGCACTATCTACATAAGTCCGCATTTCCGATGCAGTGCAGTTTCCAAACTGAGCCAATGCGGCTTTACTAAAAGCTAAAAATAATGTAATAGCTAAAAATGTCTTTCTCATAGCATGTCATTTTTTATCTGATACGACAAATTTATGCATGAGAGAAATTATATCAAATAGAATTTTATCCATTTATATGGTTAATTGTTCACTTTAAACCAACTATTCTCTATATATCCTAGATTTTTTCACTGATATACTGCTCCCATAAAAAAAGTGGAAAAAGTAATAATAACTCTTTCCACTTTTACTATAAATATTAAACACCTACAGCGGCATCTCAATAACCATAATTCTGGTAAGCTTTCTTAGCAGCTTCATCTAACAACACACCATTTTCATCTGTAAGCAAGTCAAGCATAGTCTGGGCAAAAGGCTTAAAAGTAAAATACGGTTCAAACATTCCCATACCATTACCTGTCTGCCCAATACCATTAATCAAATTATCGGAATTATCCCACAACCCTTGTTTAGGTGAAGCTAATTGATCATGATAGATTATACGATCAGCTTGCCACCCTGAATGATGCAAATTCTCATAATAAACCATCTCTTGATTCAACTCACGTGCCAATTCATTCAAAATGAAATTCACAAAACGGTCTTCAGTCGTAGTAGCTGTTTCCGGATACATTTCGGCTTTGGAATTTGCCGAACCACCATCCCAATAAGATTCATCAACCAACATCGTGGATGTCATATCTTTCTCCACTTCATACGGCCATTGCTGTTCTGCCTGTGTCAGTTTTTCATATCCAGGCTGCAAACGTGCAAGAACTTCTGCACGAGTTTCACCAGCCTTGAACGCTGCACGGGCACGTACTTTATTTATATCATCTATAGCCGCATTATAATTCCCCTTACGTCCATAAGCTTCAGCACGAAGCAAATAAGTTTCAGCCAAACGGAATAAAGGTACATCACGTCCAGACTCATAATGAGTATAGTTACTGCGATTAGGTTCATCATATTTCACAGTAGCAGGACAAACAGTAGAACCAAATTTATCTAAGCCACCATAACTCTTATCATTATAAGTATAACTTTTGCCACTAGCTTGATATGGAACACGATAGTAATATTTACTGCCATCTTTAATCCAACGGGCAATCAGGACAAAAGGCTGAGCCAATGCTTCTTTTATATCAATTGCTGTTTCTTTCGTATTTTCCACATAAGCGAAAGCCAAATCACCAGTACCCATTTTATGTTCTCCAGCTACGGCTTGACGACCTCTCCACGAAGCACGATTATAACCAGGAAGAATATGCTCATTAAAATAGTCAGCCATCTCTGCCGTCCATTCATAAGTAGCATTGCTGCTATTATTATAAGCATAATAATCTTTATTAGCAGCCGGACTGGAATTAGAATCTCCACCACGTAGTGCCGTCACATATTCCACATGGAAAGACTTTTGATAACGTGAATCGGCTTGCTTATTTACATAAAGATCAAAACCAAAATCATTTGTATAGCCTACACGTGATGCTGATTTTGTGGGATATTCCCAGCAGAATTCAGGAATTCCCCAAGATGCGTTAGCATAATCCCCACCAAAAAAGTAAGGCAAACGATTACCAAAACGGCCATTATCAGCACTACCTACAGGACCATATACACATGAAAGAATTAATTCACGGCTATTTTCATTAGAATAATCATTCAAAGGATGACTGAACAACTTGCCAAAATCTGACTCCAATTCATAATAACCATTATCAATAACTGCAGAAGCATAATAAATACATGAATCCAAATCAGCAGTTCCCTTACCTTTATATAACATACCAAGATATGACTTCGGATTGCTAGTATCAACATTACCATTTACATCTACCCCATACTCTGCTGTTCCAAATTTTTCAGCCTGCGCACGCTGTAAATATAACTTTGCCAAAAAATGAGCAGCGGCTCCCTTAGTGGCCCGTCCAAAATCAGCACTCAGATTCTGTTCGCTAACATCAGGCAAATGATCATAAGCATAACGTAGATCACCTATCAACATACTATAAATACCAGGAACACTTTGACGCATATAGTTATAATTGGAAGGGAGTTCTGTTGTATATCCTTGGGGTACATAAATAGCACCATACATTGTACTCATAATATAAACAGAATAAGCGCGATTAAATAAAGCCTCGCTTAAAGACCTCGCTGCATACTCCGCATCAGTAGCAAACTTACCCAATGCCTTTCCTTCACGAATAGACAATATGGCACGGTTACAATTATTAATAATCGGATAAAATCCCAACAGTGATTTAGAATTCTCCCCACACAGAGAATTTGCCCAATTAGCAAACCGCCCAGTAGCATTCCACTCACTAGGCGAATACATGCCACGATTAGGAGTCTTATTTGTAAAGTTATCCACACCAGACATAAAAGTGGAAGGACCTTGTTCATACTGTTTAGTCACACGCAAAGCATCGTAAGTCCCTACAATCAATTGTTCCAATCCTTGCTCTGTTTCAAAATAATCCTGCGTAATGGTAGAAACCATTTTTTCTTCTAAAAAACTGTCAGTACAAGAAAGACTTCCTAATGCAATTACAGAACACAATATATACTTTTTCATAATTTACATCTCTATTTTTAATAATTAAAATCCAAGTCTCAGACCAATTACAAAACTACGGGTCAATACTGTATTATTAGTTTGGCCGCCAATATATTTATATGTACCGTTACTGCGTCCACCTTCAGCTCCCCAACCAGTTGTATCGTCAGGATTAATTCCAGCTTTTACTAAATCACCACCCCAAATAAACGGATTCAATACTTGACCATAGATCTGACAACTATTGGCACCAATTTTACCCAGCCATTTTTCCGGGAAAGTATAAGATAATGCAATATTACGAACAGCCACCATATTTCCTTTGGTATAATTCATATATT